>Ga0206131_10000382_pt1 | contig 63196 bp, 63 predicted proteins | sample Helgoland_Spring_FD_148636 | JGI IMG/M metagenome (GOLD analysis project Ga0206131, IMG submission 148636) | Pelagic subsurface seawater microbial communities from Kabeltonne, Helgoland, North Sea - Helgoland_Spring_Bloom_20160517_1 | ecosystem: Environmental > Aquatic > Marine > Epipelagic ... | reverse complement strand
AGATCATTATCCTTAATGTATTTGATAATATATTGAGTAACTTCAGTGCGGGCGGCAGTCGACCCCTTTGGTTTTTTCATAAATTCACATAATTGATCTGAAATTTTTGTCGGTACTGCGAATCCAGTGCTGATGACATTGTTGTGATGAGAATCATGTTTATGTCTATCACTACCAGACAACAAAAACCATTCATTTTTTTTTAATCAACACACTCCTATTTATAATATATTCTAATAATAATAATGAACAATCTAAGTTGTAAAGTTGTAATGTTAGGGGATACCTCAGTTGGCAAGTCTTGTTTAACATCTAGATTTTTAAGAGATGTTTATTTTGAATTTGAAGAGTCGACCATTGGGGCTGCTTTTTCATCAAAAATAATTAATTATAAAGGAAAGGAAGTAAAATTAGAAATATGGGATACTGCCGGACAAGAGAGATATCGAGCATTGGCACCCATGTATTACAGAAATGCCAAAGCCGCTGTTGTGGTTTATGACATCACACAATATAATTCTTTCATTGGTGCTAAAAGTTGGATTGAAGAACTCCAAGATAAAAGAGAAGATTGTCTTATTATTTTAGTCGGTAACAAATTTGATTTGAATGACAGGAGAACAGTAGATATTGATACTGTAAAAGATTATGCCTCCGATAAAAATTTAATACACCTGGAATCATCTGCAAAAACAGGTAATAATGTAGAAGATATTTTTATTACGATATGCAAAGAAATAAAAGATTACACTTTAGTTGAAAATCATAATGCAACCGTATGTCATGATATAAAAAACACATATTATTACGGTTGTTGCTAAAATAAAAATAAGATTTAATATTTAAAATAATAAATTGTATTAAAGTAATGGATATTAAAAGAGAACATCAAAAATGCATATGTCGAGAAATAAAGAATTTAGTAACTAAAATGGAAGATACTATTAAAGACAAGAGAGAATGTAAAAATCCAGAAACTTCACAAAGACCAGCTGCTGGAATGCATCAACATAGACCAAATAGCTCACATAATTATTGGACAAGTGGATTAAGAAAAAACCGTTAGCTTTGAATAGGACAAGAAGCATACCTTCTCTTGGGGTGGTGAAAAATACAGGAGTTTAACTAGATGTAATTGACTTTCGTAATGGATAAAGTTGAGTTGGAAGAAAATTGCGAATGTACAAGATAAAAACACTTATCTTATAGCTTCTTTAATATAAATCGGTAATGTATTATTTTCAGGTTTATACAGAGCATTTACCCATTCGATTGTAAGGGGCATTGTTTCAGCAAGCGGAGATTTACTTGTCCATCGTTCTTTATTACATAAAATAAATAATTTTGTTATTCTATTTATAATACCCCCTGCATTTCGCGGAGGGACATGTTTTAACGCCCATTCAAACTGCATAGATTCTATCTTTGTTGGAAATCCGCTAATTATACAAATATGTTTCCAACCAGAACCCTTGCTTGTAGTATATTTGGCACCACCTTTAATCTCTCCATTGTGTGCACGAAGTCTCTTTATTGCATTATTCGATACACCAACATAAGTATAGCCTCTATTTTCTATAACATAACAAACCCAATTATCCATATATAATCATTAGTCTTGTTGACTTTATATGTGAATTGGTTTAAATTAAATGGTGTTACTTATCGTCTCCGATTAATAACACCATTATAAATTCCATTTCCAACCCCAAAGAGAAATATTGGAAAATAGTTTGGGTAGAGTGTGATACTAATTCATGGAGAAAGGTCATTGAGGATGTGAATATGATGGTAGTTATTATGTATATTATGTCCAAAGGTCTGTTGGACAAGAAGGATATTTTAAGGATGTTGATTCTTTGAATCAATGAAGACCATGAACATTTGTATAATTACTTTTATTATGGACATCCGGATAGAAATAGTTGATGAGACGATATCGAATGTGAACTGGTCCTTGGAACTATTTATTATAAAGAAATATCATTTGATTAGATGATATTAGTAATTAAGTTTGTCTTTCTCGGATTTCTTGTAGTAAATTTGAACAAGACCTCGTCACATGAAAGTTGTCGCTTTTATTACATAAATAGGGTGCTTCCTCCTCATGCACCACCTTTCATGCCATGTTTTCTATTGCGAGTTTTGCTCTTGCGAGTTTTGCTCTTGCGTGTTTTGCTCTTGCGCGTTTTGCTCTTGCGCGTTTTGCTTTTGCTCTTGCGAGGTCTATTTCTTTTGACAGATTTGGTTAATTTTGAACGCGCCATGTTATATTATAGTTGAATATTTAAATATCCTAAAGTACTTATGAGATGTAGGTTTGGGATAAATTAAATATTGTCTTGTTCGCTCTTGATTAACTCTTTCATGGTAACATTCTCAGAAATATTTTTTTTAATATTCATATGTGTTTTGTTTTCATTTTCACCACATCCCATATTTTTAACCATCATTTGCCAAGTTTTACATTTTTCATCGTTGGTCAAATAATCCGGATTTTCCTTTTCCCATTCTTTGATATGTAAAAATTGTTTCTTAGTAATACTATCTATAGTTTTATCCAATTTTTGATGCGTCTTATCCTTTTCCCATTTATCGGAATCCTTTATATAGAATTGTAATCGTTTTGAATCGGAACAATGAATCGGTCGCTCTGTTGCAGCCATATCTGTAAGATGTTTTGTGAATATGTTACTGATTCCTTTTTCGTACCCATGTTGATTGGTGTACTCCAGATCTTGGATGGAGACTTTTATATTATCAACGAAATCCGTTAAATTCATGGCATTTTTACAATGCTCGTTTAAAAAGACATTAATCGCAATCTTGTTATTATTATTATTTCCTATTTTTGGAATCATTTCCCTTTGATTCTCAATTAATTTCTCGATGAGGTCACCTTGTTTGCTTAGAGCCTTCGTCAATAATTGTATTGTATTTGTATCAGAACCCTCCATTGATGTTGTGGCGTTTTTTGAATTATTTGACTTCAACACTATTGAGTGGTTCGTTTCAACACACCTTTTTCGGTGTCTAGATAACCCGCTCTTATACTTATATGCCCGTCCACAGGTTTCGCAATAAAATTCAACTATGCGGACAATGCAGTTACCATTTTGGTTACCATCAATTACCATTTTGTGTTTTGTAGTGGATAAATGGCGAATAAAATCTGTCTTATTACTAGAAGCAAAGTCACATTTTTTGCATGAATATTTTTTTGCGTTTTTTTTGCGTTTTTTCATCTATATACAATGGTAACATAAAAAACGCCTAAATCATTTTTCCCACTGTTGAATTTATTTTCATGGAGTACTGAAAAAAGAGAACTCCATTTTTTTTCCATTACAATGTTCTAATAAAATCACAAATGTGTAAAAAAAAACATAGAAACTAAGAGCGGATTTCTCATTTTGGACATTTTAAAAATGTCCAAAACACAAAAGTAACACCCACTTTTGATCAATTTTTTGTGAGTTCTTTTTTTTTAGTGCCTTTTTTTCGGTAATACGCCCATGGTGTAGAGTGTATACGCACTAACGCCGCTGAAGTCATCTTTCCATTAGACTGACACAATCGAAAACTATCATATACCCAATCAGGATATTCTAAATATTTTCCATATATATATTTACCATTGGAATCAGAACCTGCCATAACACATCTAGGCATCTGTGATTTTTCCTCGATAAATGCAAATATAGAATCCCATGTTATTTTAGTCGGTTCTTCCACTCGCATAATAATTGTCTCTTCTTTTCCATGTGGAAAAGGAATATCTGAAAGAATAATATCTGTCAACATGTTTTTTGATTATTAAAATAGATTAAAGTATCTTCAATTTTTATTTAAATACTTATCGTTTGTTTATAATTATGGACAAAGAAATAATAGGATTTTTAAAGAAATGTAAATTTCAATTAGAAGACGAAACACAATTAAAAGGCCAGTTAATCCCGCGCGACATTTTACTTTCCTCAAATACATATGAAGAGGTAAAACTGGATATTGTGGAATTAAAAAAAAAATTTAGTAGCTCAGCGTTAACTTCTCTCCAGAGCAGAGCCCAAAAGGAACAAAAATGGCCTTTATTAAATCTGGTCCGTCAAATATTAAGAGTCTGTAATTATAAAATGGACCCAGTTCGCCGAAGTGATGGTTATGACGATGATGGGAAAAAGAAGTACAAACGCTTTTTCTTGATTAAAAAATTAAAAGTTGTGCAAGTAGTATAATTCGTATTTAGGAAGGAATATTTTAAAATATGAATTATATATATATATATATATATGGATAGTGATAGTGATGGTGATGAATCAAAAAAAATAGCAGCTGATAGTGACACTCGCAGTCCCAATGTTCCCCTACGTTTAATAGAAAATATATGTACTCCAGATGGAAGAAAAGAAGCCAGTGCCGCTGCTAGTAGTAACTATAGACAAATGCAAATGTACGGACAACCACAGGAATTACGGAATAGAAGTGTTGTAATGCCATATACTGGATATTTTGTTGAAGGAGGGGGATTAAGGGTTGGATCTGATAGACGAAATGCACAAGAACCATATAGACCGAGAAGAATGTTAGACAGTAGTGATCAATCTCGAGAAGGAGATAATGAAGATTTATTCCAAAGTGGTCCTTCGATGGCGACGTTTACAGGTGATCAGGAAGGAAACGCCAATTGTGATTTTGTTTTTGAAAAAATGCAAAGTTTTATGGAATGGTTTAGTTTGGGTATAGATATTACCCACGATGTAGATGAACAAAAACCGGCGCAAATAGCTAGATTTGTTATTTATCAAAGATGGTCAAAAGAATTTTGTAGAGTAGCCCCTAGCTTGCGTAGAGAGTATTTACAGAAAATCAGTATAATTATGGGACAATTGAAAGAATTTCAAAATTTATGGGGAACTGTTGGAACAGAAAACGGAGGAATGAGGCATTTGACATTTGAAGACTATTATTTGGGAGGTGGTCCTATGGGAATTGAACAATCAATCCTCGGTTATCGACCAGGAACGAGTAAATCAATGGAGGTTCTTAAGGATGAATTGACGAATAGTCTTACACTTATTATGACAAGAAATGGTCGAAGTTTTGTAAGTTTAGTTGAAGAGGCACAGAAAGGCCCGCGACTCACGTGTGCACTTAGAGCGAAATTAGAGGCTGCTAGTGATGAACTAAAAATGGGAGGGAAGGGAGTAGCTACACCAATAATAGATACAGATGTAGCTACACGATTATTTACAGAGGGTTCAACTGTTGTCGCACCAGTCGGTGTTGAATATATGGATAGTGTTAGTTCTACTGTAATAGTAGATGCATTTAAAAATACAATGTTGTCTCCTGAGAAGAAATCCTCTTCCTCCGATTCAATGGAATTCGCTTCTAATACGAGGGCTAGTCAGGGAGATGCAGCCGCATTAAAAGTAATGGCTGCTGGAAGTGAGGTTAGAGAGAAGTTAACAAGAAAAAATAGACTCATGCACGGTCAAAGAGGAAGTCCTTGGAGTTGTACTTCTACTCTCGGCAGCGGTCAGGAGGGGGAAGTGTGTAGTAGAGTACACGCATTGAATATAACTTGGGATAAGTCAGCTCTTGTAAATGTTAATGAGAGTGTAATAAAAGAAGCATTGGACACTGCGTTCACGGATGCAAAAGATGAAGTGAAGGGAGAGAAGCCAAGAGCTTTTTTCGCTAAATTAAAAGGTGTCAAAAATAGTAAGCGGGCGGAGGATCTGGTTCAAAAAATGGAAGAAGTTGCACTCGTTGATCAAAAATTAAACTCATTTGCACAAGAACCCCAGGGCAAGAAGAAGATGACCAAAGCATTCAAGACAACCGCCAAGGCTACAATACAGAGCGCGCAACAGGCGAGATTGGGGCAGCCCACAAATTTTGTACCCGATTTAAATGTTGCTGATGATAAAATTAGAGAAAATTTTCGCAGGGAGGTTGGTGTTTTATTAAGCGAAAGTGTATCTATTATAAAAGTACCAAAAGATACCTTCCTGACGAGATTTCCCTCCCCTAACGTCGCCGACAACTGGAGCTGGCAGGCGGCGGCTGCCTTCGACGAACAGGTGAAAGGTCCATTTGCAGACATTACAGATAGTGATTATTATTTTTTAGTTAATGTAAAAAGAGATGATGATGGATTTTATGTAGATCTTAAGGGTCAAAAATATTATCTTTGCGGGCGTTTTCCAGATAAATTTATAGAGCTATTATTAGTGACCTGGCACCCGACGGGGGATATATATCTTCCATTAGCAACTGTTTTAATTCTTGATGAAGCTATAAGAGAAATTCTGGCACAGAAAATCTTGGGAAAATTGGATGAGGCATCAAATGCAGGAGGTCGTTTATTTTTACAAAAGTTAGATAATTTACTAAGTACGGAAAAAGGTTTATTAGACATACTTGATATATTTGAAAATATGAAAAAAAGTTTTTTATCAGTATTAGAACATCTCACAACACACGGATATATTGACTTCGTGGCAAAAACAGGCGCCATCAAACCACACACGAAGATTGATGATAGATCTGGTGTTAGGCTTAAAAAAACTATTTTTTATGAATTATTTGGTAATGGAGGAAGATTTTACGAATCAAAAAAAGAATCAATCGGGGTAGATCTAAAAAATGCTTCGACTCCCATTGCGCAATTTGTAACTGAAATGGGGAATCAGAGTAAAAGGAAATGGGCTATTAGTAGAATTTTAGCAGCAACCTTAAGTTTACAACCCGAAGCACAACCGTCTTCATCTTCAGTTATGACATCAGTTGGTAGTAAGCCTACGGCACAAGTTTCTTCTGTTGGAGTGGATCGGAGTGCAAATTTTTTGATCGTGATGGAGAGTACAATAACGAAGATTTTGCATGAATGGCGCGCTGAGGGGAAGGAGGGCGACGTAAATGCTAATAGATTGTATAGAGCTGCGGCGAAAAGGTTAGAGGGTGGCTATACTAATAGAATATTTCAAGCAATGCAAGATCAAATGCCAGGCATAAAAAGTTTAGATTGCGATGAATTAACTGCACAATACGCTTCAGAAATTATTGGCACCATTATGAGAGGGGTTAAAATTGATACAAATCAAGACAGACCAGAAATGAAACGCGTGTTGCATTCTCTAATTGAACAAATTATAGTAAATTTCACAAGACACGCTGACTTCTTAACTATCATGAGAAAAGTTTGTAACGATATTATAAATAGCGACGGTAGAGCGACGACACTGGGGAGAGCAGCCGCAGCAGCTGGACATCTTGCGAAGGTGGTGCCATCAGAACCAGACAGACCAAGTATATTAAACTCAAAGTTTTTAAGCGGGACGGTAGCTGCTGATCGTGCATTCCCGGTTTTAGCTGAATTAATTCAACTTGTAGACGATGATGATAGTGGAAAAATAATAAATTTATCATGTACTACTAATACTTTATTATCAGGCCGGCGGTTTAATATACCTGTGACAGTAACGGGTAAGGCTAGTGTAAAAAGAATAAGAACTATAGAATTTATATATTTTAATACATTTTGTGAAGTAGTCGCTCGAACCCAGACGAACAAAAAATTAGAAGCTTTTTTAAAAGGCGAATGGATCCGAATGAGCCAGGGTACGCAAGGATTTGGTGAAGAAAACTATGAGCTGTCTGTGGTGGAGTTTGATAAGCGGCGGCAGCAGGAGGGGGTGGCCGCCGCAGCCGTGGCCAATAGTGCGGACGTCGATGACGATGGTGGTGGCGGGGGCGCAGACCTAAAAGAAAAAAGATTTATAATGTCTCGTGGTCCAGGAATTAGTAGAGCATTTAATGGGACTAGTTGGAATGCGGACAAAGCAGACAATGGTCCTCGCTCAATAGAAATGGTTTATAAAAATTTGGCTCATAGTTGTTTACAAGTAGCACAAGGGTTGGATCCAGAGGGGTTGTTGGAATCGTTCCTTAAAAGTATTGGTATCAAAGTAGGCGATGATATTTTTGAAGGGGCATTAGAATATTGCTTAAACTCTATGACTTGTGAAGGAATAAAAACAGGAGGAGATTTTCTACAGATTATGCTGGCTAAAGTAATGAATATGTTGTTTGGACAAGAATTTCGAAATTTAATACCTCAGTTAGAGATTATAGGTTTTACATCATTTGATAGAATTGCAACGATTATTTCTGCTATTTTTGATGTACCCACAATATTTATTAATACAAAAGCCGCTAACCAATCTTTCGGAGGCTGTAGTATGAATTATTCAAACCCAGGTGGTACTGGAGCAGAAGAGATGCCAGAAAAATATGCTTCAGTGGCACACCCAGTTAGACTACCATCAACAATTATTACACAAAGTTTAACAGAGAGAATGCTTGATATAAATTGGTTGACCGAACAATTAAAGTGCGAAGAAAGGCTAAGGGTTATATTAATAGCATTATTACATACAATAAATGGCGATGATGATGAGAGCTTAATGGATTATAATACTGAACAGTTATTACAGTTTTATAGAAGTCAGACAGGCGGGGAGGCGACGAAGAAGGAGGAGGAGGAGAAGAAGAAGGAGGCGAGACAAAAAGTGGATTTATTGAAAAAATATGTAGTTCAAATCACAAATGGGCAGAAAATGATGTTGCGGGTAAATCCTCAATATGATGGATGTAAAGAGGAATTAATGAATCGTTTAAGTATTGCTGAAATAGAAAGAAATTTAATGTTAGAATTTATAGATGGAGACACTCCGAAAGCGGACTTTTGTGAGCAACTTCCGAAGAGTATACAACAGTTCCAGGGTAAAATGCAACAAACAGGTTCAACTGGTCATCAAAAAGGTAGCAAAACTAGTTCGTCAGCGAGTGATGTTCCTTCAATTCAAACACAATATACCGCATCGGAAAATCAACAAAACAGCCAAATACAAGTGGTAGAGGCAAACAGCGATAATCTGCTCCCAGGCCTTTATATAATTAGACAATCACCGGGTGATGGTGATTGTATGTATTGGTCAATATTATCGGCTGCTCATAATCGCGGTCTTCAATGGGCGACAGACTTATTAAGAGCTGGTGGTAATGGCGCAGTGGTTGAAACACCGGCTTACCGTTTGCGACAATCGTTACAAATTGCACTTGATCGCCCGGAGACGGCGGATCAACAAAGGTGTTATGATTCTTTCCAAGAACTAGACCAGCTAATACGAGATGAAATAGACGCTCGTCTTACTATTGGTGTTGTAGCTCCTGGAAATACTAGATCTTGGGGTCAGGCACCGGAAGCACAGTTAATAAGTGAACTATTTAATATTCCAATAGCTATTGTAGATGCAAGAACCAATAAAATCGCGAATGGTGTAACTTTTCCGCCCGCACGAACTAATAATGCTTTATTTTTGTATTGGCGAGGTAATCATTTTGATTGGTTGGAACCTGTTCCCCCAACACCACCACGTCCACCACCACCACCACGACCTTTCCAATTTAAAGCTGGAACAATAGAAGACCAAGAATGGGTTATCAAAAAATTAAAAGAGGTTAGAGACGAAATTCAGGAGGTAGAAAATTTTTTGTTATATGATATGCATTTAGATGCTATTAAGATTTTGCGTCAACAAGCCCGGGCAAGTAATGAAAAAGGGATTGTAGCGGATAAAGACCAAACTTCAAAGGCGAGTGGTGCTCCACCTAGAAAGAAGAGAAGGACGATGGGGCAAAAATGGGGACAAAATCCAACCGATCAACTTCGCATAACTGCAAGGCATGCATTAAACACTGAAAGACGTAGTACTGAATCAATGATTAGAAAAGTTCAAGGAATTCTTAACGATAAGTTATTGGAAGCTATTCTTAATCACAAAGATCCAATAGAAATTACTATAAGGACAAGATTACAAAGTTTACTACAGAAACTCATGACACATTTAAAAAGCCTCGGACCTAAAATTTTAGGAGGAGGTAGCAGAAAACGTCGTCATGGAAAAAGACGTAGAACCAGAAGAAAAAAGAAAAGGCGAAAAAGAAAATCCATTAAAAAGCGAAGAAAAATGGGTAGAAAAACAAGAAGGAAATAAAGTGAATTAAAGAAATTTTAGTATCTAACTATTATAAAATGAGTAATTCAACAGCAGTCGCAGCTACCATTGGTGTTAGCGCTTTAGGCGTTTTAGCTTATTACGGGTATAAAAATATTAATGACACGAGTGAAGATGTGGACGAAGCATCACTTTATAATGAATTGGATGGTATTGAGACTTCATCAGAAACAACTAATTTCCAAGAAGAGGCAAAGAAGGAAGTAGCAAAAGTTGTAACAAATGCAAAAAATGCGTGGGGTTCTTTTTGGAAAACAGAGTATGCTTCACAAGAGGAAACTGATAATGTAAAAGTGTCTCTAGAAGAATCTAAATCCTAATAAATAAATTAAATTATTAATAATTTAATTTATCAATAATATCATGGTCCAATCCCATAAAATACACAGGAGTCACAAAAGAGGAATTTTGCTCGGAGATACCATACAGTCATAGTTAACCATGTTAAAATGGGCATTCGTATACCACCATATACTATTTTTTGCACCATTTAACACAATCGTACCTGTAGCATGTGTTAAACAATAAGCATTTCTGACTAATTCCTATCTTTTAACACAGCATAAAATGCCAATTCGAATATATTAAATTTTTAAAAGTATGAAAAGTAAGGATTCAAAAAAGAACATTATATTCGTTTTACTTATAATAATTTATTAATTATGCGTAGAATGTTTTAATTCCAAAGTCAGGGTCAATATCTTCATGTGAAATTATTATTTCCTAACAATTATCCCATAACCACCGTATTGCCCGATGTCCCAACTTTTATCTCCAATGGACATAATAACATTGTCCTTAATGGCTTTTCGCGCATTTAGTTTATAATGAGACATACTTAATTCAAGAGGAGGTCTAAAAGCAATATTTTTAAATCCACCAATGCCTAAATAGCGTAATTGCTTCAAGGTTAATTGTATACCATACGGAATTCGCGGTCGCGCGGTAATGATATAAATATTATAACCTTTATTTCGGCAATATTGATACAATTCAAAAACTTTTGGGATAATTTGGTAAGTGGACGAATCGATCAGTGTGTCATCGATGTCGAAAACTACTGCTTGGTTGGGTGAAAATGGTATTTTTTCTAGAATGTCCATATATTTACAGTAATATTATTTTAGAGTTAGCATTTTGATTTCTTTATTGGCAAGCATGATTGTTTCGAATTCCTGAAAGAAATCCATATTTTTATTATTTAACATTTTATCTACGGTATTTATGGACCATGGTCTCAAGGTTCTGTCGCGCATTATTTTTGAAATAAGGTATATGACGAGATTTTTGTCAAGTTCTTCATTATTTAATTCCTGATATTTTATAGTAAATTGTTGGTACAAATGCATATATGTTATCGAGCATTTGATATCCATCCAATTTGACATATGTTTATCGAAGAATTTTTTAAATTTTTTGTCTTCTAATAATTCTGATAAGTCTTGTAAAAAATCATTAGTTTCAAGTTTTTTCTTACCGATTAACATAGCAGCCTCTCTATCGATTAGTTCACTCATATAAAGATGTATGTATTTTTCTCTCCAAATTCTTTGTTTACAATATTTAACTGGTATAGTTAATGGACGAAGAACAATAAAAGGAGACGATGAGCAGATGTGAGATACATATAAAAGACATTCTTTGACTTATTGGAAGGTAGGAACTTCGCACCTGATTATGAGTGGTTGACAAGACTTTATGGAGGGATTATAAGTAAATTACACTTTTAAGAGAAAGACCATAATTGAGATAGATTATGATTTTTCAACCAATTAATCGGTAACAATGTATTTAGTCCAGAAAAATTTCTATGTTACAATCGGGTATTTGTGAAATGGAAGCACTCGTGTTCTACTGGAAGATATGAAGAGACCGATGCAATAGTTGATTTTGTGATTCTAGAGAGGCGAATTTTGCTACTTTATTATAATACAAATGAATGTTTGGATACAATTTATGAAGATGTCCAAGTAGTATCAGAGTGATTTAAGAAAAAGCAAATGTTGCCGATTTCTTTAGAATATAAAATAATATAAATTTTATATAATGATGAATGTGAAACGAATGTTTGCACTTGGAAATCAAAGGAGACACAATGACAGGGTGGCGATACAACCTGTTCCTTTTCGAAAAATTCACAGATTGGGAAATGTACATGCGAAGCGACAGCAGCAGAGACAGCGACAGCAGCAGGAGCAGCAGCAGGAGCAGCAGGAGCAGCAGCAGGAGCAGCAGCAGCAGCAGGAGCAGGAGGAGGAGCAGCAGGAGGAGGAGCAGCAGGAGGAATGTCAAGAAATAACATTTAAAATCCAAACTACTAAATATTTATTAAATATAGCTAATTCTCTTAGAAGCATGTTGTATGGTATGAAGTTTTCAGCGGAAGTAATGAGTAGTGAAGAAATTTCCCGAGAGATAGAACGAGAAATTCCCGGTGTACATTATATATTTTTATGTATAGGGCATATGTTTCATCTACCTAAAAAAAGTAAATATTACATTTATAATCTTGAACAGGTAAATTATCATCCAGATTTTCCTTTATTGGGTCTTGTGGATAATAGGGCAGAATTTATAAACACCGCATTTAAAAATGCTACGAATATTTTCGATTATTCTGAAATGAATATAACAAATTATCCGGAGGATTTTAAAAATAAAGCATTGTACCTACCTGTACCATTAGAGGAAAATCCAAAAATAATTTCTGAAAAGGAATATGATGTTTTATTTTTTGGCGGGCTGAATGATAGACGCAAAAAAATACTGGAGTATTTAAAGAAAGATATGAATATTCGCGTTGTAACCAATGTGTTTGGAGAGGAACTCTATGATATGATAAAAAAAGCACGAATTGTTCTGAATATTCATTTTAAAGGGGAATCGTTGTTAGAAACAGCAAGAATTTATGATTGTATAAGACACAGTACACCCTTAATAATTAGCGAAGAATCAATAGATAAAGCCGTGATGGAGGAATATAAAGATATTGTAAATTTTGTTCCTGTAATTAAAGAAGATTTATCAAATATGGATGAATTGGTGAAAGGAATTCAGAACTTATTAAGTAATGGAGATATTTGCTATTCGCGGTGGAAAGCTGAGAGGAAGATGCAAGATATGATAAAAAAGAGATTTGATTATTTTAAAATTTATAAATATCCTTCTCTATTTCATAAATATTTATTGGGTATATCGAGTCCAAATAAACCTATAACATATGAATTAACCCAACCTGATGATAAAACATTCAACAATGCGAAATTATTTGCTCATTTACACTGTTATGATATTTCCAAATTTAATGAAATTTACAGTGAATATATAGAAAAAATATGTTCTTTTTTTAAGGTAGTAATAACATATTCCATTGGTGAAAATAATATCAATGATAAAAGATTTGTGATTATTAAGATACCCAATAAAGGGATGGATATTGGTGCGAAATTTTGTATGGTTCAGTATTTAAATGACAACAATATTTCATATGAATATATTTTCTTTTTGCATTCAAAATCGGATAAAGAGGCAAGGCGTAAATATTTTATGCCTCTTATTGAAAATCTAAATGAAGGGTTTATAGAAAATATCAATGATTATGAGGGATATTTTCCAGATATACAATGGGAAATCCAAGGCAATAAACTTAAAATTATCAGTGGAAATCCACAATTTGCCAGTAGCAATTTACCAGAGAGAAATCTAGAAAATAGAAATGATTTATTGGACTATCTTGGATATGAAAATCGAACCAATCGATTTGTTGAGGGAAATGTGTATATACTATCTAAGAAGATCGTGGATATATTATTTACGGATAACAAATTATACAATATATTGAATGCTCCCGATGATTTTGATTATAACTGGGTACGCAAGAGATATGGATTATCGGGTGGTATAAATAATGTATACAATGATTTCAAAACGAAGAATCTACCACCCAGAGATAAAAATTCCTATGATGGATATGTTGAACATGCTTTTGAGAAGGTCGTGTTGAATTTGTGTGATAACCATCTTTTTCTTGAAGCAAAAATCAGATTAGGGGTAGTTATAACTACAAATGGTTTTTGGGGGGTATTGGTTAGACAATGCATGGAGTGTTATACCAGAGAGTTTCCAGAGGCCTTTATTGTTCTATTTATTAACGAATCTGAAGATCCAATTACTTTGGGCTTAGAGAAAGAGTTTTCCCAGATTAAGGTAGTGTATATAAAGGATCAAATTAAATCGGGTGGATTAACCAGTACTTGGAACGCCGGTATAGATATGTGTATGAGAGCTAATTGTAACGTTATAATACTTTCCAATGATGATATATTGTTTGATTCATCGATTAAACCCATAGTATCTGATGCATATTTAACGTCATTCAAAGAATTACGATATTACGGTCCTCTAACAAATAACCCGGGTCCAGCAGAATGTAACCAATCTCAATACAGTTTAAGACCCCAAAATAAAGATAACTTTTACCTAAAATATAAAAATAAATATAGTAATTTAAATGGGTTTATGATGGTTTTTCCAAAACATGTCTTATTAGCAAATAAGTTTGATGATACATACTACTTTGATCCAAAATATCCTTTTGATGGCAATGAAACAGAATGGTTTAATAGATTTATTAAAATCGGTGGTCAACCTACAGTTGTTCCACGAACATTTATTTATCATTATAAAATTGCTAGATGGAGAGAAAATCAACAATTAAATAATACTTGTGTTTATACTATAAATACCGGGGGCTATGAAGGTACAATTATATATTTAAAAAAATCTAAATATGATACTTTGTATTTTACTGATAATTGGAAGGTGATATATAACTGTATTGAACAAAATATAATTCCATTTTATATTGATACAAAAAATAAAGAAGCAAAGTTAGTTCAACGAGAAATTAAAACAAATGTTCAAAATTATTTGCCTTACAATTATACTAGATCATTATATGTCGATGGAAACCTCTCAATAACTAATTATTCTTTACTAGAAAAATATATAAATGATCGAAAATATGATATTATATGCTTTGATCATCCGGTCAGAAAAAAAGTTAAAAATGAAATGATTGTAATCATAAGATTAAAATTAGAAACTCAAGAAAATATTAAGAAGATTTATGACGAATTTGCAAAACATGATTTTAAAGACAATATTGGATTAACAGAAACCAATTGTTTAATAAGAAATCATAAAAATATAATAGATTTTAATAATGATTGGTGTAATAAAGTTAATATTTGTAGACGCGATCAAGCTAGTTTTGATTTTTTATTACACAAACACAAAATAAACTACAAGAGACACCTTTACAATGAAAAAACAAATTTTACTATTAAGACTAAACATGTTAATTCTAAATTTAGGCATATTGTGTAATTAATTTAAATATTCTTACTACAAATAGATATCTTTAACTAATATCCTTGATATCGAAAATAAGCTCAAATTCCTTATAAATATCTTTTTCGAAGGTAATCGCATGTTCTTTAGGCGGATCTATTTTTGAATCATAATTATGTCTATCTATTTTTCCATTTATTGGATGAATACAAGGGTCAGCACTATTTTTAATTTTGTGCTTTTCTTTAAAATTAAGTTGGTATTTTGTTACTCCTAATTTCTCCATTAAATACAAATTCAATAAATTATAGTAATTACAAATATCAAATGTACAATATAAATTTTATTGCTTATGCTTGCGATAAACCAAATTCTCAAATCTATCAATCATTTTTAATACCGTTTGCTTTCTTTAGCTTAATTAATAATGAAAATAGTCATGTAGAAATAATAGTACAAGATGTAAAAAATTTTACAAAGTTATTTAGAGATGAAATTGAACAATTAAAAAAAATTAATAGTAACTTTTTGATTAGAAAGAGTAATTTTAAAAAAAATAAACATATCCCTAATACTTATAGATTTTTTGAAGTTCCTAGTATTGAAGCTGAATATACTTATATTGCAGATGTTGATATTATGTTTTTAGAATCTGATATTGTTAATAAATATAAATCATTTTGGCCTAGTGGATTACCTTATAATAATATTTTAAGATATAAAGATAGTGTTAGGTTAACTGGAGTACATATGATTAGAACTAAAGAGTATTTTATAAAAGACTTTATTAATTTTCAAAACAAAAGATATGAAAATGATAGTAACGAGAATGATGAAGTTGTATTAGGACAAATGTGTCAAAAAGTATTTGGTTTACCCGATTTTAGTCACAGGATGCGACCTATATATGGAATTCATTTTTCTCCAAATAGGGGGGAAAATAAAACAATGGAATTAATTACATCTAAAAATTATTATGATAAATACATAAGTATTAAATCAAAATATCCAAAATTATTTGAATTTGAAGTTTTTAAAAACCTAACTAACCAATTAGAAAATGAGTTTATTATAAAATAATATTTTTTCAAGTTGTATATTTTATTTCGCATATTTTATTATAATGCATAAACAAATATTTAGTGAAATATATCTTGAAAATAGTTGGGGGTCAAAAGAATCTATTTCTGGTCCTGGTTCTACATATAATAGAACACATAATTTAAGAAAAGAATTGGTGAATTTAATAAAAAAATATAATATAACTAGTGTTGTAGATTGTCCTTGTGGCGATTTAAATTGGATTAAATCAATATTTGGTAGTATCCCTAACTATGTAGGAATAGATATTGTTGATGATTTAATTAATAATAATAAAAAAAAATTTCCAAATCTTATTTTTTATACAGATGATATTGTCACAAGCAACTTATTAAATTGTGACCTTTTAATAGTGCGTGATGCTTTGTTTCATTTTTCTCAAAAAAATATAAAAAAAGTTATTAATAATATAAAAAAAAATAATACAAAATATTTACTTACCACGGAAATAGAGGACAATAATCATATTAACAAAAATATAATAGATGGTACCTGGTATCCAATAGCTTTGCAAAATTCTCCATACAATTTTCCCCCACCTATTATAAAAATTAAAGAAGATTCTTCAAATAAATTTATCTCACTGTGGTTAGTGAAAGACCTACCAAAATTTAATATATAATATTTTAATTAAAAAAGCATAGGATTCTTTTTTATCTTTATTCGTTAAGATTGTATATTATAATATATTAGTAATATAGATATAATTCATATTGATATAGCTAATAATGGTGATGTATTTGAATACGCAATTAAAAATTACCTACCAAAGTTGTCCGAAAATGGTATCATGATAATGGAAGGTGGTAGCGAACAAAGAGACAATGTTGAATGGATGATAAAATATAATAAACCAAAAATTCAACCCGTTATTAAAAAATATGGATTAAATGTTGTTGGGACATTTCCTTCAATAACCATTATTAAAAATAAGATTGCCTAATTATAATAACAAATTAATTCCCTCTTTAAAACCAATTGTAATCTCCCATCCCAAATCTTTCAACTTTTGATTACTTATATAATATCGCTGATCATTGAATGGTCGATCTTCAATATACGTAATCCACTTGTCATAATCTTCCGTATTATGAATCAGTTTAATAAGCAATTGGGCGACTTCCATAATAGAATATTCCATTCCCTCATCACATCCTATATTATAAATCTCTCCAATTTTGCCTTTTTCTAAAATACATTGAAAAGCCGTCGCCGTGTCGAAAGAATGAAGGAAGGCTCTGACACAGCTCCCGTCACCCTGAATAGTAACCGACTTACCTCCCTTCAGTTGTTGAATAAATCTTGGTATAACCTTCTCGGGATATTGATTCGGACCGTAGACATTATTACCACGAGTGATAACAATAGGCATATTAAATGAATGGTTATAAGACTGAGCTATAAATTCAGCACCGGCTTTTGTCGCAGCATAAGGATTTGTGGGACATAAAATGGAGTGTTCTGTCTTATGCTTTTCACCCATATCTAACATCGACTCACCGTATACCTCATCCGTAGATACATGAATAAATTTCTGAATCTTACCATAAAGACGTGTTGCCTCTAACAAAGTGTGAGTTCCTACTATATTATCCTGTGTATACTGCAAAGCATCGGAAAAGGAATTCTGCACATGTGATTGAGCGGCAAAATGAATAATATGTGTAGGTTTATGTTGGACGATTACATGGCGAACTAAATTCATAGAACATAAATTCCCCTTTACAAAAGTGTATCTTGGAGAGAAGCGCCATTTCTTTTTCACATTTTCTTCATTAGCACAATAGTACATTGCGTCAAAATTAATGACTTTAATTTTATCGTATCTCTCCATAATTAGATTTATAAAGTTTGAACCAATGAATCCTGAGCCACCTGTGACTAAAAGAACAGTATCTTTGCTGTTAGGAAAATCAGTTGGTGTAACTTTCTTTATATTCAAATCTCTTTTATAATTCTGCAATAGTTCTCTTACACTGTCCTTAATGTGTTTTACTGGATAGAGTGACTCAAGACGAGTTGTATCTAAAAAATTATTGGATCTGTCGGAATCTAATATTTTTGCTTGTTCATCAACTGTAAAATTCTCCCAAACGAAAGCTGGGTCGACATGCTCCTTGTACATTTCAAGTATCTCATTATGGCTAATTAATCCAGGATTTGTAAGATTCATTGTACCAATCGTTTTTTTCTTCATCATGTCCAAAACCAATGGTAGTAATTCGGGCAAAACAGTCATAGAATTAGGAATAGAACAAATCTTCTCATAAGTCGTTATTTTAGTTATGAAATTACGAGGGTTATCTTCTCCTACTATAGGCATTCTAATACGCAAATTCAAAATTGGACCATCAATTAATGTCATAAGTCTATCTGTAAAACCTTTTGCAGTGGAATATCCAGAACCAAAGAAGTTTGGAAGACTTTCTTCTGTAAATCCATTTTTTTCTTCGCATGGATGTTCTTCGTCAAACTTAAATATACAACCTGTTCCAAGGTAGGTGAGATGAATATTGCACTCTTTGCACAATAAGGCAAGAGAAATTGGACAAAAAAGATTGTCTCGTATATTTTCTTTGAGCTTCCCTGGCTGTTCAAGGTAATCAATTGTAGAATAAGTTTTATCGTCTATTTGTCCATGTGTTCGCCCAATAAAAGATACAATGTGTGATGGGTTTACTCTATTAATTTCTATTTTTAGTGATGACAAATCATCAACGCGAGCTTTTCCTAGTACGAATGAGTCTAACATAGAACAAAATTGAGAACCGATCCAACCTTGACCACCATAAATAAGTGTTTTCATATTATATTGTATAATTAATTCTTTTTATATAATATTCTATAAGTTTTGTCTTACAACATTAATAACATTGTAAAATCAAGTTATGTCTTCTAATGTATAGTTTTGTTTGTTATTTCCTGTTATATATTTAATTTTTTTACATATGTATCCCAATGGATGTTTAACATTTTCATATACATTTTCTATAAAATCGATATGTTCTCCCATTTTTTTACATTCATCGACTAAATTTTCATCTACATTTTCATTCAAATTATTTACATTTTCATTCAAATTATTTACATTTTCCTTCAAATTATTTACATTTTCCTTCAAATTATCTACTTTTTCGTCTAGTTTTTCTATATTTTCATTCAAATTAATAAGAATGCCTTTGATTTCTGTTAATTGCGCTTTAATTAATTTGTTTTCCATTATACAAATATATATATATATATATCTTATAATCGACGCTTAGTGCGTAATAGCTTTACAAAATTATAACAGTAAGAGGATTATTAAATCAAAATTGGTATTATATAGATATATGGAGAACTTTTAGATAAAGAGACGAAACTGGTATCAAAAATATTAAAAGTCGACATTTTAAATGTTCAAAGGTGTAAAAAATCTTTTACGAGAAATAAAAACATTAAAGTTATCTGTACTATTAATCCCGAAACACCGTCATGAATTACGCCTTTCACATTTCCTAAATTTTTATAATATGTATCTTCTAAATGCGGAAATAAACGTGTGGCTTTCATTATGAATCCAAATAACCCGCTAATTATAAAGGATATCAATAAAAATTTCAAAACATGCTTCGTATTTTTCAAATCAGTTGGAAATTTACACATAGATAATATAATATATTGTGTTACCGCTCCAACAAAGCCAGCAATTAGCGCAGCAGATAAAATTGTATGTTGTTCAAAATACGGAATTAAATATTTTATAAACTTGAAGTCCTGGAGGAATGTAGGTAAATTATAATAATTTTCAGACATTATTCTTAAAACCACATCCCATAAACCGCTAACAAAAAAAGTTAATGTAATAAGTTTGCACCAATTCCAATACATATAATTTATAGTTATATTATAAAATGGCTATATTTATAAAATACAATATTGACAGTTTATAAATTGGTATGTAAATAATAATCTAAGAAGAAGGAAATATTTTTATAAATTGAATCCTCACAATCTCTGTACAAAATAGTTAAAAAGAACCCGTAAAGTATATAATTAAACCAAATGAGTTCATTAACCTCTGAAAATAAATGTATTAATAAATTTATACAAAGGAAAAAAGAAAAATTTAAAGAAATTCAAAGTGAATTTGAAAAAAATAAGGGTGATAAATCCAAGATGAAAATATTTAAAAAAAAGTACCCCAATTTACGCAGGCTCTGCAAAAAATCACAAAATTATATTAATAAAAAAACATCAAAATTAAAATTCAACCCATTATTAAAAGAGTGGTTTGAAATATTAATAAATGAATTTTCAAAAGAAGACCAAAAATCCATCTATAAGTATGTCGTCGAAAAGATTAAAGGTCTATACAAGCATGCACAGGCAATGAAAACCGGGATATGCAATCAAAGAATATTGTCCACAATAAAAAACGAATTAAATACAATTACTATATGTATTACCAAAAATACAATTGAAGCGAATGATCAATGGTTTTGTAGATTATTAGACGAAATAAAAAAGTATTCCTCAAAATCAGCGGAACTAGTCATGATTATATCATCAAAACCAGTTAAAAAGGGTGTAACACATTGTAGAACCATAAATGATGCGTGGTCTAAATTATCAGTTGAAAATGAATTCAAGGTTGTATTCTGTTGTAGCAATGCGACACGAATAGATGATATTATTGATTTAACATCCAGATACAAAAATCTTGTTCATACTCTTAGAAAAGACATAAGAATAATACACGATGAAGCACATAATTCAAAAGAAGGAATTCCTCCAAACAGGGATGTCATTGAAAATATCCTTTTGGAAGAAAATGTGTTGTCTTATTGCCCTGTTACGGCATCAGCTTTCGTAAAGGAGAAAGGAATTGCCGATGCAGATAATCCAGTTTGGAATCTTGAAAATATTAAAAAAAATGGTATAAATTATACAGAATTTGATACAATTAAATCAGAATCGGATAATTATTCTTCCTGCGGTGATGCCAAAAAATACATTTGTGAAGAACTCAAAAAAATACCAGGGTGGAAATCTAAAACAATAACCCGTGTTTCCAAAAAAATTTATAAAGAAGTTCATTCGGACGATATATCAAAATTATCAAAATGGGGTGTTAAAAAACTAGAAAGAGAAATAAAAAAGTATTTTGACCCAAACTTTTACAAAAGCGGAAATTTTGAATGGGTAGTTGATTCACAACGTTGGTTGTCTATCTATGAAAAAATTATAGATGGAGAAGAAGTAGATGAAAAAAAATTAAAAACCGTTCACGAGGATTTATATGTTAATAGAAAACGAGAATTAGAATTTTGTAATTTTATGAAACAAGATAAAGAAAAAGAAGCCATGGAAAATGGTATCAATTACTTAAATATGAATGAACTCACAAAAACCAAATTTTATAAACCAGGAGAATTTGGTTTATATATAATGAACACTCCAAATCGAAAAATTATTACAAGATATTTGGCAGAAGAAGCTATTAAAATGTCTTATAAAAGAAAGTTGAAGAGCACACTAAATAGAAAAAATAGTAATATGTCTTATAAAAGAAGGATATCTATTTCCCGCAAGGTGTTTGTTAAAGTACCTTTGCATCCCATCATACTTGCTATATATGGAAACGAAGGTAAAAAATATCATCTTCTATATGATGATAAAGAAGAACCTGTAGATAAAATAATGGATGATGGTGAATTTAATGAAAAGCTTTCAAAATTAATAAAATATTTGAAAAATAATAGAGTTAATACCAACCGCCCATTTATAATCATTGGAAATTATAATCCATGCGGTGAATCTATTTCATTTGCACATACAGGTTACGGAACCGTTCGTGCAGTATTTGCGTGTACATCACAAGGGATTTGCGAAGATTATCAGGTTGCATGTAGAGCAAATGCAGTGAACAATCATTTTGTTAAAAAACATGGTTCGGATTGGACATTCCAAGAAAAATACTTGGTTGGTAATCAAAAATTCCTCAAAAATGCAATGGAAGGGGAACGACAAAACGATAATCATGTTGAAGACTTGCGCGCGTGTGGAGACGACCATAGTGAACAAGAAATACAAATAAATATGGATTATCTAAAAAAATGTGAAGAAATTAATAACGGGTCGATGGCAATACCTATCATGATACGTATTGGGAGCGAATGTTCAAAATATCCAGAATTGCTAGCAATTATGGATAATGACAAGAAGACGACTCAGGAGGAAAGGTGCATGTTCTTGAGTATATTGAAGGAAATGGACGAAGACCCTGAAGAACCTTGTAATGTCTGTGATAAATCTAATAAATTTGATTGGACCAATCAATCATTGGTCGGATTCAGATGTTACAAAAAGAAGTATATAGCTGAAAATTACCGATTTAAAAGTTATCAGAACCATCATGAAATGAATTCCACATACATAAATAATAAAAGAAAAATTAAATCAAATCAATGTGAAATCTTAACCTGTAAAGATTATTATATCCTTGAGGGGGAAAATGGAGAAAAGAGTTATACCAATTTTAAGGATGTGTGGTGGATAGGGTATAAATATTAAGTTAAAAACGAGTAAAAATTTTATAAAATGGTTATATTTATAAAATACAATATGAAATTACTAGATAAAACTGTAGTCCTTGAGTAGTTCGTCGGAACAGCTCGTAATATCGGTGACAAAGTTTGGTATATTTTATCTGAATGCGATTTCCGGAATTTTATTTTTTCGTTTTTTGAGGTTTTTTGGTATTTAGCTTCGTTATCGACATTGAATAGGTCCAATCCTTCAATATGCAACGAATCGTCGTTGAATTTGAATTTTCGAGTATGACGCAGGCGATTGGGAGCGTAGATTACTCGTTCCGTATTGGTGTACGAATTCACTGGCTGCATATGGGGCTTTTCTCACTTTGAGAGTCTAGGGTCGGAGCTTCTCATCCAGGGTTGGTTCGGAAACTTGATTATCGGAGTTAAATACCGCATTTGCGGTGCGATAGAATTGGGTCTCATGTATGGCGAGAATTTTATCGACTACATTAACATCGGTTAGAGCTATAACAGCTACCCTATATTGTTGAAGCAGGGCTTTAATTTCCTGTGGTTTATTCGCCAGTACCATTGAGGTTGGGATAGCATTGGGAATGGGAAAGTTGGACATTATTATACCTACTTCAAAATTGAAAAAAAAATTTCAATTTTGAACAAATGATACATTGAATAGTTTATTCACCCCATCGACCCATCATTTGGACTTTGTGCTTATTTTTATTATCAATGAACCATTTTTTTTTATTACTGTCCCATTTCGCTCCAAGTTTTTTGGCTTCATCTTTTTCAGAATAAGGAATATTTAAATATAATTTGCCTTTTGGTTTGGAATAAGGGCAACTTTCCACCCCAATGGCTAAGTTGGCCAATCTGTCCGCATGGTCATTGCCAATTGAGTGTTCGTCTTGTAGACCGGTGTGTGCGGCTATATGATGAAATTTAATATTAGGATATTTTCGACAAAAGTTATAGGCGCTTTCGACAATTTCTCTGTTTGGAATATCAACCCCTTTCTGTTGCCAACCTTTTTTACACATTTTTTCACCGTATGTTGTGCAGCAGCGCTTAGAATATACGGAATCAGTATACAAATTAATAATTCTGCCTTCTTCAATGTCCTCTCTTACAATAGATAGAGCTGTGACAATTGCGAGTAATTCAGCGACATTATTTGTTTGTCTACCGTTGTAGCTTTGGCTTGTATTTCTTTCGTCATTTTCCCCGAACCATACACCAAACCCGGCACTCGCGTTTGGTTTACCATTATTAGAACACGCGCCATCGGTGTATATATTGATTGGTAATTTTGTGGATAATGGCTTGGAGTTTTTTCTTATTACAAAATTGTCCATATATTATTAATTATTAATTATATTTATATTAATAATCAATTTATATTAGAATAATTAAACACCTGACATTTTACGACCAACAGCAAACCATAGTATCAAAGATAAAGTTGTACCGGCTATATAACCGTTAGAAAATCCGTTTTTCTTGTCGAAATGATTGCCAATAGCTGCTCCAATTATTGCTAAAAGTCCGTAGAATACAAGAATACCATATGCAGTTGTATTAATCATTATATATAATCATAATATATTTATCCAAGCATTTGACAAATATATTTAGAGACATATTAATTCAACTAATTAAATGAATAAATATTATTGGGGAGACCATGATGCGAGTGTTAAATTTTGCGAAAATAAATACGAACATTATTATTGGATTGCCGAATATCATAATACGACATCTTCACTTTGTTATATTTTTACGGGACTGATTGTAATGCGAACAAGGCTTAAATTCCTGGGACAGTTATTATTTTGCGTAGGAATAGGTGCGATGTTGTTACATACAACATTAAGCCATCTTTCACAGATGGGGGATGAGATGTCGATGTTAGCATTGAGTTTTTATTCGCTAAAGGAGTTAAGGCCTGTAACATCATCGTATTTAATTTATCCTTTATTAACTAGTTATTGTTTGTTTAGTAAATATTTCGCGGTATTTTTCTTAACATTTACAGGTTTACAGTTACTAATAGCAAAATATGCTAGTGCGAAAATAAATAGAAAAGATAAAAAATGGATATTTTTATATTTTACCAGTTTTATTATAGGTTCTTTATGCTGGTTACTTGATCAAGTATGTAGGGTTGGATTTATAGAAGGATTGGAACCTTATCAGATGCACGCCTGGTGGCATTTTTTCACAGCAGCAGCAATCGGATTTGGTTATATGGCGATTTTACATTAATCTTGTTGTTCGTATTTAAGAAAAATATTCAAATTTTAAAAAATCGCGATATATTATAATGTGGCAAATGTTATGTGGATTCGGAGCAGGAGTATATGTGGGTACAGTGTATGATTGTAAGCCTACTATGGTATTTGTAAAAAAATGTATAAAAAATTTTATACCGGATGAGGCAATGCCCAAAAAGAAGGATAACAAATAGCAACTTAGAAAATACTCGGGATTTTAAATTCACCGTCTTCAGTTTTTGTATATTTTGCAATAATAGAGGGGTTTTTCTCATTTTCATGAACTTGTTGTGGGTCGTAAACATTGCCAACACTATCAATAAAATAAATAATACCCTGTATATCTTGCGCCCATACTTCAACTTTTTTAACAGTATCTTTAATTTGCGAATCTGCGCTAATTTCTCCATGAGGTATACCTTTTATGTGTGTTCCACAGAATCGGTCGTCGTTTTTTTTTCTCCTTGTACATTGTTCATTATTAGCTCGCAAAGCACAGCATCGTTCATTGAAGGGTACACTATTTTTAACCCGTTTTCTTTTTTGCAGGTCTAATTTGACAATGGAAAACACTGGGAAATCATATATGTATTGTAGTAATTCTCTGCCTTCGGGAGCATTTACTATATTTAATTCGGTCATCTTATTTTTAATACTGAGTTTAAAATCTTGGAAAGCGACATCTATTTTACGATTAAGTCTTTTTTCCATGTTGATTGTGATTTAATTACAAAATAATGATTTAAAATCAATTTTTATAATTTATGTGTAGAGCAACTTAAAGTTACCAACAGATGTGGGTAAAACAATTGCGAAAACAAATAAAACATTAAGCCATAATTGATAAGGTAGTATTATTTGCGGTGATGCTCTCGGAGACAAATAAGGAACCAATGAAAATATAATATTTATGACGACTAATCCAATCGCTATATATATAAATCTGTTCATATATATAGTATAAATATATTATTCAATTTGATACCCGTTATACAATGGGTCCCATGTACTTTTAAGACTGTTCATATCTACTAAATGCATTGATAAAGGTAGTTGTTGTTCAAATTTTTTAACAACCAATTTTGGATTTATATACCATACACTGTTATTAACGCGAGGGACTTTTCCTATATAGAGACTATTGAACCTTTTCGCCCATTCATTTTCAGTGTCGTTAATGTATTTTTGGATAATATTCTTTCTAACATCTAATAGAACATCTGTTTTTTCCATAAACACTGCGAATCGAATAATGCCTCCCTTTGTTAATTTCCCATCTTCATCAGATATATCTCTATCATAAACATTTCGTTGTTGATAATTGGATGTCCATCCTGCATACCTGAAAGCCCCTGTATATGATGTAAAATAAAAATATGGTCCAAATTCTAAATTAGGCCATGCTGTAGGTTTTTGACCAAGCGAAGATATAATAGGAAGAAATTTATAGTAATTACCATAATATGCAACAATTGGTATATCAATATTTTTCATGTTTTGTTTCAAATAAATTAATATTGGGTTGTTATAAAACAAATTTGTAACAGATTTATGAATTGGAAAATTCAAACTTTTTCTATGATTGCAAATTTCGTCTATTAATACCCACCATAAATTATTAGATTGTTTAATTAACTTCAACCATTGTTGTTCAGCACGAGGGATTGATGAATATTCATCAACGGATGATAAGTCATAAAATACGAATATTGTATTATTATCTTGTATAAATCCTTTTGGTGCGATCTTAGTTTTAATAACCGATTTCAATAATTTATCAGCAGTAACCTGAACATTAATATTAGGTCTGACAATGGTAAATGGGAAAACTAACAAATTTCCATATTTCTTATCTTCGGACGGATATTTATACAAAAGATATTGTATATATGGTTTATATACACCAGACCTATTTTTACATGTTGTTACAAAGTAAGGACATATCGTGACTTTATTGTATGTTTGTGAAACTTGTTTAAAATCAGTATTAATAGTATCTAATATAGGGTAATTAAAAACGGAACAATCCTCATTACTCTGTATGGGTTCCGGGGGTTTTAATTTAATTGCCGTTGGGATAGGAGTAAACGCTTCAATGTTTTTAATATTGATAGATTTTTTGTTTTTGGATTCAACATGCATCTGTTTTCCATGCATCTGTTTTCCATGCATCTGTTTTCCATGCATCTGTTTTACATGCATCTGTTTTACATGCATCTGTTTTACATGATTTTTATATTGTGAAGAAGGGTTCATGTATATATATATTGTTATTAATATTTATTTTTTAACTTTTCTTCTAATGTTTTCTTTAATATTTTCTTCTCGAGTGTTAAGAATAAAATTACTAACTTCTTTGGCTTGATGCGAGTCTTCTTTAAAATATTGTGTTAAGCATGTCATCAAATGCTTTTTGGAGAGAGATTTTTTGATCTTTTGTTTGGTATAAATTAATTTTCCACCATTTGAATCCAAATCGAAACAATCAATTTCATTGTCGCGCATAATTCTAACTAAAGTTTCTGTGTTCTCCTTTTTTTCCTTTCTCTTTTCTTTAATTTTTCTTTGCAGAACTTTTATCTCTTCGTCGAGCGTAATCCAGTCTTTAATATTGGACACCAATTCGTCTTTATTCATTTAAATACTATATATAATATTTGTTTTAATACTTTTTTTTAGAATATGTCTGCCGCATTTATCAGAATTTTTTTTACATTTACAGTCACATTTTTCTCCTTTTTTAGCACCATTTTTAAGAATAGTGTTGCATAATTGGTTTGTGCTCCATTTAAGCTGTAGTTTTGTGTGCCTTGAACAATATTGTCCAATGCAAGATTTGGAACATTCTTCTCCTTTTCGTTTACCGCTCTTCATGATACTTTGGCATTTTTTGGTTTTTAATACCTTTGAAGGGGGCCAATTGACACCGTTGATTTTTTCACTGAACAGCGTCTCATTATATGGAAGAATACCGTTATGTACAGTTCTGCAATATGGACATTTAATTTGATAATGAGATATTTTCTGCGTCTCCAAATGATTATGTTTTCGCTGAATATTTATTTCGTTTAAAATGCTTAGATAGTTAAATTTATGGGTACATTTTAATTCGATACTGTTTTCTGATAATTTTGATCCGTCAATTAAGCACACTTCATCATTTTCTTCATCGATACTAATCAATGCCATTAAGGCATCATTAAATTTTTGATTTAAATTCATATTTGTAATAAATGATGAAAACTCTTTATATATATATAATATAATGTCTGGTCTATATCGATGGGCTCCCCCAACATGGATTTTTTTTCATACTTTTGCAGCAAAAATTAATAAGATTTTTTTCGAAACAAATAGAGACCAATGTTTAAATATAATTAAGATGGTGTGTTCGTGTTTGCCTTGTCCGGAATGTACAAAGCACGCTATTAAATTTATGAATAATGTGGATAGTAGAAATGTAAAAACAAAGGAAGATTTAATCAATATGTTATTTACATTTCATAATACGGTAAATGCGAGACTTGGTAAAAGTCAATTTCCAAAAGAGTCGTTGGTTATGTACACACAATACAGAATGGATATTACATTGGTAAATTTTGTAAATGGGTTTTCCGGAAAGTACGGTTCGATAATGGGGGGAATGATTTCAACTTTAGGAAAGAGAAAATCAATCGCAAATGGTATGCAGGACTGGTTGAGAAAGCATTGGAATTTTTTCCAATAACTTCCGCAAATTTATATTTTCCGACATTTGAATTTTTTTTTAGTTAATTTGCATTTATCAACGCCGATTTCGTCTCCAAAGTAAGTGAGACTTAGGACACCTTCGTTTTGTGATTCAACTGCTATCATTGCGGTATACCAAATAACCCCCCATATCATACCAAATCCCCAACCGAACAACAAATCACCACCAGTCCCACAATTCAGTAAATTAATTCTGAAAAAAGCGTTTGTTGATATGATAACAAGTAGTATTCCTAGAAGTGCCCAATTCCAATTACCTTGAAATGCCATAGATGTTATAAAGTATGTAGTGGCATAAGCTAAGAATAAAGCATGAGGGGCTGGGGAACTCCATTCGTATCCCCATCCGGAAGAAGAAAACATATTACAGGCCTCCAAATTAATATTTTTAGGTGGTTTTCTACCCAATGACGATGATATAAATTGACCAACAAACATTATTATTAATCCACCTACCATAAAAACCAAACCTTTGATGTCTTTATTAAAGGCTGACGCCAAGACAGTAAATGCCGCCAGTATCATTGGAGCATTTAACACAAAATACTTAATGTAAGCCATTGGATTAAATTTAAGAATTGCCATATATAATCATTAAATATTTTTTTATACAAATACTAAAGATAGAACTTCTTGAATATTAGACACTGGATGAAATATGATATCTTTAATAATATCTTTTTCTCCATATTTGTCCATAAATTTTTTAAAATCTTTTTCATTTTCCTTAGGGAATATGAATTCTGTTACCCCTGCTTTTATACCACCGAGTATCTTAAGTTTTAATCCACCAATAGCAGTGACTTTACCTTGTAAGTTGATTTCGCCGGTGATTGCAATATGGTTTTTGATTTTTTTATTGTTGAACAAACTGTATATTGTTATAGTAATTGCTGTCCCGGCAGACGGTCCATCTTTTGGAGTTGCTCCTTCTGGACAATGTATATGAATTCCTTGCATTTTTGTCTCAGTTGTTTCTGCGATGAATTGTTTTTTCTTCACCTTTGAAGTTAGTTTCCATGCCAATGTTTTCGCGACATTCATTGATTCTTTCATTACTTCTCCTTGTAATCCTGTCAACCGCATATCCAAAAAATTTTGCGCGGGATTTTGATAACATTCAATTGGTATTATACCACCTTTCCCTAAAGCATTAGCCCATAAACCATTAATGACTCCTACTTGGTTGGTATCATGAATGGTGGCGTGTCTAACAGAAGTTCGTTCTTTCAAATAATAATGCTTAATGTCATCTTTTGTTATTTCAATAGGAATGGTTTTGTATTTGGATGTATTCTGTAGAATGCTCAAATTTATTTCACTTATAATTTCAAATAAAATTTCCTTTAATTTTCTTACACCGGGTTCATATGTGTATTCTTCTATGATATAAATCAAGATTTCGTCGTTTAATTTGATAATATCTTTTAATCCGACATTTTTATATATTTCTGGCAAGAGATAGTTATTTGCAATTACTAACTTATCTCCAACTGACAAATGGTCAAATTTAATTCGATGTATTCTATCCAACAGAATACGGTCGATTGAGTCTGGGTCGTTATATGAAAAGATAAACAGTGCTTTACTGAGGTCTAAGTCGATACCGTTGAAATATTTATCTTGAAACGATTCGTTTTGCGTGGAATCTACCAAATGCGTTAAAATGCCAATAATTTCTTTTCCATGCTCAGACCGACTGACTTTGTCCAATTCATCTATAAATATAATAGGATTCATGCATTTTGTATCCATTAGAATATCAACAATTCTTCCCCAAGTAGAACCGACATAGGTGTAGTTATGACCAGACAATGTACTACCGTTACACGAACCGCCAATTGGAATAAAAGCAAAAGGTCTATTGGTGTTATCTGTTTCATCGAGCAAACATTGTGCGAGGCCTTTTTTAGCCAAAGATGTTTTGCCTACACCCGGTGGACCTTCAAATCCAAAACAATAACCAGTTTGTTTACCATTAATCCATTGTCCAATGATTCGTTTTAATTGACGCTTAGCCGTAGTATGTCCATGGATTGCATCATTTAATGTGTTATCAATCCTATCCATATTTTTATTGATATGTGACCACTTAGTATTAATAGTTTCAATATGAGTGTTTAGTTGTTTTTCCATACCAAGTTGAAATTCTGTTGGAAATCGTTTTTGCATCTCTCCAAAAACCAGCTTATCATCTTTGGTGTTGTTTAAAAACAAATTAATGTTGTCTCGCATATAATTATTTTTTTTCCCCGAATGACATAATTTCACGCATTTAATATCGCATTTTTTGATTATACCATTAATATAACATATGTTAGCTACCAAAGTATCCCTTTTTCCTTTGCAAAACAAATCTTTTAATCTACGGACCTGTTTTTTATGAAGAAGTGGTATATAATCTTTCTGAATATCATCTATATGTTTACAAACCTCAAGACAAGTGTACTCTTGTTTACTTGAAAGATACGAAGGTGTTTTCTTTTCAATAACAGTGGCAATATTATTAAATTCAGTTTTAATATTTTTCATGATGGATAACATGGGTTCGTTCCTGTAGATACCAAAGGGTATTTTGAGCAACCCGTCTAAATATTGTCTGGCTTTTGATCCCGAATCCTCGGATTTTGCTTTGACTTCCTTTAATTTCACCATTGCTTTTTCTTTAACGTTATCTGATGCCTTTAGCAAACAAATCTGTTGTTCTATTGGTATTTTGCTGGTGTCAAAATTTGAAAGTTCTTTTGTGTATTCCAATGTTGTTTTCATGGCATTTCTAAAAAACTTTTTAATATTCCATGGTAAACTGTCAAATAGTATAGTTTGTTCTATTGTATCTGGTCCATTACCGTTACCATCATTGGTTAACAAATCATATAATAAATAAGCTAGATACTGGAATTCTGGGTCACTGTTTTTCATTAATAACTGTATGAGTGTTCTACGCTGTCCATATAATTCACAGCTGATAAACTCCTTAACATTTTGCGAAATAGGTTTTTGTTTAATTAAATTAACTTGTGTTAAATATCCAACAAATCGTTGGTACAGTTCAGTATTTCCATATATTAGCAATTCTTTTATGGTGAGAGTATTAATAAATCGTTCAAAATCGTCTGTCAAAAAATCTGGGTCATTGGGTTTTTCATCGTGTAATGATGTTAACTTTTCTTTGATAAAAACATGATTATTACAGTTAACCATAATATCGTCTACCAATCCTGATATAATTAATGTTTTTCTCTCCTCAAAATTTTTAATAGCTACTTTAATACCATATACCTTTGTATTAAATTTTCTGCTTGTTCTAGCTAGGTCAAAACATTCAAAATTTTCAGCACTTTCAATAATCATAAAATCCTCCACAATTCTATTTTTTGCAAGAGTTTTTTTACTTTTTATTTTCATATCATCCTCCTTCCATGCAATTGCTTTATAACTTATAGGATGCACATATCGTTTGAGTAATTCGTATTTATTTTTATTTTTATCTGAAATATTTTTTTTAATAAAATCACTGGCGAATGCAACAACGATCAAATCTTCTATATTTTGAGTTCCGAAATTTCTAAAAATACTGGATAGTTCATTGTTTATTTTTTGAAGCCTGGTTAATATTTCATCAAAGTCCAAATGTTTTTTGTTGGATTCAATCATTGTTTTTAAAATATTCAATTCATCGTATAAATTTTCCAGACTTTGTATACAAACATTTAATTCGCTCGCACCAATAATATCCTTGGTTTTATATTGCTGCACTGCTAGAATGGTATTGGTTATCATATTCTGAAAAGTTAATATTTTTTTTGTTGAAAAATCTAATTTGTCGAATTTATTAGATTTTTGCAGGACCGATTGATTGATTTTCTCGTTTTTCATAATATACTGCTAAACAATATACCGATTATTTTTTTTCAAAATGAATTTAATTGAAAAATAATATGATTTATAATTTAATATATAAATTTCTAAAACTGGAATAACAAAAAAACATTTTAAAATATAGTGACTCGATTGCTTAAACCACAGCAAATATGATTTAAATAGTTATTATAAATTATATGTAACACATGGGAATACCAAGTTACTTTTCGTTTATTGTTAAGAATCATGGAAATATCGTGAGAAAAATTAATAGACTGAATAAAAATGTAGATAATTTTTATTTAGACAGTAATTCTATTGTTTATGATTGTCTAAGAGCAATAGAAAAGGAATACGATGGAGGCGACGATGTCTTTGAAAAAATGTTAATAGAAGCGGTGTGTAACAAGATAGATGAATATATTGAAATCATTAAACCAACAAATCGTGTGTACATAGCTTTTGATGGTGTTGCTCCAGTGGCTAAATTAGAACAACAACGCAACAGACGATATAAATCATATCTTCTCACATTTCTTAAAAATAAATTTGAAAAGCAGGACGATACGTGGGATAAAACGGCTATTACTCCTGGTACAAAATTTATGGATAAGCTAGCAAAATATACAAAACATTATTATAATAAAAAGGAAAAGGCTTATAATATACAAACATTTATTGTATCGACTAGTGATGAACCAGGAGAGGGGGAACATAAACTATTTGGGTATATAAGGGACAATAGGAAGTCTCACAGCAACGAGGTTTCGATGATATATGGATTAGACGCAGATCTTATTATGCTTGCATTAAATCATCTACCAATATCTAGACAAATATATTTATACAGAGAAACTCCTGAATTTATAAAATCACTGAATCAAGAACTGGAACCGAACGAGGCTTATTTTTTAGATATTCCAAAACTAGCACAAATAATTCGTCAAGATATGAATATGTCTGGTACAATTTCAAAAAATCAAGAAAGTAATAGATTATACGATTATATATTTTTGTGTTTTTTTCTCGGAAATGATTTCATGCCACATTTTCCATCTGTGAATATTAGAAGTGGTGGTATTCATATGATGTTAGCTGCATATAAAAATTTGTTTGGTAAAACAAATAAAAATCTTACAAATGGTAAAACTATTTACTGGACAAATGTTAAAAAATTAGTGGAACATTTTGCAGATACCGAACATGCGAATCTTACAAATGAGTACGATTTGAGAAATCGATGGGAAAAGCGATTTTACTCAAATAAAACGGTGGACGATAAAATGAAAAGATTGGATAATATTCCTACGAAGGATAGAACAGTCGAAAAGTTCATTGATCCTTCGAGAGATGGTTGGGAGCACCGATACTATAAAACTTTATTTAATATTGATATTAATAGTTATTGGAGAAAGAAAATATGTATGAATTATCTGGAAGGTCTAGAGTGGACTATGAAATATTATACTACCGAATGTTGTAGTTGGAGTTGGTGTTACAAATATAATTATCCTCCTTTGTGGAAAGATCTAGTTAAATACATTCCTTCTTGGGACACAACTATGGTGGAAAAAAATAATTCACAACCGATTTTGCCTGAAATCCAGTTAGCGTATGTCTTGCCCAGAACAAGTTTGAAATTACTCCCGACAGCATTTTACGATAAATTAATGAGTGAAAGAAAAGATAATTATCCGGTCGATTGTAAAATACACTGGTCGTTTTGCAAATATTTCTGGGAAAGTCATGCAGAACTACCACTTATAGATATTAGTGACTTAGAACAAATATTTAGCAATTCGATAAAGTGAATAAAATATTCTTCTGTCATTTATTAAATGCCCGGAGAAATAGTATATTTGACAACCAGAAACGAAGTTACAGAATATCTTACAACGCATCCTGTGGTAATAATGAAATTTACTGCTACTTGGTGTGGTCCCTGTAAGAGGTCGGCTCCTTTAGTAAATAATTTATTTGCACAAATGCACGATAATGTTTCAATGATAATTGTGGATATAGATAAGGCTCGTGATATTTCTAGTGCCATGAAAGTAAAATCGGTACCCACACTGCATAACTTTATAAATGGTCGACCAATGGACAGTGTTGTAGGGGCAAATGATGATAGTATTATATCATTTTTCAATAAAACAAATAAACGAGAGTTTTCGTGAATAACAAAATATAAATATAATAATTTTCTATATGAATGACGAATTTGATTTAGATATAGAAAGTTATGAACTGGAGGATATTTTAACTTTATTCAAGCTAGAATACAATTTTACAGACACAGACTTGAAAAAAGCATACAGGGTAGCTCTAAAGCTACATCCAGATAAATCAGGATTGGAAGGTGATTATTTTAGATTCTATATGAAGGCATACAAAATAATAGAAAAAGTTTTTTACTTTAGACAGCAGCGTAAAAAATCAAAGTATGATACTGTTTACAATGCAAAAGAAACAGACGATGACAATAATAAGGCAGTATTATTACATTCCTTAAACGGGAAAAGTATAGGTGAATTCAATAAGTGGTTTAATAAAATGTTTGAAAAGGTAAAAGTAAAGGATGATGAAGATGATACCGGATATAGTTCATGGATCAGAAACAATAAAGTAGACGATGATGATGAAAAGGTGGCATTGCGTGATTTTGGAGCAGTATTTGAAGCCAAAAAAACGGAATGCAAAGCTCTGGTTGAACATAAAGGTGTTCAAGATATGGAAAATGATGATGGATATAATCTAGTTCGAGAAAAGGTAAGTAATTATTCTTCTGGGTTATTTAGTAAGTTACCTTATGAAGATTTTAAAAAGGCGCATACTGAAACGGTGATACCTGTGACTCACCAAGATTTTCTGAACAAAGAGAAATTTAATAGCCTTGAAATGTATAAAAGACACCGAGATTCTCAGGATACAGCCCCACCTTCTTTGCAACAATCACAACACTATTTAGCAGAAAGAGAACAAAACGAAACACAAATTCATTCTAGAAGGGCTTTTAAAATACTTAAAAGAGACGAAGAATTGGAGAGGAGTAATGAGAAATGGTGGTCAAATTTACAGAGATTAAAGCAATAGTGAAAAATATTTAAGTTGACTATATATATATAATGTTTCAATATTTCAGTATATTTATAATTTTAACAGTACTCGGATATTTATATGAAAAATATAAGTTAAAATATGTACCAGACGAAGAACTTTCTAAATATGATATGGTGCGCAAGTTTTTATTAAACGGTGGGTCGGGAATGGGGAATAAACCTATTTTGTGGGTCCATTCAATGCGTCCCATAAATCACCGTTCCTGGTCGAGTTTTGGGTCAAGAAATACAAGGTTATTAAACCAACCATATAAAATATCTTGTGTTGAAACGGTAGTTAAACATTGTTCGAAGTCTTTTAATATTGTATTAATCGACGATTATTCATTTGAAAAGCTCATCAAAGGATGGACAATCGATATGGATAAGTTGTCAAACCCAGTAAAATCACATGTGAGAATGTTGGCATTAACAAAATTATTAAGTTCGTTTGGTGGATTATTGATACCAAACTCGACTATTGTGTGTCGAGATTTGAAACCATTATATGATATCGCACTTGGGAAGAGCGATTGTTTCAGTGTAAATATGATTAATCGTGGAAGTAGCGCTGACCATGCAACATTATTACCGACAGCAAAAATTATCGGGTGTAAAAAAAATAGTCTTATCATGACCGAATTTGTGACTTATTTAGAAGGTTTAAATAGTACTGATTATACAAATGAAAGCGATTTCTTAGGACAATATAACAGATGGTTGTACAGCAATGATAAATTAAATGTTCTATGTGCAAAAACTTTTGGTATCGAAGACATTGATGGGGAGTTAGTAGGAATTGATAGATTGATGGGGAATACATTTATCACATTTTCTCCAGATAAATATGCTTTATATATTCCCGGAGACGAGATTTTGGAGAGAACAAAATACGAATGGTTTGCAAGATTATCCCGAGAACAATTGCGTGACTGTGATACGGTGGCAGCTAAACAACTATTAATTGCTCAGGGATAAATATAGAATAAATAATTTCATATTTAGATTTATTATATTTCATTACAGTTGTAAATGCAATATGATTATATTTACAAATTTGCCTAATTAATGTAATAAAGTTCTTATATATCATATCGCGAGTAACATAAAATGTTTTGGATTCATGATAATGTGGTTGTAATTTATCACAGAATGGTTGTATTTTATCCTCCAGTTGTGCCTTTTTAAAATTGGCCTTTGAAAATATATATTTATTACTGTGTTTTTCACACACAGTGTCTAAAAAACCAAACAAAATATTTACCGGAGGAGAAGTTTTAAATATTTGACTTGGCATATATTCTTTATTAATATTTTATTTGTAATTTATGGTACGAATTAGTTGATCCGTGAAGAACACCAGTTCTATTTCGTCTTCATGTAATGTATGAAAATATGAGATATATTGGCAAATATTATGTATAATTTTATATTTATTATTTTCTTCAATAAATTTGCATATTTTTATGAATTGAAAGTAGCTGTCTAGGATATCCATGACAGAATAACCCTTTTCAAAAATTGTGTAAATAATTTTAACTGCTTCTGGTAAAGATTTATTAGTATACCATGCTTTTGTATATAATTCAAAATCATAATAACTTATATTAGTGCATATTTTTTTGGCGATATCTAATGTGATCGGTTCGTCCAATAGACTAAATTTTTCCAAATAATTAATCAATAATCTTATTGAATTATTACAAATTGTCATTATGAAATCTTCAGCATCAGTAGATAGGTCTATTCCTTCTTGTGTTGTAATGCGTTTGATAACCTGTGATAATAATGACAATTCATTCGGTCTAAGTTTTATTAAAGTACATCTTGATTGTATACTTTCTATTGTTTTTTGAATATTAGAACATGATGCTAAGAAATGCACCTTATGACTATATTTATCAATGCAATTTCGAAACACCTGCTGACTTTGGTCGTTAATAATATCAATATCATCCAGTATTATAAATTTCTTTTTCCCGTGTATTGAAGAAGATGTTTGACAAAATGTCTTCACTTCGTTACGGTAGTAAGATATACCTTGCTCTTGCAAATTGTTAATTGATAATACATTGTTTTTAGGAATTGTATCTACACCATAATATTCTCTTATAGTTGCTTCAATAAGAGATGTTTTACCAGTACCAGTATCTCCTATTAAAAGAATATTCAAATTGTCCATATCTATCAATGTTTTTAGTAATTGAATATAATCTTGTTCAATAACAAATTCACTATATTTTTGGGGTTGATATTTTTTAAGAAAAGGTAAATTCATCTACTAATAATTATTCGTTAATAACTATTTAAGTTTATATTAAAAGATTATAGAAATGGTAGATTATTATGAAATACTTGGTGTGAATTCAACGAGTAATTCTGGAGAAATTAAAAAGGCATACAGGAAACTGTCAATTAAAAATCATCCTGATAGGGGTGGAGATCCTGAATCTATGAAAAAAATCAATGAAGCGTATCATACTCTAGGTGACTCTGAAAAGAAAAAAATGTATGATATGCAGAAAAACAACAATTTATTCGGAGGCATGCAAGATGGAATGATGGGTAACCAGGATGATATATTCAAGATGATGTTCGGGGGATTTCCATTTGCAGGAGGTATGCCACAAATGAGGATGTTTCATAATGGCAGACCCGTTAATATGCCTAATATAAACAAACCATCCCCTATTGTTAAATCAATAGAAATAACTCTAGAGCAAGCATACTCCGGTATTAACCATCCTCTTAAAATAGAAAAATGGGTAATTGAAGAAAATATTAAAAAGGTTGAACAAGAGACAATATATGTTGATATTAAACCAGGGATTGATAATAATGAAATAATAATTTTAAGAAATAGAGGAAATATGGTCACCGACAACAATATCGGTGATGTAAAAATATTTATAAAGGTTATTAACAATACGCAATTCACTCGTGATGGTTTAGATTTGTTATTAACAAAGGAAATAACACTGAAAGAAGCCTTGATAGGTTTTCAATTTGATTTCAAACATTTATCTGGTAAAACTTATACCATTAATAATAAACCAGGGAAAGTCGTTGCTCCCGATTTTATAAAAGAGGTGATGAACATGGGGATGAAGCGTAACAGGTCTCATCCAGCATCTCCATTGGTAGGAAATTTACTCATATGTTTTAGTATTAAATATCCTGCCACCATTACTGAAGAACAGTGTGAACAATTAGCAAAGATATTATAAAGATAGATGTTCCGTCATTGCCAAAATAATAATTAATACTGCGTGCAAGATGGAAAGTTGCAAGGCAAAACATATATGCTAGACAGCAAAACACTACTATTCTATTGATTGTACGACATGATTCTGTCATTGGGATTAATATTATTTTCTTGATTAAAAATTAAATTTAAATAATTCAATTTTTAAAAGCTTTAGTTATATATTCATGATTTACACCAACGGTCTATTTAATATTCAGGCTTATGTCGTTTGAATAAACAACCATGGATACTTAACCCTGGAATACTAGTTAACTGAGCTGGATTTTGCATTGTACAGTTTTTTAACCAAATTTTGATAATACAAAAGGATTTTTTTGGAGAAATGGTAATACCGTTAATCAACTTCCATAAACGCGGGTCATTTGTAAGAGTTTCACCTGATAAAATATAACTAAGTTTTGTCCATACTTGCGGAACAACTTTATTTGTCACCTTAAAGGAAAAACATCCACCTTTGCAGTTTAATGGGTCTTCCCACATTGGTTTTACACCATCTCTCATCATAAATAACATGCAATTTTTAATTAGCTTTTCAGGAATAGCTGAATACAAGGCCACGATTTCTTCAATACTTTTTACCGTCATGATTTTTTTGTAACTTTTAATAGACCAATCGGTGTCATGTGGTAAATGAGCCCAAAGAACCCATTTATCATATAATGGGTGCGTATCTTCTGAAGAAGTTGCCATAGTTTCAATAGTACCTGAAGTATCCATTATGTATATACATAACATCAATTTTTTATATTCGTTTTAATTTAATTATTCATTAACGGCTCCCTCATATTCGGTATCGTTTTCTGATTTTTCATCAACAATAGAATAACCATCTTCATTAATGTGTATATGAGTACCTGGACCAATGCTAAAAAGATTAACATCTTTATCAAATATTTTTAATGTGTATTCATCTTGTAGGGTTGTATTATACCATGTTTTCAAATACCATTGTAGAAATGGTTTTGAAAGGATTTCATTTCCAACCACATAAAAATTATCCAAATGTTTATGCAGATCAATCACCTTGTTATTTTGTTCTAATTCCACTTGGACAAAAAGTTTGTCTAATGTCTCCCATTCTTCAGATGATTTAATTAGTGTTTCATAACTGTGGAAAATTTTGTATTGTTCTTTATTACTATTTTCTATTTCTAACATCAATAGGTCAACATTTGTATTTTTGTACCAATCTTCTGGCAATTCTTTATAATCCGTTCCTATAGATACTGTTATGTGGTTTTTACTATTAAAATAAGACAGCGATTCCTCCATATCTTCTTCTTCTTCTTCTTCCGACATATTATCATCTTGTATTGATATATTTTCAATTATAATAGAAACTTTTGAGTACATATTTACCCCGTACCATGCTATATCTGATATAAGTTTTTCTGTACCATCTGGATTCCAAATATAATAAACACAAACCGTTCCTGCTGATACTAATGTGGGGATTGCAATATAATTTAAAAATTCACTAAACATTATTAGATATGTAATTTATTATTATTTTAAATAGTTTACATAACTAATTAACTTTTGGACAATCTGAATGAAGTGGGTCACAATCTAACCCAGCTCTCGTAGAAACAGCGTCATTCAAAACTTTTTGTTGGTCACTTGAAATATTTGATTGGTCGTACCCAGTGTTTGTTTGAGATGATTCCTTGTATTTTCTCCATTTTGCATATTCTTCGCTGGAAAATCTGTCTATTTTATCTTGGTAGGTTTGTCGTTGTTTTCGCGCATCAGACCTCGCATCTGGTCTCTCTTTGGCTGTAGTTTTATCATAAGCAACATTTAATTTACCAGTATTTGGATTTAACCCAAACATAACCAATAGCATGCTTACTATTACTGTCATTAATATAAATGGAATAAATACAATCAACCATGAGACAACATCTAAACCATTTATGCATAAATAATTTAGCAAAATAGTAAATACAAATGCTACCCAAATTTTGATTAATGCTGTATTATAAGATCCTTGGACTGTGTCAATGGATACTTGTGTAATTGAGAAAATTAAATATATTAATGCTGGAGGACAAATTTGTCTTAGAACCATTTATATTATATTAGGAAAAAAACACAGCACCATTTTCTAAATGCCCAACCATATCACCAATCTCCCCATCTTCCAGACATTCAAACAAACTGCCATTTTTAGCATCGTCTGTGTAATATGTTTTACCCTTGAGTATAATTTCTTCGACCTCTAATTCATCATCTTCGCTCCCAGTACCTTCTTCTGTTTCCTCAACCTCTTCTTCCTCAACCTCTTCCTGTTTGATTCCCACCACATCTTCTTCCTCTACATCATCGACATCTTCCTCTGCATCATCGACCTCTTCCTCTACATCATCGACCTCTTCCTCAGTCACTTCCTCTTCCTCAGTCACTTCCTCTTCCTCAGTCACTTCCTCTTCCTCAGTCACTTCCTCTTCCTCAGTCACTTCCTCTTCCTCAGTCACTTCCTCTGATACGACAGCCATTTCCTCTTCCTCAGTCACTTCCTCTTCCTCAGTCACTTCCTCTTCCTCAGTCACTTCCTCTGATACGACAGCCATTTCCTCTTCCTCAGTCACTTTCTCTTCCTCAGCCATTTCCTCTACGACTGCAACCATTTCCTCTACGACTGCAGCCACTTCCTCTACGACTGCAGCCACTTCCTCTGCCACGACAGTATCTTCCTCTACGACTGCAGCCACTTCCTCTGCCACGACAGTATCTTCCTCTACGACTGCAGCCACTGTCTCTACCACAACAGTATCTTCCTCTACGACTGCAGCCACTTCCTCTGCCACAACTTCCTCTACGACTGCAGCCACTTCCTCTGCCACGACAGTATCTTCCTCTACGACTGCAGCCACTTCCTCTGCCACAACTTCCTCTGCCACAACTTCCTCTGCCACAACTTCCTCCACGACTGCGGAATCTTCCTCTACGACTACATCCACTTCATCGGTTGCTTTTTCCTCAGTTGTATCTTCCACCATCGTCTCTTCATCATCTGTCTCTTCATCATCAGTCTCTTCCTCATCAGTCTCTTCCTCATCAGTCTCTTCCTCAACTTCTCGATTGGTATCGTTATTCCCAATACTCTCTGGATTATCGATTACAAAAGACAGTTTGGTGCTAATGGTATCTTTATTTTGGAGTTCTTGGTTTTCAACATTATCTTCTTCTTCTTCAGATAATGTTGGTGTAAAATTTAATTTACGGTACATTGAAAAAGATTCTTTATCCGAGTCATCAGATTCATCATCATCCAATCCCCATAATCTGGAATTGTTAGTTTCAACAATGGTGGATTCAATGTCTGTCATCGACGGAATTACCATATTGGATACTGGTAACAGTTCTGTTATTTCCATAGTAACTTTACTATTACTTTTTAAAATAATAAGTTCTTCCAGACAGTTTTTATATTTTTTATTTATGTCTACTAATTGTTGTTTGAGTCGGTAATTTTCATCTCGGAGTTTTAATACAAAAGGTAACTTATTTAAAATTTTTAGATTTTGAGAAACATCATTATTTTCATTAGACACTTGTTCAAAAACCTTTGTTAATTTTTGAGATATGACAGTGGCTATTTCAGCAACCGTGTCACTGACATTCATTGATAAGTTATCTTGTGTATATTTCATTTCCATTAATAACAATATTAAAATAAATGTTTAATACGATTTAGAAAAATGTTATATTTTATTAGTATGAGTGATGTTGAAAAAGATTGTATCGATAATCCTATTGTCATAGATGTTAGTGGGGAGGAACTTAAAAAGCGCAGAGAAGCCGTGGTACAGGAAAAACATGAAGAACGAAAAAATGCAATTATTGAACTTGTTATGAGACAGACCAATTATTCCAAAGAAATAGCATCTGAAAAATTATCACAATGGGATAATAATTATTTGCATGTAATTAAAGAATACATGGACCCGGATTTTCAAAAGGAAAAAATAGTAAATAAATCCAATACCAAAAATCAAATGATTTATGGTGAAATTAGAAATTTTATGGACGATGTAAATAAGCAACAAATTCAAAGAAAACGTCAAGCTGAACAACACGAACAACGTCGTTTAGCATATTTGACATATTTGCAAAGGAAGAACGGAGAGACTGGAACCTAAAATAATTAGATTTAACAAATCACATTAAATCTAATTATTCAAACCAAAATTATTAGACAAGCTTGACGTTTTAGTATTGGTAGTTTGTTTCCTTTTTAACCGATACTGTGGTTGTTTGTGAGTGTTACTGTTTAATAAATCATCAAAAATATTAGGAAGTTCATTATTCTCTTCATATAGTTCTGGTAATATTTTTGTTAATGGTTTATCGACTACTAATAGTAGTCGGTCTTTACTTAATAATTTACGATACTCCTGGATAGTGAGATTCCCATAATATTTATCCAATGTGTAATATGGATTTGGCGCAGGTTTGATATTTTTGTCGTAATTATATATTTTAGTGTATATATTATTTAACAAAGCATATCTTTCCCACAGAACAGAACAATCGATAGGTTCTGTTTTTAAATAAGCTACCGCACATTCTGGGCTACAAAAACAACCATAAACTTCAATTACATTATTTCTTTCCTGTCTTGGTATGTGTATGGGAGGGTTATCAAACGGACATGTACACCAAAAACAATGAGACCGTTTGTCAGAAACTTCATTAAGATGTAGTTTTATTTTTAAAATTCTCAATTTTTCCCATATTTCTTTAATATCGGTATCATCTTCTTCGCATGGAACGGTTGATATGGTTTTTGGAGGAGCAGTATATGATATATTGTTATATTGTTCATAATTTATGGAAGATTGTTTATGATTCGTCATATTATACGATTTAATATTCTCTTGTTCTGAAACATATGTTTTTTTAAACTCCTTATTTTTTAGGTCTTTACTACAACACTTAAGTTGCAAAATAATATTAGGTTTTTTATCTTCTGCAGTGTTTATTTTTTCATTCATTTTTTGGATAATTTTACCACCTTTGGGTTTTCTCCCCCTTTTTTTGTGTACTTTCTTGGGTTCATCTTCTGTAATCTCTTTTTTTTTAGGTTTTCTGCCGCGTTTTTTAGGAGTCATATACACAAAAGAAGTATTTTAATTTAAGTAGTTTTTATATATATTTTAACATATTTGATTATTTTTGATGACATTCTCTACACACGGGGATATAATTGTCATTTCCGATGAGTTTTTGAGATGACCCACCGGATAATCTTTTTGTAAATGATGCTTTCGTACCATTTCTACATATGGCACATAAAGCTTGTTTTTTTACAATTTCATCGGCGATGGGTATGATATCAAGTATATATCCGAACTTGTTCATTTTAAAATCACTGTCTAACCCACATACATATATAATTTTATCTTTGGATAATAACAGTTCAACTGCAACTTTTAAATCTGCAAAAAATTGCGCCTCATCAATTACAATGCATTTATATTTGTGCAATTCTTTATAGTAAATTAAATCTATCAAATTATGAAATCGTTGACATGGAATCATCATTTTGTCATGTGTTGATAATTTTTCATCATGATATCTCTTATCTTCATCATAATTTACAACTAGTGTTGGTATCCGAGCTATACAGTTATGGTTATAAATATTTACGACTTCGGTGCTTTTACCAGACCACATTGGTCCAATAATTATTTTCAGATAGGATTTAATCTGATTCATTGTTCTTGATATATTTATAATATCTACCATTTTAAGTATATCAATTTATTTATTTTTAATATTAAATGTAAATTATCACATTTATTATACATGAATAAGTTCTCACCTTGGGTTGAAAAATATAGACCTTCTTCACTAAGCGATGTTGTATTAGATGGTACTAATAAAAAGATTTTGAATAATATACTGAAAAAAAAATATTTTCCGAATTTATTATTTTACGGCCCCCCAGGGACCGGTAAAACAACAACCGTTATTAATCTGATAGATGCGTATCAAGAAAAATATAATCAAAAAAATAAAGGTTATAAAATACATTTAAATGCGTCTGACGACAGGGGTATTGAAATAATTCGCAATCAAATTTATCAGTTTGTACATACTAAAACATTATTTGGTACAGGTCTGAAATTTGTCATACTTGATGAAGTGGATTATATGACTAAAAATGCACAACAAGCTTTGCGATACTTAATACAAAAATATTCAACCAATATTAGGTTTTGTTTAATTTGTAATTATATTAGTAGAATTGACACTGCTTTACAAAACGAATTTATCCGTTTAAGATTTTGTCAATTACCATCAAAAGATATCTCAATATTTTTAAAAAATATAACACAGAAAGAACAGTTAAATATCTCCAATAAACAAATACTTTCTATCCAAAATTCATTTAAATCAGATATTCGAAGCATGATAAACTATATACAAGCCAATCATAAACAATTTACAGACTCTGAATCTTATAATTATATAACCGCTGATTCATGGGAGTTATTAATTGAAAAAATTAAGACGGATAATCCTGAGGATATTATAGAATATTTTAACGAAACCAGTATAAAATATAATATGGAAAAGGTAGATTTATTACAGGACTTTATCAATTATTTAATACAAACAAAACCAGAAGTGTTGTGTCCAAAATGGATATCAGTATTTAAATTTATAACACATAGTGAAATAACCAATTCTAATTATTTAATACCTTATGCTGTTCATAACTTACAATTATTATATAAACTGGAGTAGTAAGCTTTCATTCTTATTTCAAGACGGTTGCAAAATAAGTTAGGGGAAGGTTGGTCTGGATAAAACTGATTTCTTTTTAAACAATACTCATTATGAATACTGTTTAATAATTTATTTTCCTTTTTGTCATACTCCGAGAGTTTTGTCGTTTTATTGGGAAGATTGCTCATTTATCTAATAGTAGAAAATAAATTGATTTAAGAATAACTTAAAGAGATTAAATAACAACAATAATGTCAAGTGCCGACCAAGAGTGGGATAACTTCTTAGAGAACGATACTCTACAAGATTCAAAGAATAAAAATATTATCAGTAATAATTTTATCCCTAAAGCAACATCCATTTATATTTCCACCCAAACAAAGATAGGATATTTAAATCAAAAGGTTGATTTAAAGGAAATATTTTGGAAAATTCCAATTATACAATATCAAAACACTACATGTGGAGTTATTAAAAAGCAAATAAAATTAAGTTGTGATACGAAGGAAGAAAGTGAAATGTTGGATGGTAAAATTAAAAACACAAATATGGTTATCGTAAATATAATTAAATTTGTAGATAATCCAACTGCTCGAAAAATCAAATACAAGGATGTGAGGAAAATAAATGTAGGTATTGCTAAGAAAGATTTAACCAGTTATAGGACTAAGGTAAAAGGCGCATTTTATAATTGTTTTGTAGTCATAATGCGCGTTCCTTACAAAGGAGTATTCAAGGAAGTCCATATCAAGGTGTTTAATACAGGAAAATTAGAAATTCCTGGGATTCAATCCGACGACTTTCTAGTGTTGGCATTAGATGCTCTAATTACTATGCTAACTCCATTTTGTCCGGAACCGGTGTCATATAACAATGATGACATCGACACCGTATTGATAAATTCTAATTTTACTTGTAATTACTTCATTAATAGAGACAAATTGTCGGATGTGTTGAAATATAAGTATCATATGCATGTAAACTATGATCCGTGCTCATATCCTGGTATCCAAGTGAAGTTTTATTACAATGCCAATAAAAACATACAAAATGGCGTATGTTCCTGTGAAAAACGATGTAGTAAGAAAGGTTCGGGTGACGGAGCCAATGAATGTTTGGAAATGTCATTTATGATTTTCAGAACTGGAAGCGCTTTGATAGTTGGGCATTGTGATATTCCCATATTACATGTTGTGTATGATTTTTTGAAAAATATTTTAATAACAGATTACTTGGATTTTAGAATAGATATGGAAAAACCAGAAAAAAAAAAGGTTAAAAACAAAAAAATAAGAAAAAAGAATATTATATTGGATTTAGAATCCAATTAATATACCTTAAGGGTGACAGTTCTTCCGACTTACTAACAGATTCGTTATTATATAATTTATCTTTTAATATTAATTTCACTTCGCGGAGTTCGTCGATTTCCGAATATTTTCGCAGTTTTTTAATAAAAATTTCACAAAGATTACTATATTTAATAGAGTCCATGTCATATGTTTGAAAAATTTGAAACGCAAATAAACACAATTCTGCTTTAATATCTGTCAATAAATAATTATTTTTGTTAAATAAGCGATATGTTACAGAATTTGATTTATCAAGGGCAAATCGTATAATACTTTCCTTCCTGGAATACTCCAATCTGTCTTTCTCTAACAAATGGAATAAAACAGAGTTAAATAATACTATTATGTTAGATATACTGTTTAAAAATTGTTGGTCCTTATCTGTTAGAGTAAAACTTTTTCTGTAAATATTATTAACATCATAAATTGTTTTTTTGTACACAAATAATGTAGCGTCTTTTGAATTTAATTGTAAGTAAGAATGTTGGAGAGATGTGTCACTTATTTGTCCAATAAATTCAATATAATAGTACACAGCTTTCTTGCATTGAAAAACGGTTAAATCCAAATTTTTCGTGTACATTAATAGAAATTTAAAGCAATGTGTAATTGTTTCGACCCCTCTTTGGATTAAAAATAATAAATGAGTATCATCTTGGATTATCATATTTTCTACTACATATAATAAATACTCGTTAATTAGTTCCATATATTTGCCTACATATGGCTTTGTATCATTGAATTCGAAATCTTTATTGTAATTATCAGTGTTACTAATTATTAATTTTTCTGCCATATACACTAAATTTGTATTTTAAATTTCCATATAAACCCAATTATTAATTTCAATTAAAATAAGTATTTAAAGATTAATATGACCTTTAAATTATAATGTCAGAAGAAATTGCAATGCTGAAAGAAAAGGAAAATAACTATAGACTTCCACATCAAACAACTTTACAACACTGTGCAAAATTATCAATCGTAGAAGATAAACCAATTATGTTTGATTATTGGACAGGATCATTGGACAAAGATGTTCTTATTGGAGTGAGAGACTCGGGTGAAAAATTAATCGTCAAGAGCGAAGACGAATACACTAGTCCTATCGCTAAAATATATAAAGTTGAGTCGGAATATATTATTATTACTGAAAATTCTATTTATATGATTAGTGCGGATGTTGATACTAAAAGAATCTCGTAAAATATTCATAATATAATAACTGTTTTTATATTATGAGTCAAGTAGAAATTGAAATTAGAGATATATCGAAAAGTGATATACCGACGAGTGATATGTCTCCTACAACCAGTGATATGTCTCCTACAACCAGTGATATGTCTCCTACAACCAGTGATATGTCTCCTACAACCAGTGATATGTCTCCTACAACTAGTGATATGGACCAGTATAATATTGAAACTTATATAACTATAAATCAAAAAAACGAAAAAAATTTAGCAACAACTAAATTAGGAGGATTATTTCCAATCATGGCAAATAGTAGAAAGTCTAAACATGGTAATATTAAAAAGCATAAAAGTATATTAACGGCTCTTAAAAAATATAAAAAAAACAAATCTCAAGAGGAAAATCAACCAATTGATAAATATGGTAGATTTTGTTTTGATTCGGTGAAAGTTAATTTTAAAGAAGTTGAAAATGAGTTAGGGGAAATTTACCACAGTCATAATGAATATTTTTCATCGGCAATGGATATTTTGGCTAGTTATGTCAAGGGTCAAAAAATTATTTACATGGAAGCTGAATCGTATTGTCAAACTAGATTAAATAAACTTATGTTTCCATCAATATTTATTTCTACAGGAGCTTCTGTGTGTGCGGCGGCTTTAAAAGATACTTCTTGGGGCGGGACTTTCATAGCTTCTTTGAATGCTGGAATTTCGTTTTTACTTTCTATTGTTAGTTATCTAAAACTAGATGCGCAGTCAGAAGCGCATAAAACATCTGCTCACCAGTACGATAAGCTACAATCAATATGTGAATTTGCCTCCGGTTCACTTCTGTTATTTACAGATATGACAGGATTTGATAAAAAAGGTACATCAAAAGAAAGGGAGAAGCTTCAATTAATAGAGGTTGGTACGAAAATTAAAAAACAACTGGAAGAAATTGAAGCAAAAATTAAAGAAATAAAAGAGACTAATCAATTTATAGTACCTCGCACTATACGCTATAGATATAAGATAGCGTATAATATTAATATATTTTCGGTCATCAAAAAAATAGAAGGTTTGCGTAAACATTACATAACATTTATTCGTGATAGAATTAATCAAATCAAATTTCTTAAATGTCAACATAATAATATGCTAGATAATGGTGCAGATCAAACAGACATTGGTATAATTAAAATGAAACAGTTAATAGATCAAGAATATTTTGAAAAAAGTTATGGGTACGAAAAGATATTATTATTACGATCTGCTTTTAGTATAATTGACCAATTATTTTCAGATGAAATGGCGTACGCAGATACTTTACGATTGCGGACTTTTTCTTCTTGTTGTTATGAGAATTTGGCAAGACCAGAATTCAAAAATACACTTACTCATCTAATTACCGATCCTTTTGGAGCACTTGACAAAAAAAGTAAAACGAGATATATTAATTATATGAAAAAGATGAAACAACGATATGATACATCTGGTAATATCTTCGCCGAGACAATGGATATTTTAAATAATGTAAATAAACACCCTCCTCAAAAACATGGTTGTTGGGATTTTGATAAACACCATATAGATGATACTAGTTGGACAGAGACATTCGGTATTCCATTTTATAGTAAAGTGGGTATACACGAACCAGTTGATAGTTGTTTAAACAGAAAATGTTTTTATTTCTCTACATTTATTGTTATTGCCATTTGTGGTGTAGGGATTTTAATTTCGTATTTGGCAATTAATCTCTCCAAATAAAAATTATTAAATAGTTGATGTTTTTTCATAATGAATACAATTAGCAAGAAGGGAGCGCTGCTAGACATAATTTAATCTCTCCAAGTGATGCAACTGAATACTTCACAATAAGCGGAAGGTTATTCTCCAGATACATCTCGATAGTATTGCACAAGTTAGTGCATTTAATAAAATATCCAAGATTTTTAAGAGAAAATTCCCCTTGGATAACATGAGAGGGGCTTTGCTTCTGTAGGAATTCCATATTACCATCCGATTCCGAGCGCCTAATCTCAGCAGTGGCAAACGGTCCCTCGCATTTAAAAATTAACTCATTTCCCACAGACTTAATTTCCAATCTCTCGGAAATATTAGATAAATCACGAATAATCTTCTGGAAATCAGTGGAAGGGAGAGTGATAATAGATGAAAATGGAACATCTGGTACCTGCAATTCTTCTTGTTCTGGCTCTATTAATCTAAGTTTTTGAATTTTACATTGTTTAATATCACCATTCTCAAATTTTAAACCTAGATTATCCACTACACCTTCGCTATACTCCTTTTCTTCAATGTATATAGTTAATGTATCATCATTGTCAATAGTATTAATTAATTTAAATAAGTGGAACATATTTACCCCAATAATAATTTTCGGATATTTACAATAAAAATGTTCGAATTTTTCAGCATCTAAAAATAAATGCGCCAAAATGGTATGTGATTTATCCATATTTACAATTCTAATACCGTCTGGTTGGAAAACAATATTTGTTTCCAATAATATATCCTTTAATGCAGTCATTAATGTCCTAAACGGCGCAATCTGAACCGTCTTTATTTCTAAAACATTACCTTCGCTCATATACTATTTTTCTTCCCGCACCTTTAAATCCTTATAAGTATTGATAAACAAATTCGGAAATATTAAATTATGTGTATATATCAAATATGGGAATTTGTTGTTATTCGCAAACGTTGGAGACAGAGACAACTTGTCAAATGTCGGACGCTCATGAAGAAAATAGGTATGTTAACAAAGTGTATGTTTCCGAAGGCGGACACGGGACTTTATACAAAGCATACGACAAGGAAACGAAGACATTGGTGTCTTGTAAAGAAACGCCACCCGCTAAAAGGAAAAATGCTGAGAGAGAATCCAATATTTTAAAACGATTTAATTCACCAGTACTACCACAATTCATAGACATAGCATTCGGCAATGACATCAACTGTTTATATTATAAGTTTATCCCAGGTACAGATTTATTTACTCATTTATTTGAAAATGACAGAACGATAGCTTACAATGATGTAAAGATATTAATAAACAAAATGTTATATAGTCTTACAGAATTGGAAAAATATAATCTTGTACATCTAGATATAAAATTCGAAAACTTTATATTTACCAAATCGAATAATGTGTTGACTTTAATCGATTTTGAAGGTGCGCACGATTATCATGATAATGAATTTAAAGCACTGGAAACATATGTTGGTACAAAATCTTACACCGCTCCAGAAACATGGAGTGGTGTATATCATAAACAATCCGATATATGGAGCGTGGGTGTATGTTTATGGTGTATGCTAACTGGTCAATATCCGTTTGATGTTGACACTCTTGATAAAAATGATAAAGATACACTGCAATTTATTGAAAAACTTTTTATTTTTCCACAAAAAATACATTTAGAAAAAATGAATGACCTTAATTTTGATGAAAATCTTAAGGATTTATTGCATCGGGTATTTACATTTGATGCAAAGAGTCGCATTGATATAACCAATTTTAAAAATCACACATGGTTAAAAATATAATCACTTAAACTCATATAGTTAATATAAAATATATGAGTTTGTCCAACATGATAACTAATCTCACTTCTCTTTTTGAACAATATAAAGAACATCCTGAAATAATATCAAAAATGGAAGAATATATGAGCAAACAATTTCCACATGCGTTAGAATTATATGTAGACAGAATTAATAGAAAACATAATTTAGAGAAACAAAGCAATATTTACATTGATAAATTTTTAAATAACCCTGAAAGACAATATTTCTATATTCAACAATCATCCCTTTTTGTGTTCTATAATGGAGAGAACTACTCATTAATAAATGAGGATACAGTATGGCATATTCTGCTTTCCGACATTTCTACAAAAGAACATTTAATTCCTTGGAAACATAAAATTAAAAATTCGACAATAAAACAAATAAAAGAAAAGTCTCTTACAATTAGCATACCAGAATCAAATACTATCCAATACGTTATTCAGCACCTGACTCCTGTTCTGTTTCGTTCTAAATCAGAGGCAAAGCATTTTTTAACATTATTAGGGGATAACATACTTAAAAAAGCAGATGACACAACATATTTTACCAGAATAGAAAGCAATGACTTTTTGATTTGTTTACACGACCATGTACAATGTATATTGGGAACACATTGTTTGCCTATATCGAGTATTAAATTTAAGTATCATAATCAAGAATTTAAAAACTGCGGAATACTCAGTTTTAATGATTCGGTAAAGATCCGGTCATGTTGGGATGGATTTTTAAAATCTCATATATTAGATTTAATTGCTGTAGCATGTCATTATTCAAATCAATTTCAAAACGCTAGTATTTATATCGAAACACATTGCCAAACCCCAGAAGTTACACATTCAATTAATTATTTATCAACACTAACAAAAGAGTCACTTGTCAATAAATTTACAGAAACATGGTTGGAACCATCTACAGAATCTGGAGAGATTAAATGGGTAGAAATGTATTATTTATGGAAAAGATTTATTTTATCCGAATGCAGATTTCCAGTCATGCCAGTCCATATTAAAGATTTAAAATATTTATTGGGAAATAAAATAAACTATAATGAATCGTTAGATCTTTATTCTAAAGTTACTAGTTCTAAACTATCATATGTAAAAACATTTCAGAGTTTTTGGGAACAGACTATATCCGAAGGTGCCGATGAATTTGAAATTAGCGAATTGTGGTCTCTATACATTAAATGGATGCGATTAAAAGATGCTAAAGTAACTAGTATCAGCGAAGATAAAATGCATTTCTTAATAGAACATTTTGCTGGTTCACAAATAACCAGTAAATATGTGACGAGTATTAAATGTAATTTATGGGACAAACAATCAGAAATGAATGATATAATAAATCAACTAAAGGTAGATTATAATTTCTGCCAGGAGGAAGATATTGCAATTTTTAAACTTTACAGGGATTATTGTACGAAAATATTAGAAACACCGTTAAAACGCACGGTGAGTAAGAAATATTTTGAGAAATACATTTCGAAGATTATACCTTCGGAATACATTCAAGATAATAATTTATTAAAACAATATTGGTGTGAATTTTAACTTAATTCCCGCCTTTAGAAAAGCGACCAGTACTACGATTGCGTTTTTCGCGAATGGTTACACGTTTAAGTCCAGACCGTTTGCTGACATGTTTTCCAGTGCGTTTGTTACCCTTATGTGTTTTGCGTTTCTTGTGACTTTTCACGGGTTTTTTAATAGCTCCAAAATGACCTTTGCGTGTAAAGTATCCTTTGTTGTGGAGCCGTTTTAACATCATGGGTCCCTTATTGCTTTTTTCAACAGAAACGATGCGGTGATGCTTATTTTTCTTGAGATGTTTTTTGGCGAGAGCATCTCCTTTTGGTTTAACAGCAGAAGATGAAGTTTTATATGCTGTGCCATGAAAAACTTGTGCCCTAGAACCAACCAGTTGGTCAAATTTTTTCCCATCGATGTGATATTTACCATCAGATTCTTTAGTGTGTCGTTTTGTCATTTATATATTGACATTAGAAAAAAGTTTCGAACGCGATTTGTCCTAAATATTAAATATTATAATTATATAATGTTTATAATAAAAAGAGATGAATTGATGGAAGCAGAAGATGAAGTTAGGGAATTGGAAAGATTGCTTAATGATGCTTGGTTAAGAAGAAGAAGACTATGGAAAAAAAAAATAATACAAGGGTGGATTGATTGGGTATGGGAATTTATGGGATATTAACATGTCAAATTAAAATTGAAATAATATAAAAGGAACATCGTATATGATACAATACATAATGGCTGCAATCGGAAAAACCGACCTATCCACTACTTATCAAAAAAAAACTCAAAAGGAACATATCAAAGATGCACCAGATACATATGTCGGTGCGGTTGAACCAGATGAGGTAAAGAACTGGTCATTCAATAATGACAACAAACTAACATATCATAATTACACTTGGACACCTGCATTATATAAGATCTTCGATGAAGGTATTGTAAATTGTAGAGACCATTATGTGAGACTCCGTGAAAAAAAATCAAGTGGACAGAAAGATATAATACCAGTTACCATGATTGATGTCTCTGTCGATAAAGAAACTGGGATTATTACATTTATGAACGATGGCAATGGTATTGATATTGCGCAACATCCTGAACATAAGATTTGGGTCCCAGAGATGATATTTGGACACCTAATGACATCCACCAATTATAAAAAGTCGGAAAAGAAGATTGTTGGTGGGAAAAATGGATTTGGTGTAAAGCTTATATTTATTTATTCCAAATGGGCCAAAATCGAAACGGTGGATCATGTTAGAAAGAAAAAATATGTTCAAGAATTTAAAAACAATTTGGATATTTTAGAGCAACCAATAATCACTAAAGCAGTAACGACAAAACCATATGTTAAAATTTCGTTCTTGCCAGATTACCAACGATTCGGAACAGAAGGTATTACTGATGACATGTTTAATTTGTTCAAAAAGAGAACATTTGATATTGGTGCAGTAACAGACAAATCTGTTAAAGTGCGATTCAATGACGACATGGTTCCGGTACGAACTATTGAACAGTATATTGACCTGCATATTGGTACAAAGAGTGAAACTAAAAGAGTATTTGAAAAGGATAATAGTCGATGGGAGTATGCAGTATGTTTATCTCCGGTAGATGAATTTACACAAGTATCATTTGTCAATGGTGTTTATACTAGCAAAGGAGGGAAACATGTTGAATATATTTTAAACCAATTGGTTCGGAAAATAATTGTATACATTGAGAAGAAGAAGAAGATTAAGGTAAAATCCACAACGATTAAAGAGCAACTTATGTTGTTTGTAAACTGTGTGATTGAAAATCCGTCCTTCGATAGCCAAACAAAAGACTACATGAATACACCTGTCTCTAAATTTGGGTCAAAGTGTGATATTAGTGATAAATTTATTGATAAAGTGCTGAAAATGGGGGTAATGGAAACAGCGATTAGTTTGACTGAAATCAAGGACCACAAAGCAGCAAAAAAAACGGATGGTAGAAAATCGAAATCCATTAGAAATATTCCAAAATTAATTGATGCAAACTGGGCCGGAGGACCCAAATCGAACCAATGTACACTAATTTTGTGCGAGGGAGATTCGGCAAAAGCGGGAATTGTCTCCGGTTTATCAAAAGAAGACAGGAATAGTTTTGGTGTTTTCCCATTAAAAGGAAAACTCATGAATACGAAAGAATTATTACAAAGCAGAATTAACGATAATGCGGAAATCACAAGCATTAAGAAGATCGTGGGGTTGGAAACAAATAAAATTTATAATAAAGAACTTGCTAATAAGTTTCTGAGATACGGGCATGTGTTATTTATGACTGACCAGGATTTGGATGGCTCTCATATTAAAGGATTGTGTGTGAATCTTTTCCATTCTCAGTGGAGGGATTTAATTGAATTAGACAATTTCTTGGGATTCATGAATACTCCGATTATTAAAGCCAGTAAAGGTACTGTGGAAAAAAGCTTTTACAGCGAAGTAAAATACAGAGAATGGAAAGTTGGAAATAATAATGGCAAAGGGTGGAAAATTAAATATTTTAAGGGTTTGGGTACGAGTACAGCAAAGGAATTTAAAGAATATTTTGCGGATAAAAAGATTGTTTATTTTAAACATAACGGACAGCTCTGCGATAACTCAATTGACATGGCATTTAATAAGAAGAGAGCAGACGACAGAAAAGATTGGCTCGGAAATTATGATATGGACGCAGTATTAGACCCTGACCAATCTAACATTTCATATAAAGAATTTATTGATATGGAGTTAATCCACTTTTCAAAATACGATTGTGACAGGTCTATTCCAAATGTCATGGATGGTAAAAAGATTAGTACCAGAAAAATTTTGTTTGCCGCATTTAAACGGAATTTGGTGAAAGAAGTTAAGGTTGCTCAATTTGCAGGATACACGAGTGAGCATTCTGCATACCACCATGGTGAAAAATCATTAGTAGAAGCAATTGTGGGAATGGCACAAGAATATGTTGGTAGTAATAATATAAATGAGTTACTGCCTCTTGGACAGTTTGGTACAAGATTGCAAGGCGGTAAAGACCATGCATCCGAGAGATACATCTTTACTATGTTAAATCCTATTACAAAATATATTTACCGAGAAGCAGATTTACCCGTGTTAAATTATTTGGATGATGATGGTAATCCTGTTCAACCGGACTTTTATTCCCCGATTATCCCAATGGTCCTTGTGAATGGAGGCAAAGGGATTGGTACAGGCTTTAGTTATGAAGGACTATGTTACAATCCACTGCAAATTATTAAATATTTGAAATGGAAATTGGATGATAAAAAATCAGAAGCGATGCCTGAAATCACTCCTTATTACGAGGGATTTAAAGGAACAATAGATAAGATTCTTGATATCAAAGATGCAGTTGATGCAAGCAAAGTGTACAAAAAATATTTGATTAAGGGTGTCTATAATATTACAGGCGTTGATAGAATTCATATTACAGAACTTCCAATTGGAGTTTGGACGGATGATTATAAAAAATTCTTAGAATCAATCATTGACGACTCTAATCCCAAAAAATCAAAAAATAAACAGATTCTCAAAAACTATATTGATATGAGCACGGACACCGAAGTAGATATCCAACTAAAACTAGTACCAGGAGCAATGCAGAGATTGTTACCAAAGAAGGGAGATTACGGCTGTAATCAATTGGAAAAGGCACTGGGACTTTATACTACACGAACAACGACTAACATGAATTTGTTTGACTCCAAACAGCAGTTGAAAAAGTTTTGCACAGTATATGAAATAATTGAAGCTTATTTCGAAAATCGATTGGCATTATATTATAAAAGAAAGGAACATCAACTTGACCAGCTGCAAAAACAGTTGATTAAATTATCAAACAAAGCTAAATTTATCCAGGAACAAATATCAGAGCCTCCTACATTAGTTTTGAGAAAAAAGAAAAAGGACGAAGTTGTCGCTCTCCTCAAGAGTAAAAACTATGATGTTATTGATGAAGACGAAGATTATAAATATTTGAGAACAATGACAATTGACAGCGTTGAAGAAGAAAATGTTTTCAAATTATTGAAAGACCGCGGTAATAAAGAATCCGATTTCGACCTCTTGAAAAAGAAAAATGTTGAAGGTATTTGGTTAGAAGAATTGTCAGAGTTATCTCAACAATATATAATTTATAGAAATGCTAGGATTCGCAGAGCAGCTGGATTTACGACAAAAAAGAAGAAAATTAAGAATATTAAAAAAATTAAAAAAAAATTGACTTAGATGTTGATTTTATATATATATATAAAACATGACACATTTACCTTTTCATAACGATACAGTTTCTCTGCAGCATTTGTGGTTTGAATCTCATAAAAATATTATTGCGACCGTCTGTATTAAACTGGGTCAACATGACAAGATTGCTGAACTAACTGCGAGTTTATTGGGGGATGCTTTAAAAATTAAAGCAATGAAGGACCCGGATAAACCAAAGAGACCAACTTCTGGATATTTATACTTTTGCCAGGATGCTCGTCCAAATATTATGAAAAAAATGGGTAAAAATAATGCAAAACTGGTACTTGGAGATATTGCCAAGGAGTTAGGTAAACAGTGGAAAGCATTATCTGATAACAAGCGTGAAGTATACGATGTTAAAAGTAAGAAAGATAAGGAACGATATGAGGAAGATATGGAAAAATACAATACTAATCATTAAGCCATGGTTAACTATTTATAATTTTAATTAAATTTAGGACGGTGACTAAACCCTTTTTATTAGTTTTTTTAATAAACTTAATTCTAGTTACACAAACATCTATTTTTTGAACATGTGAGTATTTGGAATATTTTTTAGTTAAGTAAGCTGCATGTTTTATGATTTTATGGTGGATTCTTTTTCCAGAAGGATTGTCAATAATACAATGAGGAGAGGGGACGGAAGCTAAATGTAACCAATAATCTTCAGGTGAAGCTTTAGTAACAAGTTCGTCATTTTCATCCTGATTTCGACCAATCCAAATTACATAACCTCTAAAATGGTCTTCTATCATATTTGAATATTGATTATATTTAATAATAAATTTAATCAATTTTAAAACCACGGTTTGAGTTCAAGGGTTGTATTTGAATATGTAGATGTTGGTCTTTCAATAGGTACTACCAATGTACTAACATCATTTTTATATTTAATATAACCCTGGGCTTCTCCGAATATTTGCGGTACGGCATAATCGAGTACCAGTTTGTTTAAGGCGACGATTTGTTCTGTAATTTTATTAGGTAAATTTGTAGCACTTTGAAGAAAAGTGCTTCTCATTATGATCTTTAGAGTATCTTCGTCTTGGTCACCTATTAAAAACCTCCCATTTGATAATTTGTAGACTCCTGCTTTTAGACCATTTTGGACAATTCTTACATTAGCAGCGCTGAAAAAAGCATTGGACAATGAGTTGCTTTGCCAATTTCCCGTGAGAGCATCTCGATACCCTGTAGTTTGTCCTGTTGGAATTTTGTCGTGTAAGCTAAACCTATCTCCTGGATTATAATTTAAGATATCTACTCGACCATTTGTTTGCATTTATATTTATATAGAAAAAAATATATACTAATTTTATATAATGATGTTTCAAAAAATAGTATTGATAATAGCCTTAGTATCACTAATTATAGCTCTAGCTGTTATCGGATTGCTTATAAAATCCTCTATAACGAGTGCCAAATTCCCTCCTGAAATTGGGAAATGTCCAGATTATTTTAAAGCGTCGTTGTCGTCAGACGGTACATTAGTATGTGGTAATCCTCATAATTTAGGAAATTGTGGGGCTCAAAATTTTACTCCAACTGTCGGTACGGATGTAACTAGCATTGTTTCTAATTGTAAAAAGGCAAGAAACTGTGGTCTAACTTGGGATGGTGTCACTAATGTTCAGAATAATGATACCGGAAGTCCTTATTGTTAAAATACTTGCTTTCCTGAATATAATTGCGTTCTCTCCAAAATAATGTTTATACATGTATTAACATTATTGGATAAGTGACAAGAAGTATTTGAGTATAAAAAAGTATAAAAAAATAAGAAGTAGAAATATATCATGGAACAATTAAATATGAATACAATTTTAAACAGAACAGACTCCGAGAACCAGTTAAAAAATATATTGTCTTTATTCGAATTAGAAAAACATTTAATGGCTACTCGTCGTGGAGTATATATTTATGGTAGTCCAGGGACCGGAAAAACCTGCTTTGTGAAAGATATACTTAAAAAACTAAATTACGATGTTGTACTATTTGATGCGGGTGATTTCAGAAACAAAACCGTGATTGATACTATTACTAAACATAATATGGCGGATACCAATATTCTTAGTTTATTTAAAAAGAAAACGAAAAAATTGGCTATAATCATGGATGAGATTGACGGAATGAATAGCGGCGATAAAGGTGGTATTAATTCTCTTATTAAGCTGATACGTCCAAAAAAAACAAAGAAACAAAAGAAAGAAGACATTACCATGATTCCAATAATATGTATAGGTAATTACCATATAGACAAAAAAATAAAGGAAATGATGAAGGTTTGTCTTCCCATAGAACTAAAAACTCCGACAACTCAACAAGTAGCTTCAATGGTAAAATTGCTTATGCCAAAATTAGACCCATGTTTATTGAATAATGTTACTTTATTCATACAAGGCGACCTGCGAAAACTTAAATCAACTTTCGACATATATATAAATCAACAAAGTATACTTAAAAATAAATTAATTCACACGATGTTTCAACCAAAAGCATATAACGAAGATACAAAGGTTATAACTAAAAAATTATTGAATAATAAATATAATATAAATGACCACATTATTATAATGAATGAAACTGACCGAACCAGCGTTGGGTTATTATTTCATGAAAATATTATTGATGTCCTTAAGGGCGTGGATAAAAAAGACAGTATCCCGTTTTACATTGATATTCTCAAAAATATATGTTTTGCCGATTATATTGACAGAATAACTTTTCAAAAACAAATTTGGATTTTTAATGAAATGAGCTCGTTGGTTAAAACCTTTTATAATAATAAGCTTTATCATGATAAATATGGGCCTAATGTGCCCGTTTTTAATCCACCGGATGTCAGATTTACTAAAGTATTAACAAAGTACTCAACTGAGTATAATAATATGTTATTCATACAGAATTTATGCAACCAATTAAATATGGATAAAAAGGATATGTTTTCTTTTTTTATTGATTTGCGAGAGAAATATAAAGTGGAAGAAATTTACGAACTGTTTGATAACGAAAATTATAATATTAATAAACTAGATGTCAATAGAATATACCGATATCTAGATTCTTATACGAAAATTGATTAACTTTTTTGGCGACAAAAGTCTAATAACCCCTGTGCATTTCTATCACCCTCATATGTATCTATTTTGTTACCTTTATCATCTAATAATAAAATTGCTGGGAAACCATTTACTCCATATTTTTTTGACAAAGAAGGGTCTTCATCGTTTTCAACCATCCTTGTAGTTATACTGGTGTCATTATTTGTGCAAAATTTTTCCCATTCTGGCATTAATGTAACACAATGAGGACATTTTTCCATGTGTAATAATAATAACTCTTTTCTACCCTCAAGTCCTTCTTTTGTATTAAAAGAGGACACCGCACAACTGATAATATTTACCACTACGACGAACAATAAAAATCCTCCTAGTATTTTTTTTGCTAACTTTGATATTTTCATTATATTATAACTGTAGATTTTTATTGTTCTATATAAAATTTAACCATTTCTTTATCTTTAATAAAATTTTTGGGTTGCAACTTCGTTTTCTTAACATAATCAGGGTGCGGATTCATCAATAATTTTGTTTTGTCGAATGTATTGGCGTCGTGGGCAAATACTAGAATGCTTTTCATTGGGTTTAACTGAACAAAAGGTATGGTGTAGTTCTTAAGAAAGTGTTTTTCCTCCGCCATGTCAGCGTCATCTTCATAAGACGTTTCTTTTAATAGTTTTCTCCAAAATCCAAAGGTTCCGGCTGTTGCATGATTTGGTCCGTATGGACCAAATAAATAAATTTCCTTCTGTTTTTGAAAGTAAATATATAACGCGCTACTACCACATGCAAGAGCATCAGGTCGTGACCGCAATCTATTCACAACATGATTTACTCTATCCGGAGGATAGAAATCATCATCATCCATATACAATATAATATCTCCCTTAGCTTTTTCATGCATATAGTTTCTCTTTCTGCCTAATTTCATTTTTTCTTCTTGGTAAAAATATTTAACACCACTAACATCCTCAAATAAATCTCCCACCGGGTCAGTACCATCATCAACCACAATCCATTCCATTAATTCGGTTGGGTAATTTTGAGATTTAAAACATTTTATTATAAACGGAATGAACCGCCTACGATTATAAGTAGGAGTACAAATACTAACAAACGGCTTTCCGTTTGCAGAAACCTTTTTATTTTTCCTATTTTTTTTCCCCATATAAAATTTATTATGGTTATTTTATTAAGTATTATTTAATAAAATATATAAAACAAAGTCTGTGATAATAATGGTCTCCACGATTTAGGTGTAAATCGTGGAGACCATAAATAGTAGAATATCCTTCTCTCATGAAGCATTATAAACGAATTTCTCAGTTGTGAAGTATTTATTGACTGAATCTCATCCACCTGACCAGACATATATTTATAATTATTGCGATAATAAAGGAGAAAACGCGTACAAAACCACCCCGATAAAAGATAAGAATGCGCTACCTAAAACAATTTCTTTGTATCCTCCATTTTTCATCGATGCCCAGTTAGTTTTAATGAAACGACTACCCCTCTCGTTACCAATGAGTGGGATTATAAACAAGGAAGCTATAAATTCAGCGTTCTGTAAAAATATATTATATAAAACCAAAGCCCAAGTGCAGAAAAATCCCCACACACATCCAGCCAAATTGCCTGTAAATAAATGTTGTCCAAATCCACCCCAGATTGTAGCAAAAATACTAACAATCCATGATAACAACATCATTGTCGTAAATATAATTGGAAGACATAATGTTACTACGAATCTTAATACCCAATTAGTAGTATCCCCTGTCACAGTCATCAAATTGGCTAAAAACAGGAAAATACCCTGCACTACTTGTCTTGCAACTGCCCAAGATTTTATCTGAGATGACCCTAACCAATAATTAAATCCAAATGGAAGTCCTTTCTTAGTTTCATCATACGGCCAACCTATATCTTTGCTGTAAATATCAAACGGTTTCCATGATGTTTCTCCAATTTGTAAACTGAATTTTGACAATGGGTTAGGCGCATTACCACCTTTCATACCACCTTTCATACCACCTTTCATACCACCTTTCATGCCGCCATTTTGAACAATATTATCTTTTTTTGGACAACATTTTACACCCCGAGATAATCCAATCAATCCGCCAC
>Ga0206131_10000380_pt1 | contig 63298 bp, 73 predicted proteins | sample Helgoland_Spring_FD_148636 | JGI IMG/M metagenome (GOLD analysis project Ga0206131, IMG submission 148636) | Pelagic subsurface seawater microbial communities from Kabeltonne, Helgoland, North Sea - Helgoland_Spring_Bloom_20160517_1 | ecosystem: Environmental > Aquatic > Marine > Epipelagic ... | reverse complement strand
AATAATTCAAAATAATTCAAAATAATTCAAAATAATTCAAAATAATTCAAAATAATTCAAAATAATTCAAAATAATTCAAAATAATTCAAAATAATTCAAAATAATTCAAAATAATTCAAAATAATTCAAAATAATTAAATTGAAATAAAATATTTCATTTAATTTTTTATTAAATTAATAAATATGCTAAAAGAAGATAAAAAATACAAAAACATATCATGGAAAATAATAGAATCATATTTTAAAGATAAATATTTAACAAGGTTAGTCAGACACCAACTTGAGTCTTATAATTATTTTATAGAAAAACAACTATTTGATACTATTAAGATGTTTAACCCCGTTAAAATACATTCTGAAAAAGAAAAAGAGGAAACTGGACAATACTTAATTGAAATTATTATTAATTTTTCAAACTTAAAAATTTTAAGACCTCAAATACACGAGAATAATGGTGCCACAAAAATAATGTTTCCACACGAAGCAAGATTAAGAAATTTCACATATTCTAGTCAAATAACAGTAGACCTTAATATTAAAATTTTACGAAAATCAGGTAAAGATTTCAAAAAAATCGAAACGATTTTTAAAAACATACCTTCTATACATATTGGTAAAATACCCATCATGCTAAAATCTAATATTTGCGTTCTAAAACAGTTTTCACATTATAATACAGATGTTACAAAAGAATGTGACCACGACCCGGGGGGATATTTTATTATCAGTGGGTCTGAAAAAACAATTTTAGCACAAGAAAGAGCTGCTGAAAACAATGTTATGTGTTTTAATATAAAAAAAAACAACAATAAATGGTCGTGGTTGGCTGAAATAAAATCAATACCTAGGGATAAGTGCATTTCACCAAAGCAAATCAATGTTACTATTTCAACAAGAAATTATGGAAACGGGCATAATATAGATATTTCAATTCCTAGAATAAAACAACCAATTCCCATTTTCATACTTTTTAGAGCTCTTGGTATAATTTCAGATAAAGAAATTACAAATTATATATTATTAAATAATAAATCAAATGAATTAAAACAAATGTTATTTGGTTTAAAAGCATCTATTATATGTGCTAGTAAATATACAACTCAAGAAGAATGTTTTGATTATATAGTAAATTATGTTATGTATACACCAATTAAAATGTCAAAAGAAATGGGTGAACTTAAAAAAAGAGAATTTACAAAAAGTGTATTGGATAATGATTTATTTCCACACTGTCCAAGTAAAACGGAAAAAATTTATTTTCTGGGATACATGATAAATAAATTATTAAGAACTAGTTTTGGCTGGAGAAAGCCGGATGACAGAGATTCATATTCTAATAAAAGATTGGACTTGGCTGGTAGTTTAATTAATAACCTGTTCAGAAATTATTTCAATAAATTGGTGAAAGATATGCAAAAACAAATTATAAGAGAAATTAATAATGGCTCTTGGCAATCAACTGATAATGTCAAAAACATTATAAACCAAACAAATATTTATAAAATTATAAAATCAACGACTATTGAAAATGGCATTAAAAGAGCTTTGGCGACTGGTGATTTTGGTATTAAAAATACCAACTCTCAAAAAGTTGGCGTTGCTCAAGTTTTAAATAGATTGACTTATATTTCAACTTTAAGTCATTTGAGAAGAATTAATACACCTATTGATAAGAGTGGAAAGTTGATTCCGCCAAGAAAATTACATAATACACAATGGGGATTTATTTGTCCAGCAGAAACGCCAGAAGGACAAAGTGTTGGTGTTGTTAAAAATATTAGTTATCTTTCGCATATTACAATTAAATCACAAATAGAACCAATCTTAAATATTTTAAAAGATAAAATTATTAAGTTAGATGAAAAGATATCATTTGAAAAATTATTTAATAAAGTAAAGGTTTTTGTAAATGGTTGTTGGATTGGGATAGCAAAAAAACCTATACAATTATTTAAAAAATTAAAATATTATAAATATACCGGCATTTTCAATATTTATACTAGTATTACATTTAATATTAAAGATAAAGAAATTTTCATTTGCAATGATGCTGGTCGTTTATGTAGACCTTTATTTAAAGTAAAAAATAATAAATTATTAATTAATAAAAAAACTGAAAAATACATTAATAATAATTGTGATTGGGATGAATTATGTGTTAATCATTCAATGAAAGAATCTATTATTGAATATGTTGACTCTGCCGAACAAAACAATAGTTTAATTGCAGTAAAACCATCAAAATTGAAAAGTGACGAAAAAATTTATTATAATTTTACACACTGCGAAATTCATCCAAGCACTATTTTCGGTATTCTAGGTAGTTGTATCCCATTCCCAGAACATAATCAATCACCTAGGAACACATACCAGTGTGCAATGGGTAAACAAGCAATGGGAACTTACACTACAAATTTTCAAGAAAGGATGGATAAGACAGCGTATGTTCAAACATATACAATGAGACCTTTGGTAGATACAAGATTAATGAATATTATTAAATTAAATCAAATACCGAGTGGTAGTATGGTTGTTGTAGCTATTATGACTTATTCTGGATATAATCAAGAGGATTCTATTATATTTAACCAGGGTTCGATTGAAAGAGGGTTATTTTCGGCAACTATTTATAAAACGGAGAAAGATGAAGATAAAAACATACATGGTGATGAAGAGATTAGATGTAAAGCTGATAAAACGAGAACAAAGGGTATTAAATTTGCAAATTATGATAAATTAAATGAAAATGGTATTATTCCAGAAAACACGTTAATAGAAAATCGCGACATTATTATTGGTAAAGTTGTTCCTATTAAAGAAAATAGAAATGACCTAACCAAATTAATGAGATATAAAGATTATAGTAAAATTTATAGAACAAATGAACCCTGTTTTGTTGATAAAAATTATATTAACAGAAATGGCGATGGATACACATTTGCTAAAATTCGCACGAGGACATATCGAATTCCCAACATTGGGGATAAATTTAGCTCAAGACACGGGCAAAAAGGTACGATAGGTTTAATTTTACCAGAGAAAGATGTCCCATTCACGGCACAAGGATTAAAACCGGATATTATTATTAATCCCCATTGTATCCCAAGTAGAATGACAATGGCGCAATTAAAAGAAACATTATTGGGTAAAGTTTTACTAGAGTTGGGATTATTTGGCGATGGAACAAGTTTTGGAGAATATCCAATAAAAGATATTTGTGAAAATCTCCAAAAATTAAATTATGAAAAACACGGTGAAGAAATTTTATATAATGGTATGACTGGTGAACAACTGGAAACTAGTATATTTATTGGACCTGTCTTTTATCAAAGATTAAAACACATGACAGCTGATAAAGTTCATTCGAGAAATATTGGTCCAATGGTTGTTTTAACAAGACAACCACAAGAAGGAAGAAGTAGAGATGGTGGGTTGCGTTTTGGTGAAATGGAAAGAGATTGTATGATATCACATGGTGCAGCTGGTATGGTCTATGATAGAACTTATGAATGTAGTGATAAATTTGAAGTTCATATATGCGACTATTGTGGGTTGATTGCTATTTATAATAATAAAAAAAATATTTATCATTGCAAAACATGTGATAATTTTGTATCGTTTAGTAGAGTTAAAATACCATATGCTTGTAAATTATTGTTTCAAGAATTGACAACAATGAATGCAGTTCCAAGAATTATCACAAATAATTCATTTAAATAATAAATTTAAATAAATTTAAATTAAATAATTTTTTTGTTCCTTTTTGTTTTTTTGTTCCTTTTTGTTTTTTTGTTCCTTTTTGTTTTTTTGTTCCTTTTTGTTTTTTTGTTCCTTTTTCTACCATTCCCACCTGTTTTATCAGTTATATTTTGAACAGCAGTACCTTCACAACTACATACCAACATACCATCTTGTTTTCCACCATGAGAAATTTGCGATATATTTATCCTAACTCCTATAATTTCATCGGCATTAATCTGTTCTGCATTTTTTTTCATATCCTCAATCGCCTCTTTTTTTGTATCTTCAAATATCTTTGTTATACCAGTCCAATCTTTTTTCCCAGTTCCAAACCAACCCGCCACACCAGAAAAAAGATTTCTTAATATACTCAATGATTTAACTTGCATCCCACTAACCATACCAATTGCTTTATATTTATTTTTATCGTAACTATCCGTTGTTAATAACTTAATATTTGTTGCCATTATATATATATATTTTTAGGATGAAATTAATAATTTTAGGATGAAATTAATAATTTTTACATTTAAATTATTAAAAAAATTTTTAAATATAATATACAACATTATGGAAGAATATTTTAATTTATTAGAATGTAATGAAAGAACACCATTAAAGGAAATAGAAAAAAAATATAAAAAATTAATGAGAAAAACACATCCAGATAGAGGAAATGATGATAAATTATGTAAATCTATAAATGAAGCTTATCAATATATTTTAGACTATAAATTAAATACTTTAATTGATATATCGGATACTCTCATACCTGTAACATTTAGAAATATGGGATTTAATAATATACCCACACCAGGGCAATATATCAGAAAACGCATTGAAATGTCAAAAAAAATAAATGAAAAATCTATTGGATTATCATATGAAAAAAAAAAATTATTATTAAATAAAAAAGAAATATTGAAACAAAAAAGTTTATCCAATAATAGTATTATGTTGTTAGAATATTTGGAATCAAAGGAAAATGGCAGCGACGATGGCAGCGACGATGGCAGCGAAGATGGTAGTTTTAAAGACAATGATATAGAAAGCACATTCAGAAAAAATTTGCTAACTAGTAAATTTATTCACAAATATGAAGACTATGAAGAAAATGAAGAAAATGGTATTTTTAAAAATATATTCAATTATTTTTTTTAACCAACCATGAATTTTTTATTTTTCTTTCTTCTTTTTTTTGTGTCCAGCATAAATCTTTTTTTACCGTTTTATCTTCTATAAATTTATTTATAATAATATTTCGAAAATTTTTATTTACAATATTATTTACTTTCTTTGATTTTTTTGCAGCATTGTAAATTCTTTTCATATATAGATATATTTCAAAATATATTTTAAAAGATATTTTCAAATATATTTCAAATATCAATTTTTATAAAATTTTTCAAAAATTCTTCTGCTAAATGTTTTGGAATACATCTAAAATCTATAATTTTTTTATTTCTTTCAAATATACTTCTGCTGCCTTCCTTATCTAATTTTTTTTCGAGAGAATTTTTATCATTCCACAATTTTAACGCAGTAACTTTTCCACATTTTTTAAATACACCACCTATATTATCACTCTTATCACCAGTTATAATTTTACAAAATAAATCACATTCGCTATCATATGTTGAATTTTTTTTGGTTCTAATCTTTTTATATTTTAATGTATAAATTTCAACACATTCTTCAATCAATTGCATATAATCATGGTCTGCTGTTATAATTGTGATTTTTACATTATCAACTGTATTTTTTAAATGTTTTGTTGCAATCGCAATACAATCATCTGCTTCTAAAGTTGGGTAACTTATAATATGCTCTATACCAGCATCTTTAAATAAATGTTCATATGCCATTACAAACCCGGGTTGTCCATGAAAATTACTATAATCACGCGTTCCTTTGTAATTATCAATAAATTCATTACGCCAAATATTCGCCCTAGGGCAATCTTTACCAACAATAATAATCGGGTCTTTAATTTTTAATTTTTTGGGAATTTCTTTCACCTTTTTTATAAATAATCGCTTAAACGCTGCAGTAAATTCTTCACTTTCAAATGGTTTTTCTGGTAGGGGATTTTCTTTTTTTGCAAATTTCCACCAAGAGATAAGAGCATAATAGCGAAAGAAAACAAAATAACTACCATCGATAAAGATAACATTCTTTTCCATTTTTACTAATAATAATTATTATAATAAATAATAATAAATAAATTTTTCAATTTTATATAATGAGTCATGGGACACCTTATAAGAAATCAACTGCAAAAATGAGATGGAAATGGAAAAAGAAACGCGTAAGGAGATTACAGAGAAGAAGACGAAAAATGAGAGCACGTGCAAAATAAATATAAAAAGTATAAATAAAATATAAATGAGTTTATTAACACAATTGTTTAATAATACGGTAAAAAAAAAAGTTACTGATTATTTAGATAAAGATAGTTTAAAATTCGATTTTAAAAATAAGATTAGTTTAGAAGATAGAAAATTACAATCAACAAGAATCATGGAAAAATATCCTAATAGGTTACCTATTATATGCAATGTTTCAAAAAATTTACCAGAATTAGATAAACATAAATATTTAATACCTCGTGATTTAGAAAGCATAAATTTTTTTTTTGTTATTAGAAAAAGATTAAAATTAAAGGAAGGTGTTGCCATGTACTTTTTTGTTAATGGGAAAGCATTGATAGCAAATTCTTATATGAGCGAAGTTTATAATAAATATAAAGATGAGGATGGGTTTTTATATATTTATATATGTGCTGAAAATACATTTGGATAATTATTTTCTATATAATTAATATAAATGATTAAAAATATACATAAAATACAAAAATCATATGGACACGCTGGTCCAACGTCTGATAATTCAAGCCGTGTAGCATTATTTAAAAAGGTGCAAGTTAAAACGAACAAAGGTGGTAAAAGAGCACAATTATGGGGTTTAAATAATATGAAAGGTAATGTAAGTGGCTCTAATGGTGATGCTGGTCAAAAAACATACTTTGCAGCAGTATTTCCAAAATTTTCATTTTAATTTATAATATTTAATATCTAAATAAATATTATAATGTTTCAAAAGTTATTAGTAGAATTTTTAGGAACCGTTTTCTTTTTATATGTTATTCTTGCAGTAGGTAATCCTTTAGCAATTGGTCTAGCTTTAGCTGTTGCTATTATGGTAGGTGGTAAAATTTCAGGTGGTCATTTTAATCCGGCAGTTAGTGTTATGATGGTGGCTGCGAAAAAATTAAAAATGAATGATGCAGCGCCTTATATTTTAGCACAAATAGCGGGTGGTTTAGTAGCACTTGAGCTTCACAAACGTGTTTAAACTTTTTTATTAAATAAATTTATTTAATAAATTTATTTAATTTATTTAATAAATTTATTTAATATATAATTTTAATATATATGGCAAAAAGAAAAACAAGGAAATATAAAATAAAAAAAAAAAAAAAAAAAAAAAAAAAAAAAAAAAAAAAAAAAAAAAAAAAAAAAAAAAAAAGAAAAAAAAAAAAAAAAAAAAAAAAAAAAAAAAAAAGAAAAAAACAAAAAGAAAATGTAAAAAAAAAAGAATGAACGGTGGTGCTTGGACTGATAATATTTTAAATATTTTTAGAACAAATAAAGAGCCCAAAAAAATAGAAGATAAAACACCAGATACAATAGAACAAGAGAAAAATAATAAATGTCCAAAACCAAAGGGAGTCGTAGACCAAATTAATAGTTTTGGTAAAGAACAATCGAAAATTATTGTAAATACTTTAAATAATGTAAATGCAAATATAAAAAAAACCGCCAAACAACAAGTCGGGAGAACATTTAACAACTTGATGAATATCATGGTTAGTAAAAGTGAAAAAGAAAATGTTTGTCCGTGTTGTAAAAGACCATATGGTCGCGATGAAAAGGTCCCCGAACAAAAGCCCAAAGCTGGCGAAGAACCCAAAGCTGGCGAAGAACCCAAAGCTGGCGAAGAACCCAAAGCTGGTGATAAAGCTGGCGATAAAGCTGGTGATAAAGCTGGCGATAAAGCAAAAGCTGGCGATGAAGCAAAAGCTGTCGATGAAGCAAACGCTGGTAACCAAGCTAAAATGAATAACCAGGATATAATGAAAAAATTAGGAAATGGGCAATCAGCAAAAGAGTTGAGTGAAGAAAGTAAAAATTTATAAAGTAAAAATAATATTTTAAAATAATTTAATAAAATATTATGTTTAAACTTTTTGTTATTTCAATGTTAATTATTAATTCTATATTTTGGGGTTTTTACCCTGTTAGTGAAATATCACCACATCAAAGATTTATAAATTATTTAGGACTAAATTACAGAGTAAATACTTATTTTCATATATTTATCGGGTTGATGTTTTATTTATTATCTGTAGTAATATCCCATTCAATGATTAATTGAGTTCTTTTCTTAAAACTTTAAAAAGCAAATATGCTAATAAAATACCAAAAGAGGCGTTAAAAATTTTAGCAATTGGTTTATTTTTAACATTTATAATTGATTTTTTAAAATTCATATTTTTCATTTTAAATAAGTTTGCAAATCCTTCTTCTGGCGATTGCATCCAATGACAATATGCTCCAGTTGGCCAATCTTCCCTGTTTAATGGATGTTGTAATTTTTTACCTACCAATCCCTGTGAAACAAGTTTGCCTGAAATCATGGGTAATTTATTGAACTTGCCACTTTTAAATGTGCATGGGTTTAAACCTTTTAAATCTTCTATACTAACCCAACGTGTCTCCTCGGAAATTTCGTGTTTTTCTTTATCTGTTCTGTTATCTTCGGGGTCATATTTAATTGTTTCAAATGTTACTTCATAACAGTCCGGTTCTGCAGGTGCACCCATGGCATTTATTATTTTAATTGGATTTAATTTAAAAATATTATCCATTACACCAGGGACAAAACCTTTCATCGCTGAAATATTTCCCAATCCAGGTATATTTCCTGTAGGTATGTGGTCAACAAATACATGCCTTTCAACTAGTTCTTCTTTTTCTGTAGGTTTAGCTTTTTTTTTTGTTTCTTCGTCAGTTTCTTCCTTTTTTTCTTCATCTGTTTTTTCAGCAACCGGTTCTCCGTCCCAAATTTTTTTTTTACATTTTCCCATTGTTTTAACAAATATTCTATCACCAAGTGGTTGTTGTGAACCAATATTTGCTTGTTCATTAAAAATTTTTTTATTAGCTATCGTATCACCTGTCATGAGTAAACTAGCATAATTTACCAAACCCTGAATGTTTTTACCTAAACTATCCATATCACCCTTTGGTGCCATACCCATATCATCAGGTGTTGCTATATTTTTATGGTAAGGGTAATTTGGTCCTAAATATTCTCCCATTGTATATATAATATAAAATTATAAAATAAATAATTAAAAAAATATTTTTAATTTATAATAATGCCAAGAAATTTAAAAATTAATAATTATATGAAACATAATAAAAAAACATTAATTGTTCCACATGACAAAAATATTTTTAGATTGGATATGCAAGATATAATTTCTGAAATATCCAATTATGTCCAACGAGAGGAAAAACGAGAGGAAAAACGAGAGGAAAAAAGAGAGGAAAAAAGAGAGGAAAAAAGAGAGGAAAAAAGAGAGGAAAAAAGAGAGGAAAAAAGAGAGGAAAAAAGAGAGGAAGAAGAAAGAATGTGCAGGATATGTTTTGAAGGGGAAACAGATATTTCAAATAAATTAATTTCGCCATGTTTATGCAAAGGGACTCAAAAATATATACATAATAATTGTCTTAAGGAATGGCGGTTAGTAAATGAAAATATCCCAGAAAAAAGAGATAAATGTGAAATATGTAATTTTCATTTTGTTATAAATAATCAACAAGATTATTCTATTTATAAAGAAGATAATTCTTTTTTTTTAATAATTATAAGACACATGTTAATAATTATTTCTAGTGTAATATACGGTTCAATCGATTATAATTATGATTTTTTTACTGTAAAAACACTAAATTTTTTTTCTTATTATGATTGTGAAATATTAAAGTATTTGAAAAATATGAAAAATAATTCGGATAGTAATCAAAATAACGGATATATTATTCTATTATATTCGGTATTTATTTATTCTTTTGTTAATTTTATTTATTATTTATCTTTAACCGTTAGAACTTTTTATAAAAGAAAAGAATTATTAGATATTGAATATATAACGAGAGTTAAGATTTTAGATATATGTCTTAAATACCAACAAAGCTTATTCTTTCTTTTTTATTACATTGCACTGATAATTAATGATTTTAACTTTTTTGCATGTTTATTACCATTCATATGCTTTATAAATTCATTTTCTTACAATTTATACATTATGAAAACAAATATGATAATCAGCGAATTAAACAGTAGTATACATGAAGAGATAATTTATTCTTTTGAAAATAATCCAATGTTAGGTATTGAACTTATTGAAGATTTAGTTTAAACATTTTAATAAATAATATATATATATGACTTGCTTCTGGGATGCTATATTTAAATCATTGAATAAAAACGACTTTGATTTAATAAATGAAAAAAAAAGCACCAATGGTGAGCTAATTGCTATGTTAAAAAGAAGAAAAATACCAATGACAAATGTTTTATGGGAAAATCAAAAAATATCCGAAAATGAAATTAACGAACATTTATTAGCAATAAATGACTACGATATAAATGGAATACCTGGTGGACACCTAACATCGAGTTGCGATTCATTTTTACTACTTATTTGTGAGTTATTCAAAGTAAATATTGAACATATGTATATGATTCATACAATTAAATATTCAAATAATAAAGAAGTAAGAAAAACTTTATATTATAGTTCAAACGATAAGCATTTTGTTTTTTCAAGATAAATTAAATTGATTATATATAATCATAATCATAATAATCATAATAATCATATAATTATATAATCATATAATCATATATAATCATGGATGTCATAAAATTTAGAAGATTTTTATTACAAAATAATTGGGGACAAAACATTTTTATGAAGGAAATAGTAAAAGCAGAATATTGGAATTATCGGGGTAAGCCTATAAAAAATCATCCTAGTGTTTTTTCTGGAAAAGCGTTTTGGATAAATAATAAAGAATTATGCACAGGATATGTAATGAGAAAAAACCCCGAAATTTTTAGACCTATATTTTCACATAAACGTCAACGATTATTGAATAAAGTAAATTTAAACATAATTAACCCAGCTAAATTTTGGAATAAATTAAAATCAAAATATTTCATAGTTCTTTGTAAAAAAAAGGAAGTTCCAATCGAATGTGTAAAATATATTATATCGTTTATTTATTAACTTTATTTATAAAGTTAATAAATTTATAATTAAATTGATTTTTTAATTTGTAGAATCAATATATTAAAAAATGGATAAAAGAGTCCCATATGAGTATGAAAAATACAAAACAACCAAGGAAAATCTAACTAAAACCCTTGATAAATATGGTGTGGCTATTATCCCTTCAATTTTAAATGATGAAGAATGTGATAATTTAGTTTCGGGAACCTGGGATTTTTTCGAACATATAACACAAAGTTGGGATAAACCAATTCAAAGAAATGACCAAGAAACTTGGAAAGAAATTTATAAATTAATGCCAATGCACTCTATGTTATTTCAGCATTGGAATATTGGACAATCTCAAGTTTGTTGGGATGTTCGTCAAAATCCAAAGATTGTTGATATATATTCTCACTTATGGAAATGCAAAGAAGACGAACTCCTTGTATCTTTCGACGGTTTAAGTTTTAACATTCCTCCTGAAAATACTAAACGCGGTTGGTTTCGAAAAACTTGGATGCATTCAGACCAAAATTTCAAAAGAAATAAGTTTGAATGTATACAAAGCTGGGTTACAGGGTTGGATGTTGAAAAAAATGATGCTACATTAACGGTATTGGAAGGAAGTCATAAATATCACAAAGAATTTCAAGATGAATTTAAAATAAACGAATCGGGTGATTGGTATAAGTTAAAAGAATTTGAGGAAGAATTTTTCTTAAACAAAGGTTGTTTAAGAAAAAACATTATGTGTCCACGGGGTAGTTTGGTATGTTGGGATAGTAGAACAATCCATTGTGGTGTTGAAGCAAGGAAATCATTGAATAACGACTCAAGGGAAAAGCCAAAGTTTAGGTCTATTGTTTACACGTGTTACAAACCACGGCTTTTTGCAAATGATAAAGCTATAAAGAAAAAACAAAAAGCATTTGAAGAAATGAGAATGACGTCGCATTGGCCTTGTAAAGTAAAATTATTTCCTAAAAACCCAAGAACATGGGGAAATGAAATACCAGAGATTACTAAAATAAATCCGCCGCAATTAACTGAATTGGGGAAAAAATTGGCCGGATTTTAGGATGTTTTTACACCTGTATTTTCAGCCTTCTTTTCAGCTTTCTTTAAAGTTTTATCCACCTTTGTCTTTTCACGGTCCATTAACTCATTTGATGTTTTTAACTCTTTTTCAATAGCATCCATTTCTGCTAATAAATTTTCTTGTTTTGTTTTTATTATATTAACGTCAGCTTGTTGGTCATAAATCATATTTTTTTCTGTAGCTGTTAAACCTTCTACAATATTAAAACAATATCTTGCCAATAAATAAATAAATAATATTATTAAACTAGTTGATATTATTTTTTCATATTTTTTTATTTTCATATAAATATTAATAATATTTTTAATAATATTTAATATTTTTTAATATTAATCATTTTTAAATGTAGTTACCATCGGTTTACCATCAACACCACCTTTTTCTATAACTGCGTCCTGTCCTTTGCATAATTTTTTATCTGTTTTACAAGAATCAACTGGTTCGCAACTTTCTGGTTTTTCTTTGCAATGGTCGTTATTTCCAGATTGTTCTTCACCATCTACAAATTTATATAAATTATCAATTGCATCATCCCTTGTAGTTTTACTATCTTTCCATTTAGAATAAGTATTTCTTAATTTATTAAATTTTTTTTCAATACTTGATATTGGTTTTTTAATTTCTGGTAATTCTTTTGTTGTGTGCCTTAAAGCTAATTTTAGATTAGTTGGGTCTTCTAGTTTTTGTTGATATTTATTTAATTTGCAGTTGTATATTTCTTTTTCATTTCCAGATAAGTTACCAACCTCATCTGGTGATTTTTTTTTAAAATTAGTCCCTAAACTTACTTCTTCGCAATTCTCAAGTCCTTCTACTTGAAAAAAATGATTATAAAATATCCATAAAAATAAAAAAATTAAAATTAAATATATCGGTATTTCCATTAATATAATATTAGTTTATTTTTTCTTTTTAAATAATATATATGTATTGGTCAAGAAAATTCAAATTATCAGATTGTAGAGAATGCAACTATATAGGGATACACAGAAATGATAAAAGACATGCCGAAAAGTATGTTTGTGATGATGGAACAAATACTTTAAGAAGAAGGGGCACCCGTGTTTTAAATAGAAAAGATGATGTTTTAGCAAACCAAGCTATTGGCTTTTTAAAAGCAGATGTTACTAAAAATTGCGACAAAAACTGCATAAACCCTAATAGAAGTTTGCAACATTTATATCGGTCAAATGGACAGCCAAATTCCAATGAGAAAAAATATAGTTATTCTTATAATGATTTCTTAAGAATAAAGAGATATAGTAAAAATCTACCAAATGGTAGTAAATGGAAAACAACTGGAGAAAGTAATACATCTGGATATGGGGGCGACTGTAAAAATACAGATGGAACATGCGATAGGGCTATACCAAAGGTTATATGGAAGCCAAATAACAAAAAATATGGTGTTCAAGGTGCTGTGACAAGTAGTTCGAGGTTAGATAGATTGAAACTGGATACAATTAGAGCTGGTAAATCATCAAAAAATTGTGGTTCGGGTAATGAATTCAAATGCTTTGGTTTATATTATGCTGGCAAACCAAGAAACGAAGGTTTTATATACAATGAAAAACATAAGGAAAATAATTGTCCCCAAAATAATGCTAGAGGTCGTGTTCGAGGCAATACTTCACAAAAAAACATCAACTGTTAATTTTATAAAAGTTTAATAAAATAAAATAATAAATTATTTATATGACGACATTTACATTAAATTTATTTAACAATAATTTTAGTAAAAGAAATGTAGAACAAGTTAGGTTAAAATCGCAAACATCGATAAATCAAGGGAGAACAAATGACTGTGAAACACCTTTTAGAAATCCATATAATCATTGGAGAAAAACAACTGTTTGTCCGGATAATAATCCTTGTCATACAAATGAAAAAATCATGGTTGATAATGTTGCATTAAATTTTAAAAAATCAACGTGTTATAATCCTTACATTAGAAATATTTTAAATAAAGATGGCATTCGGTCAAACGATTTTATTTTTAGTAAAAAATTACTCAATGAAAAAAGAAATCTGACATATGCGCAAAATTCTAGGAGCGCAATTAGAAATACAACTGATATTTCTAATAACTATATAGTTACTCCCGATATTTCTAATAATACAATAGATACAACATATACTGTAAAATGTCACCAAAATGTAGTAAAATATCGCAATAGAAAATATAATACAAATTCTGCTGTTTCTGGGAGAAGCCGCATTGCTAGACTGAAATATAACACAAACTTACAGGCATCATATGGTAACGCTGTTAATGGAACATTAATATCAAGACAGGGCGTAGGACATTATTCTAGACCACCATATAGAAATAATAAAAATGTTGATAATAACCCGGATTGTTCTGAAAGAAGAACATCGCAAAGAAGTGGTATTTGGGGATTAGGAAGATTAAGATGTAATAATCTTACTAGTCGAGGTGCCAAAAATAGAAATGCTTTTGATTTTGCAAAAAAAGATATACCAATTATGACTTTCCAAAATTATGGCAGCAGCAGTGTAAGCAGTGGTGGCGGCACCAGTGGCGGTAGTGGCGGTACCAGTGGCGGTAGTGGCAGCAGTGGCGGTAGTGGCAGCAGTGGTGGCGGTTCCAGTGGCAGCAGTGGTGGCGGTACGGCGGTAGTGGCGGTAGTGGCAGCAGTGGTGGCGGTTCCAGTGGCAGCAGTGGTGGCGGTTCCAGTGGCAGCAGTGGTGGTTATGATTGATTATATTCTTTTTTTAAAACAATGTGGGATGGTTTCTTTCATTATTTTATCAATTCTTTTATAATTAATATATTTTAAATCATATTTTCGTGGGTTTTTCTTTTTTCTATCATTTACTAAAAAAACATCTCCATTATTATCTTTCCAGTTAAAAGTATTTTTTAAAAAATGTTTTGCAAATTTTATACCATATTCAAGGCTACCTGACAAAACTACATCTAAATAACGTTGTGAAATGGGGCATTTTTTATTAGGTGGTTTAGATTTATTTTCAATATACATATAAATATTGAAATTATAATTAGGTATATTTTGCCAAGAAATGTTTTTGATTAATTTGCGTTTTTCCTTTGTATTTATTTTTAATTTAACCCGTTTATAGCCATGTTCCCGTTTATCAAAATTTTCAATGCATTTAAATATAGGGCAAATTACACCGCGAATATTTGTGGGGTGTTTTGATTTTCTCAAAGCTAAATAACTTTTATTACCAAATTTGCTTTTTTTACAAACCCATATTCGTCTATACCCAGCTTTCTTTGAAATTTCAACCGGTATAGGGTCTCCTATATAACCTTTCCCTGTATAAATTCTTGACTCTGATGAAATTAAACTACCATATCCAAATATAAAGTTTTTCGGTCTATATTCAAAGCACTTCAGTCTTTTTTTTGTAATTTTTTTTGTATTTTTATTTGTATTTTTATTTGTAATTTTTTTTGTAATTTTTTTTGTATTTTTATTTTTAGATTTCATCTTAATATTTGGAGAGAAAAATATAAAAAATTGAAAAAATTTTAAATTATTTTTATATTATTAAAAATGAGTTATTTAAATAAAATTATTCTTTGCTTCACCGAAGATAAAATTGTTGGCTATCAATATAAAGATAGAATTGTTAGTGAAAATGGAGATGAGTTTGAAACCTTGCAACATTTTTACAATATTTATACGCGTAGGGAGGAATACATAAAAAAACATAAAAAATTTTACAAGGTAAAAAAATAAATTGAAAATTTCAATACATTTAAATAATGTATATAATTCTCTCCAAAAATGTTTTCACTAACCCATTTTATTAATAAAAAACCACAAAAAAAATTTTCAACAATTAATGCACAAGCTGCTGGTTTAGAATTGGAATATTGTCTTTCAAGTGCAAAATCCCATAAATTGGTTTATAATTCGAGTAAAGAGTTTGATATATTTGAAAATATTACTTATATAACAACAGATATACACATGCATGATGTCCTCGTAAATGATACAAATTTTGACTTTTGTTTTGCAAATTATTATGAGAATGATGAATTTCTTACACTTGAATTATTTGAAAAAATTGTTGAAGATGTTGGCAATCGTAAAGCAATATTTTTAAACGTTGACCTTGGTGGATACGGATACAATGCAAAAGAAGACGCGAATTTTTATAGACATGGTATTTCAATAATATTTCAACCAGATGAAGATTGTTATAAAGGTATTATTATAAATTCCCATGGGAACAATACTTTTCATGATATTGAAACTATTTTGTCTAAAAGAAGGATTAAAAAAGTAATATATAAAGAGGGTATTGATGTTGCTTTGATGAGAAAACTAGTAAATTTTCTTAATAAACATTTGATTGAAAATTCTCTCCAAACTATAAAATATATTGGAGATGAAACAGATACATATTTGGGTGCAAATCTTCAATCTAGTGATTGGAGGGGATTTTGTTATATGTATCCATTTATAATATTTCATTATTATGGAAAGTATTATAATAGTAAAAGGAAACTTGGTGGTATTTTGAAAATTGAATCAAGTAGCAAATTATTGAAAAATGGAAATGTCACAAGATTTGTCCATAGTATTTTTGCAGAATTTAATGAAAGATTTAAAGAAAAAATACTTGAAATAAAAAATAGTCAAGATAAAAAGTATTTTAATATTTTGGACAATGTAATAGTAAGACAAGATTATCGTTTTATAAAAGATATAATTTCGCCATATTTATCTTTCTTAAATCAAAAATGTTTAAATGATAATTATTAATTAGATTATAATGAAACCAGAAAAACAGAAAAAGAAAATTGTGTATAGAACGAAAAAAGAAAGACAGGGTGAAGTAAAGGTGATTTTAAATCAATTAAGTAAATTTGATTTAAATATAAAATACGAACCAATAAAAAAATTGTATAAACTTTTTAAAGAATATATTAACGAGGATAGGCGACTAGAGGTAAATATACCGTTTCCTGAAATTAATAGGAGAATTAAAGGATTATTGGCAATATCAGTTCGAGAAAATACTTGGGTAAATTTGAAACATGAAAAGTTTTAATTTTTTTAAGTTTTTCATTATTTTTCTCTTTATTTTTTCTTTTGTTTTTTTCCACGTTTTGTTTTTCCACGTTTTGTTTTTCCACGTTTTGTTTTTCCACGTTTCTTTGTTTTTTTACCACCCATTTTTAATTTGTTAAACGCTTCGGGATCAAAATGAGGAGATGATTTCTTTAATATATTTATATATTTTTTATTTAATTCAAAATAAGAACGATTAAGTTTAATAAATTCACCTTTACTAATTTTATTGTTGGGTGACGATATTATTTTTATCAGGTCTTTCTTTTTTTTCTTAAGTGCGCCTGCATAAATTTTCATTAGTTTTATATGTTCTGTAATATCTTTTATTTGCTCTGCACCTCTTCCGGCATTGCTGTTGGTGCTGTTGGTGCTGCTTCTGGTAGGGCTTTTTTTTCTGGTAGGGCTTTTTTTTCTGGTAGGGCTTTTTTTTCTGGTAGGGCTTTTTTTTCTGGTAGGGTTTTTTTTTCTGGTAGGGCTTTTTTTTCTGGTAGGGTTTTTTTTTCTGGTAGGGCTTTTTGAACGCATATGTAAACGCAGCATATATATATATAATGGATATTATTTATTTAAAAAGATATTTTTTGGTGAAATAACATTTTTAAATTTGTTTGTTTGAATGTTGTTATTTTCGCACCATTTGATACAACGCTGTATATTATTAGTTTTAAATTTTGTTATTTTTTCATTATATTTCTCTTTATTTTTAATCATTTTTATTGTAAAAAGAATATTTTCTATTTGTCTTTGTCCTAAAATTATGTTAATCTCTTCTATATTATTCATAAAATACAAGTTTTGTTTAATATCCAATATAGATGAAATGTTATATTTTTTAAAATCAATACTTTTTAATATTTTTAATATTCCCCAAAATTTTATTTTTAATTTTTTCGTCAACGGTTTAATATAATTCAGACAAACTACATATTTTTCCGAATTAGCATATCTACTTGTATAAGGCTTTACAATATATACCTTTTCATAATAAAGAGACAATAAATAAATTGCATCAACAGAACATTTATTAAAAATGTCAAACATTTTTAAAACAAAAGTTCCACCTATTTTTTGCATCGATAAAGCATAAAATATTTGTGTTGTAATTAAACGCGCGGCAAGATTTTCTTGGTCATTATAGTCATTTGAAAAATCTATACCACCATCTCCTGTAATAATATCTAATGAATTTCCATATTTTTGACTACAATATTTAAAGTTTTCTTCGTTAAATAAATCACCCGTATTATCTGAACCACCTTCTAAAGAAATGTTTGGAAATTTTTCTAAAAATTTCTTGCTTTTTTTCCAACCGGGGACACTATTATTTTTATCAATCAACGTCATACCATAATAATTGTCTTTTTTGTTATTTCTTAAAAAAAGTGTCGCTTCTATGAAGCCGCCAGGACCTTCTGCTAAATGAAACGTATTAATGGGTCTATCATAATCTAAAATATTAAATAAATTATAAATTTCCAGTAGTTTAAAAAAAGCACGGGATATAGGCTTATAATTGCTCACCGAATTTTGATGATTGGGCACATTTGTATGTATAAATTCATATGGATTTGTATATATTTTCATAGTATCCCATAAATAAGAAACAGTGTCAATTTTTTTTTTTGTTTTTATTAAATATTTTAATAGACTAAAACTACATATTTGGTTTGAAACATTTTTTAAGTTTAATTCTAATTTTAAATTGTTATCTGTTATATTTATATTTGTATTTATTGGTATTCTAAAATAAGTCATAAAAGGGTTAATAGTATAATACCAATTGAATTTTTAAACTATTTTATATTTATTTATAAAAATATTTTATATTTATTCATAAAAATATGAAATATTTTTAAATATTTTAAATATTTTTATGAATTTAATTTTTTGTAGGCAGTGTAAATTTCTTTTTGAATTTTTTTATAAATACCTTTTGAATGCGCTCTGCCATAATTTTTTTTATCATTTCTCTACTTTTCATTTCAAGATTAATATTTTCAATATTCATTGTTTTCGATACTTCAACGTTAAATACATTTGGAACATTAACGTCTCTTATTTTCTTAAATACAAAATAATTATTCAAAAAACTAATATCTTTTTCTTCTTCCGTCATATCAGTTGCTGTGCCAACATCCATTTTCTTCAATCTTCTACTTTTAATTTCTTGATTCATTATTCCATATAATTCCGAAAAACTACCAACTGATGAAGGCAATCCCAATTTATTAGCTTCTTCTTTACTCAATAAAACAAATCCATAATTAATCATTAATGTTGTAAAATAATCAAAGTTAACTAAATATTCAACGAAACTTTTATTAATAGATTCCTGATAAACATCTATTTTATAACCAAGACTACTTTCATCTGGGTTAAATTCATCATTATCATACAATTTTGTTATGGACCATATTTTTTTTTCATTATTTAAATGAAATATTGCATCTCCTTTTGCTTTTGTTTTTAATCTGTTGAAAATGCGTTGACCATCATAACATGTCCCAATGGCATATCCACCCATTTTACAATTTTCAGAACAATTTCTAACAAATTCATTGATAGATAAATTATCTTTAAAGAAATAATGTATTGAAAACTGATTTGAAACGATATCAAATCCTTCCTTTACTCGTCCAAAATGTTTGTATACACCTTTACCTAGTTTTGACTCGTCTTTGGTTCCCACACCCATAATAGCATTTATAATCATTTTGCTTTTCGGGTCGAATGCCGCACTTGTATTTCTTATATTCATACTTGAATTACCATGAATGAATAAAGCGTCAAACATATTTCGTCGTTTTCTTTTAATTTTGATGTATCTAGCACAAGAACCATCCATTTTATTTTCAATATTGTCTTTTGAATAATCAATACCAAAAACAAAACTTAATTTTGCATCAATCCATTTTTGAATATCACCGGCTTTACCAACGCTCATATCAATTAATTTTGAACCTCTATTTGCAACACTTGTTATCAACTTTTTTTTTACGAATCGATTATGAAAATCTCTTAATGACTTTGTAAATGTCTCTTTTGATTTTCTATTGTAATAAACATTTGAATCATAGTTAGAAATTTCAATATTATCACCTGTTGTTATAATTTCTTCGGTAATTGGAAAGTTTATCGAACGCCATACACTCTGTGCAACATGATATGCGTTCCCGAAATTTCTACCTGTTCTCCTAAAATCCGCTGTTTTATCGTATCTCACTCGAATTGGTTTCCATTGCCAATGTTCTTCTGAATCTTTTTCAAATCTAAATTCTACAATCATTTTATCTTTAATTTCTTGCAACCCATCTTCAGTTAGCATTTTCATTTGTTGGTTTTTCTTTTTTAACATAATATTACATAAGTGGATTGGGTAATCTGGTGTGGGTTCAGTTGGATAAAATGGAACAGGTTTGTAATTATTTTTCTCATATTTTTTCTCAAAAATATTATCATCAATTATATCGTTTAATGGATTTAAAAACCCATGATTTCTTTCGTCAAAACCCACATTTAACACCATCGTTTTAAAAGAAGAAATTTGCTCCGATGTTTTTGTCGAGGCACCTTCATTGAAAATATTACCAATAAACTCTCTACCATTTGATATTTTTTTGGTTGTTACGAGAAAATCAATGGTATTGTATTCGGGAGGTTTCCATTTAAAACTCAAATTCCATGTTTTATTATTTTCAAGAATTCCGTTTTTTGTTGAACCCACACTTTTATTAATGGGTGTAAAAATTAAACCATCCGTTTCATAATCAAATAACCCATCGTTTGTTTTATCTATGATTCTTTTACATTGTTTAAAGATTGAAACATTTATATTACTATAAAATTCTTTTGCCTCAACTTTTAATGCAAATGAATTATTTGTTATCGGTTTAAAATCCATTTTTGATAAAGCTTTCATCATTTCGGTATATCTAAAAATTTCTTTGGATATTTTTGCATCATATTTCATATTTTCCATATTTATAAAAGGAAAAACTCTTACATCTTCATCACCTGTCCAATAAATATCAAAGCATAGGTATTTATTAATATATTTACCATTTTTATCATACATGACATGCTCACCATCTATAATAGTATTGGTATAATCTTTATTGTTGCAAATTAAACCGGTAAACTCAATTTCCAAATTAATATCTATTAAATATATTTTTAGATTGGTTGCAACATACAGTAATTTTCTTATACCGTCTGCTTTTTCAGTAACTGTATACGGGTTATTAATATTTTCTTTCGTCGCATTTCCACTTTTTAAAGGAACAATATTGTTCATTTCTAAACTGATAGAGCCTGGACCAATGAAAAATCTTCTTGATTTTCTTCTTTTTAAATTATAATGGGTATCTTCTTTTAATTCTTCATACTTTTTTTGAGATTGTGTTAATTTTAAATAATTTTTGAGTATGCTATTCAATTCGGAATATGATACTGGGAAATTAGAATATTGTATCCCACTAATAACTTTTTGTATACCTTTCTTTAATAAATCTTCTAAATCAATTGAACTATATTTATAGGCATCCTTATTTATTAATTCCAATTCTATTTCATAATGTTCTATATTATTAAATAAATTTGATTCTTCCACTGTATAAGTTGGTATTAACATAGATGTTCCTCTTTTATTTTTTGATGTTTTTATTATACTACAGTCAATTTGATATGGGAGTTCTGGGTGTTTTAAAGTAGTTCTTTTAATCAACCTGAAAGTTTTTTTAGAGTCATTCCACCCATTAAGAATATTTGTCAATAATGGTTGTTTTGTAGTTAACATTTTTTCAACCTTATAATTTAAACGAAACTCAAAATTATCATAATCAATGGGATAATATTTTTCTTTTCCTTTTAAATATTTTGACTTATAAAATTTTTGCATAAATGTAATATATTCCGGAACAATATCCATGTTAAATGTATTTGTTTTACAATATTTCTGTATATTGAATAGACCCCTTATTGTTGTTCTAATATTTGAAATTTTTTTTCTTCCAGATGGAACATCGAAAAATTCTGTTTGAATATTTAAATGATATTCATTACTAGAAATAATTTCAAATCCAGAATTTCTTAATTTTTCTATAGTTTTATCGAATTTTATTTTTGTCAGTGGATTATAATGTTTCGTTGCAAATCTAACTTCTAGTTCATCTTTTACATTTTTATTTGCTAAATATACATCTACATAATCCGATAATGTATTTTTATTTGAGATATTACTCATTCTATATAATTTAAAATGATATTATTTTAAATTATATTGAATCAATTTAAATATTAAAACATTAACAAATTTTTTGAATAACTTTTTCATATAATTCTTTTTTTGAAAAAGTTTTTTTTGCATTTTTCATAATATTTATATTTAATTTTTTACACATTTCTTTCAAATCGTTAACTTTATAATAAGATAACCCTCTCACTGGTTTTTTTAAATTATCTACTAATAATCTTGATTCTTTCAATAACTCAAAATATTCGTCAGTTAAAGCTTTATCTTCATTTGTATATATATTATCTAATGTATTATGCTTTAAAATGAAAGTCTTATCGTCGCCACCCTTCCATTGATAGATTAAATTTTCAGTAAAATATAAAAAATTTATATTTTTTAGAATAAGAAGTATAAACAGGGTAGAAACATTTATTTGTTTACTATATAATAAATCTGCTTCTATATCAGTTACCTTAATTTTAAAGTGTTTCAATTCCTTTTTCTTTTCTTTTATATTTTTTATTAATTTGGTTTTTTCTTTCATCTCGAATGAATATGTATTTTTTCCCAACATCATATAATTACTATAATCATTTTCAAAAAAATACTTTTTCTTTTATAAAAACATCATTTGCACCATTTTTTGCATATTTTTCACCATTTTTTGCATATTTTTCACCATTTTTTGCATATTTTTCACCATTTTTTGCATATTTTTCACCATTTTTTGCATTCTTTGCATATTTTTTTTCATCGTTTTCTTCTGGACTGTATTTATTGCATACTTCTTTGTAATTTTTAAAAATATTTTCTTTTAAAATAAAAGAAATATTTTTTTTATTTAAACAAAATTCGTTTGATTCAAAAATACACGACATACTAATAATAATAACAATTTTTCTTTTATATTATATTAAAAAATTGTTTAATTTTCAACAGCATTTTCAACAGTATTTTCAACAGTATTTTCAACGGTATTTTCAACAGTATTTTCAACAGTATTTTCAACAGTATTTTCAACAGTATTTTCAAGAGTATTTTTGTGATTTTTTATATTTGAAAAAAAATCTTTTTTAAACTCTTTTTTTATTTTTTCAACATCAGAAAATGTTTTTTCTTGTTTTTTAATATATTCCAAATATTCATAAATTTTTGCTATACATTCTTTTGATAAATTATTCATATTTATAAATATTCCATTTTTATTCTCACTATATATCATGTTAAATTCTTTTATTAAATCAAAAATTTTAGAATGATATAAAGGATTCATATTATCTATAACATTTCTTAAATTTTTTAATTCTTCTATAGAAACCATTTACTTAAACACATATAAATAATTTTAAGTAAAAATATTTAAATAATTATAATTTAATTTTTGATGTCTTATTTTGCTTTTTTTTCTTTTGAATTTTTAATAATTCCGCGATGATATAAATAAAATTATCATTTAACTCATATCTAGTTCCAATTACTTTAATTATAACAATATCATTTTCTTTTATTTTGGTGAACATTGAATTATTATAATAATGGTCCCTTGCAATAAATACCATAATGGGTGATTCAATATTATTAAAATAAGAAGCCCTGATTCCAGCTTTTGTAACATTATCAACTTTACATTTAATTTTCATACCTTCCATTGGTCTACAAATAAGACATTCAAAAGAAACTGAAAACAAGACCTGGTTTGTTTCCAGAAGACCTGAAGAGTAATTTATAACAACAATACTATTATTTTTAATATATCCTTCTTTTAAACATTTACCTTCATATTTTGAAGCCAATATTTCTTTTATAACGGAATTTAAATTTGTTCCAATATCTGAAATATTAATTTTTATATCTTTTTGAAGTATATTTTTAAAGTAAATAGATTGTTTCTTCGAGGACATTAATATATAATATAATATATTTTTATATTAATTATATAAGTTTCAATTTATTATTTTTGTTGAAATATTTGAGAGAACTGGTAATTCTCTAATACCATATAATATTTCAAATATAGAATAGAAAAACCACTTTTTTTCTTTTAAATTTGTATAATTATAATATTGTAATAATAATTCAATTTCAATGCAGATTTGTTCAGGTTTTAAATTAATATTATCTTTTTTAAACAATGGGTGTTTTTTTAAAGTATCATTATTTAAACCATAAATATTTGTAATTTTTTTACCATTCATGAAAAATTTTTCATTACCATTTTCTTTATGAAAAATATTAGCTAGTTTAATTAATTTTGGTTTATTTCCTCGACAAACTACACCGGTATTATTTTTTTTATTATTGGTTAAATTAAATTCTTTGGTTTTAAAAACATATGACGTGTTATATTTGCCAATAAAACCAAATGTTGGATTAATTTCATTAATGGAAATTTTAAATTTTTTTCCCAATATTCTAAATAACGCAGTATTTATTGGCAAATCTATTATTTCATCATTTTTAATTGAAATTATTGAAAATTTATATTTGTTAATTTTTTCATTTCTTATGATGTAATATTTTTCTTCTTTATAAAAAAAAGCAAATTGTTGAAAATAATTTGCTATATATCCAAATAATGTATTATTTAAAGTTATTTCATTTTTTGTTTCTAAAGAAGTGTTATTTATTATTTTTAGAATTTCAACTTTTTCATTATATAAAAAAGTATCAATGATATGATATACGCAAAATTCTATTAAAAGTAATTTGTCAATGTTATTATATTTCACCAAACTAAATATAGCAATAGCTGCATTATATTCCCAATTATATTGTTTTTTTAAATTTTTTGATTTGGGTTCTTCGTTTAAAACTGAAAAACTTTCATTTAACTTTTCAATAATAGTTGTCTTATTAATTTGTTTCTTTTTTTTAGATATAGTATTGTTTAAACGAAATATTAATTTTTCTGGTTTATATTGCACTGGATTTCTTAATTTATAATTGGTTAATTTGGCATTTTCATTTAATTCTATTGGGTGAAATAAATAAATATTATTAATATTTTTTAAAAACCCATTACGACCAATCATATCAACTAAATTTTCATTTTTATTTTCAATTAAATAATTTAAAGATGCGTTTATTTGTTCCAATGGAAATTCTTTTGAATAATTGATGAATTTAATTAATTCATCTTTTGTGTAAACATATTTTTGTATAAATAATTCTTTAATTTTTTTAATAATTATTTCACTATTTACTAATAAAAATCTATTATTATATGTTGTTGTGTTAACTTTATCGTTTTCACTTATTTTAGAATTACACCCATATTGACATTCCATAAAATCACACATAACGCTAAATTCACGGTCTCCTATTTTATATTCTATTTGTTCTTTTGTAGATAGATTTTGCAAAACGGTTTTATTTAAAAGGCTTTGATACATTTGAGTTTGCTGATAATTCAATAAACAATCTATTGCATTTTCTTTTAATAATCTAGCTATCTTGCCTATTTTTATACCTTTCTTTTCTGCCAATCTATACATATACATGTCTATTGCTTCATATCTATTTTCTTTCAATTCAGTTCCATACAAGAAAATTTGCGCATTTCTTTCCATATAAGGCAGTGCACAATGACTTAAATTTCTTATAGCTCTTCCTATTGTTTGCGATGTTCGCATAAAATTAAACCAAGGTTCTAATATATGAACTTGTCTAATATTTTTAAAATCCAAGCCTTCACTTCCTGCTTTTGATATTATAATTACTTTTATAACTTCACCATTAATATTATTTGAATCAGTACAAGCTTTTAATTCTTGTTTATTTCTTGGTGACAAATATGGGTCGCCTGTAATCATAGCATACTTGGCAGGGTAAAATTTTGTTGATTCCTTTGTTGATTCCTTTGTTGATTCCTTTGTTTCTTGATTGCTTTTTAAATTTATAGCATCTATATCATCGACAGGTTTATCTTTGAATAAAGACAATTTTTTATCAAACCTAGTTATGCCTATTTCTTCAAGGGCTAAAGCAATTGGCACACAACCGCCGTCAATGAATTGTGAATATATTAAAACAATTCCTTTTGAATTTTTAATAGTGGAAATTATTTTTGCCATTTTGCTGCTGTATTTTCCAATTTCATCTGGAGAGAAAATACGACCATATTTTTGTAAAATTTCGGATTTGTATTTAAAGTTCTTTTTTGTTCTTGTAAATTTTTCACTTGAAATTCTTTCCAGTCCTTCTTTACCATAAAAACTTTTAAAATTTATATCATTTTTCTCTCCATATTTAAAATCTGTATGTGGATAGGCAAAATTTAAAATTTGTAGTGGTGGATCAATAATGGTATATTGCAATCCTTCCCTTTCTTCTTCCAAATTTTTATTTTTTAATTTTAATTTTTCAATAACATAATTATACATTTCGCTTTGTTCTTCCCCAATCGGCGTTATTAAAATATCTAAAAATTTTATTGGGTCGGTTATTTCTTTATTATTCATTTGGAAAGATGGATATGACCACTGTGAATTTTCCATGAGGGATTTAATAGAAAATGCTTCACCGTAATCATATGGATATATTGCATTTGGAAATGTAAAAGGATTTTCCCCCCTAACATACGAAATATAGCCTCGCATTTTTCTAATTAAAAGCTCTTTACCAATTTGTTGTCCATCATTGGTAACTAATAATTCACCATTTTTATTAAATACATCAGAAACGCTAATTGGAACCCTATTGTCATTTATATTCATTAAATTTAATAACCAAACAATTTCTTCGGGGTTATTATACATAGGTGTTGCTGTTAAAAGAATTAGTTTTAGATTATCGGTATATTTTACTAGTTCTAAAAAATTATTGGAAGATTTTTTTATTTTTTTGGTATTTCTGATATTTTGAACCTCGTCGATAACAATCATTCTATTAGAAAATTCATTTTGTATTAATTTTTTTTTTCTTTTTTTCTGTTCTTTATCATCGTCATCGCTTATTCTGTATTTATTAATCATTTTGTTTATATAATTAGAAAATTGATTGTAACCCATAAAAATATACCATTTTTTTATTATTTTATTTATTTGTGATACTAATTTTTCTCTCGAAATTTTTGAATTGATCGGATTAATTTCTTTTATAAAAATATTTCCTGTACAAGATTTAATATTCCAAACACCACCAACCTTTTTCAACTTTCTTTCATCAAAAAGTTGTATTTTATAGTTTTCTTGAACAACTGGACTAGCTACTATTATTATTTTTTTTTCAATATTCATTTGTTTTAAATACTGGCGCATTTCTTCAGTAACTGTTATACTCGAACATGTTTTTCCTGTTCCAAGTCCGTGAAATAATAAAAGACTGTTATATGGTGTATTAAAAGATAAATAGTTTCTTACAAACATTTGATGAGGTGATAATTGAAATTCTGTTGGATTGCATAATTCATTAACCTTCTTTTCAATATTTTGAATATCTTCTATTTTAACTTCATCATATTTTGTTTCATTAAATTCTTTTTTTAAAAAGATTTTCTTATTAAATTCTTCATCATCCAAGTGTGGATACAATTCGGGCAATTCGTCATTTTTTAGCCTCTTTTTATTTATTTCTTCGATACATGTTTTATATTTATTATACTCTGGACTATCAACGGTAATATTTTTATCTTTCACTGCTTTTAATATTTCTTCACAATTTCCTTCATTTTTAAATTCTTTTGCCTTAAATTCGCTTCTTTTTACTTCTTTTATTTTCAAATTAACCTTTTCTCCTTTTGTTTCTCCCTTTGTTTCTCCCTTTGTTTCTCCTTTTGTTCCACTATCACCACTTTCAATTGATTTATTTCTTTCTTTGAGATGATTTTCTCTTTCTAATTTCAATATTATAGGATTTAAATGTTTTTCTTTAAATTTTAGAAAAGCTTCTTCGTTATCATACCAATTTTCTGGTTTATATAAAAATTTTTTTATTTTATCATTTTCTTTAATAATAGCTATTCTCAATAATTTTTTTTTATCAACCAAAGACTTATATTTATTTAATACTGAAACCCTAGGTGTATAATATTTTGATTTATCCAAATTCTTTAATTTTAATTTTGATATTTCTATAAATTCTGCCAAACTTACACCAGATATAAGTTTTTGAATTACGTCTTCCTCATTAAATACTCGGTCATCTTCACTTGGCGATGTTTTGGTTGCTGATTTGGTTGCTGCGTTGGTTGCTGATTTGGTTGCTGATTTGGTTGCTGCTTTGGTTGATGCGTTGGTTGCTGCTTTGGTTGCTGATTTGGTTGCTGATTTTGATAATTTTAAATCAATTTTTGGCAATGATATATCATCATTTTCTTGTGTTTCTTCTAAAAATATACCCATTGGATTAACAGGTTGGCTTTCTTCCTTTTGGCTTTCTTCCTTTTGGCTTTCTTCCTTTTGGCTTTCTTCCTTTTGACTTTCTTCCTTTTGGCTTTCTTCCTTTTGGCTTTCTTCATTGATAACACCATCGGCAATTATTGCATCATTATGTATTTGGCTATCTGATATTAAAATACCTTCTGCAACTTCATTATCAACTGTTTCATTTTTTGTTTCATTTTTTGTTTCATTTTTTGTTTCATTTGATAAATTTGACAATCTTGGTACAGATGGTTTTTTTCCCAAATTTTTTTTCAAACTAATTTCTCTTCTTTGTCTTATGAATTTTGTATTGAGAGTTCCATTGTTAAATTCCTCTATAAAAACATTTAAATTTTTAAAGGACCATTTTTTTGCAGCTTTTAAAAATAAGTTAGTTGGTGTTTTTATAAATCGCAAACGCCTTTGAGATAAAGATAATACATAATTTTTCGAATCTTTTACCAAAGAATCATTTTTCGAATTCCACGGTTTCCCTTTATGTATTTTTTCTTTTGGGAAATTGTGTTTTTTTCCAATTGCAGGCAACCATTCATTATATATAAAATTTTCTTTAGTTTCACCATCGTTATCTAAAGTATAATATAAAAATTGCAATAAAGATTTTGTTTTAGGAATTTTACTACCTTCAAATAATATCTTTTTTAAATCATTAAAATCATATAACAGTGGACCATCATCCTTATTTATATTTTCAGGAATGTCTATTTTACTTGAATCATTTAATAATATTTTATAATCACATTGCCCTTGTTTGTAAAATTTACCATTATATTCAATAATACCATTATTATGCAAAATAAGATAAATTTTGTTACTGGATTTTTTCTTTTTTTTAAAATATAATTTGTCAGAAGAAGGTTTAAATATTCCATTTTTTATAAAAATATTAAAATCAACCTCATTTTTTAAACCACCTTTTTGCATTAATATATAAAATAGTTATATTTATTTAAAGTTATATAATTTATAATTGTTTAATGTTTTATCTACGTTTTGAATAATTTTTAATTTTTCTAAACTATATGGTCTTATTATCTTTTTAATTTCTTCATATGTAAACCATTTTATTTTGCTTACCTCGCTTTTTTGATAATTATTATTATTGATGTTATTGTTCCCAATATATGCTAAATAATACTTATGTTTATAAGATTTAAAATTAGAACCCGTGAAAATTTCTTCATATGGTAATATGTTTTCAATAATTTTAAAATAATTTCTTTCGTGTCCGGTTTCTTCTATATATTCCCTAACGGCACAATTGATATCATTTTCTAAATTATTTCGCCTACCTTTCGGAAATCCCCATTCGGGTTCCAACCATACAGTTTTTGATTTTTCTAAAAGTTCTTTTAGTGATAATTCCGTTGAAAATCCTTCTTTTAATTTATTAAATTTTTCTCTTGATATTTTCTCCTCACCCTTATATTGATTTCCAACAAAGTTTCCCCATAAATAATCCCATAATTCATCAAAACTTTTTGTTAACAATAATTCCTTTTCTTTTATTGTCATTTCATCTATTAGATTTAAAACATGATTAAGATTATTTAAATTATATTTTCCCCGAACAAAATCAACAAACCCTAAACTATCTTTCCGACAAATTAATAAATACTTTAATTCATCCTCAAAATAACTAAAAGAAATTATCCCAGAACTAATTATTGGTTTTTTACAATTTTGAAAAATATGTCCTTTTTTCCCACAATTATTACAAAAATTATACGTTTTCATTCTTATATGTTTAATGCGCTATCTTTTAATATTTTTATCTATATAATGAAATTAAAACACGACGTATGGCTTCCAAAACTTAAATTTACTCTACAAACGATTGCACTTAATTACCCCGAAACACCAAACGAGGTAACTGTTAGGAAATATTATAATTTAATACAAAATTTACCTGTATTTTTCCCAGATGAGCCAATTGGTAATTTTATGGAAAAAATGTTGAACGACTTTCCAGTAACACCATATTTAAGTTCAAAAACATCATTTATGAAGTGGGTACACTTTTTATTTAACAAAATAAATAAAAAATTAGGATTAACAACTGAAACATTTTACGAAAGTTTAGAAGAATACTATAAACATTATAAACCAAAAGAAATAATAAATAAAGAAGCAATTAAAGGTAAGAAAAAAGTTATTTATGGTGGAATAATGTCAATTTTAGTAACAATATCTATTTATTATTATAATAATTGATAACCAAGATACTTGTCATAAATTTTATTTTCAAGCATTTTATAAACAATATCATACATATATGTTGTATTTGTGTTAATTTCTTCTAATAAACAAGACAATTTTGTTACTGGATGCCAATTGTTCCTACATAAAACAGTATTGCAACATAAACATTTTTCTGTCGATTTAACAGGCATATTATTTTGTCCATAATAATGTTCAGATATTCTTGCAAGTAATATTTTATAATCACCATTATATTCTGCGTTTAGAATTTTACATTCGGGTGGTTTAAATGGATAATCACTATGAAGTATTATTTGGAAATTAATAGTATATTTATATTTAAATAATAAATTAAATGTTATTTTGTTTTTATCATTAATTAGAAAATCTACAAAAATTGGGTCTATATTTTTAAATTTTATACCTCTATCACATTTAATAGATTGGTCTATACATTTTTGAATAGATATCATTTCATGTTTTATTCTATTATTGGCATAATATGAAATTTTTAATAGAGAAATATTTGGTATTTTTTCCAAATAATATAAATCTTCTTCTGTCCAAGTCATATTATATTTAAACTAATTATATTTTTATATTTTATTAATTTAATATATATGTCAAAAAAAACCAAAAAAAAAAAGTTGGGTCTCGCGAAAAAAATAGGTGAATTAACAAGAGATGTCAAAAATTTAAAAAAAGAATGTATTTCACTTAAACAGTTTTGTAACTTAAATAATCAATTTTCAACAAGGATAAACTATAGAGCATTAAACAATAGCAACATTATTGAAATCAATAGTGGTATTCTTAATAGATTTGAAAAATTTTTTTTAAATAGAAATGACAATTTAGGTGAAGATTATAAAAAATGGATTAAAGAATATTCTCAAAGAAGAAGTATTAACAGCACTAGAGGAACCAGCATAGGAACCAGCATAGGAACCAGTCAGGGTAGTCGTCGAAGCAGCCGAGGAACGTCGAAGCAGCCGAGGAACCAGGAGAACCAGTCAGGGTAGTCGTCGAAGCAGCCAAGGAACCAGGAGAACCAGTCAGGGTAGTCGTCGAAGCAGTCAAGGAACCATGAGAACCAGTCAGGGTAGTGTGAGAAACAGCCGAGGAACCAGGAGAACCAGTCAGGGTAGTCGTCGAAGCAGCCAAGGAACCAGGAGAACCAGTCAGGGTAGTCGTCGAAGCAGCCAAGGAACCAGGAGAACCAGTCAGGGTAGTCGTCGAAGCAGCCAAGGAAGTCGTCGAAGCAGCCAAGGAAGTCGTCGAAGCAGTAGAGGAACAAGGAGAACCAGCCGCGGAAGCAGCCAAGGAACCACTATCGGAAGCAGCCAAGGAACCACTATCGGAAGCAGCCAAGGAACCACTATCGGAAGCAGTGTGGGTAGTACTCAAAATACAACAATTGGCGGTCAGGAATAGTAATCAAATATTACGTATTTTAAATAATAATTTAATATTATTTAAAATTAATGAAAGAAACGGAAAAATATGGGTCAAAGTTATATAAGCCAAATAAACCTTATCATAAGATGTCGATTGAAGATTTGGCTAACCATTGTAAGATATGCAAATCTTTAGATAAAATGCCTTATAATAAAATTAAAAAAATAGAAAATTTAAGCGACAATGTTTTACAAAAAAAAATAAAAAGATTTTTGGAGAGAAATAATGGAAAAAAAAATAGAAAAACAAAAAAAAACCAAAAAAAAAATACCAAAAAGAAAAACAGAAAAAACAGAAAAACAAAAAAAACTAATATTTAATTATTTTATATGCATATAAGAAAATGGGTTATATTAATAACAATATTTTTAGTAGTAAATACCTATTACGAAGGAAAATATACTCACTATTTAATATTGGGAAAAAAATATTACAAAATGATAATGTATGGGTTTATCGGGTTATCAATCTATATGTTTATAAAAAAACATCCAAATGAATCACAAAATATGTTAGTTCACGCCAATAGTCTAATAAGATATATGCCAATAGATAAGAATACTAGTGATTTAATTTCACCTATTATGGATTTTACAAAAATTAGTGAAAAATTTAATAATTTTAAACCGAACCCAGATGTTTTACCACATTTATCAAACAACCCAAATTATAATACACCACAAATGCGAAGAATGATGAATTCTGGTCAAAACGGTGGACAAAAACATAAAAGATGTGTAAGCGAAAGTAAAAAGAAATATGTAGCAGCTCAACAACAATGGAAATGTGATATGTGTAATAGTATGTTGGATGCAACATTTGAAGTAGACCATAAAATAGAACTACAATTTGGTGGTTCAAACCATGTCTCTAATTTAGCAGCATTGTGTCCAAATTGTCACAGAAAAAAAACACTACAAAATAATATAAAATAATAAAATTATAAAAAAATAATTTTATAATTTTATAATTTTATAATTTTATAATTTTATAATTTTATAAATAATTTTATAAAATTTAATATCATTAAAATATATTAATGACTGAAAGTGTTGAAGCAGATTCAACGGTTAAAATAGCAAATTATGTATTACCAGTTATAGTATATTTTCCAATAATAGTTTTACTTGTATTAATGATTGGTTTTTTTGGTGTAAAGATTTTAAGAATAATGCAAACGCCAGAAGGGTTATCTGGTTATTTTAATGCATTTTTTGAAAAATTTTTTAGAATTAAAAATGTTTTAAACAAATTTGTAAAACAGTTTTGGCCAAATGCCATGGATGAACCACGGGGTGATAAAAGTTGGAAGCATATAAGATTAGACACCATATTGATGTTTGGTGGTGGGTCATTTATCTTATTAATGTTTTTATTATACAACAGTAGTTATTTAACATTCGCAAAAGACAAAGGTATTAATGGATTTTTATATATTTTAAATCCCATTATGAATTTTTTTGCACCAAATAAATGGCATGGTATAAAAAGAAATGTGAAATACAAACAAACAAATTCTGGGGGAAAAATAACAAAGAACTATCCTTTAACTATCGGTGGTATAGCATTGTTTATAGGATTTATTGTTTTTATGTCATTATTGGTAAATAACTTTAATAAAGATGTAAAAATGTCTTCCCCTGAAGAACTAAATAGTAAAATCACAGAGAGAACAATTCATTACGTATATTTATCTATTTTTGTTAGTGTTGCATTAGCAATGTTTGCAGGATTATTATATTATGCTGCAACAACAGATGCTGCGCCCAAATTTTTATCTACACTTTTGATAACATTAAGTGTAATAATTATTTTAGCATCTGTATTGATAAAGTTTAAGGATAGGATTAGAGAATATGTAAAAAATCCGTTTATCCAAGTAATATATAATTTTATATTTTTATTACCTTGTTTATTTTTGGATTTAGTAAATTTCTTATATTTTGAATTAAAAAGAACACCAAAAGTAGTTTACGGAATTTTAATAGCAGAAATTGTTATTATATTGGGGGTTCTTATAATGCCTTTATTATCAAAAGCTGGATATATAAGAATTCTTGGCGATAGAAATAAAAAGAACAAAATAACTTTTAAAATAGAGGAGTTAAAACATAAAAATATTAGACTAAAAAATAAGATAGATATTATTAAAAATTTTGACCCAATGAATAGCAATGTTGAAATTATAAAAATTAATTCTGACATGTCAGTGACAAAAGAAAAACCACACCCAACACTTGTTCCCGTTGATATAAGACTATTGATAAATACAAATTTAGATGAGTTTTGCATTAGTAAAACAGGTGGAAAGGGAGAAGGAGAAATAGAAATGTTGGGCGATTTGAATATTAGAACAAAAAATATTACATGGAATTCTATTGAAACAAAAACAAATCATAAACCATCATTTTCAAGTGATAAACAAAAAGCAAAATGCAAATGGTCTAGAAAGGATGAAAAAAAAGTTAAAACGGGTGAAACGGGTGAAACGGATGAAACGGATAAAAATAAAGAATGGAATGAAAACTTTTTAGGCTATGATGGAAAAAGACCATTGATATTTAAAGAGGTTCCTAAAAATTTAAAACAATTAAAAAATTATGTTACCTCTTATCAATATGAACAAATAGAAAAAGAAATAAAAAAGAGACATGAAATACAATTAGAAGATAACTTTGATAGCGATACAAATGTTTTTTCAATTATGACAGATAAAGTTAATCAAGCTATAAAATTTTCTAAAAAAGTATATGAAAATGGTCCAGGGCAGTTAACTAGTTTAATAATTATAAAAAGTAAATTAACAGAAGATGCTTGGGAAACAATCATAAAAAAGAATTTGGATAACCCAGAAAATATATATAAATTAGAAAGAGTATTGAATGTATATGGTTTTAAAAACAGGAAAGAATGTGAAAGTATTATGGATGCATATGAATCAAGGAAGTGTTTAGAAGAATATGAAAATATAATAAAACATATCCAATATAATACAAAACAAATAATATTATTTGAAAGTGTTATAAAAGAGACAGAAGAAGAAATAAAGAATTTAGAATTAATGAAAAGTGATGCCAATAATCTTTTTGAAAAGGGTTTAATCGTTTTGAATAAACCAGTATACTTTAGAGAAAAAATATATTTGGCAAATCATAAAGATTTTAAGGAAATTAGACCAGAAACTTATAAATATAATTATTCAGTGTCATGTTGGATATATGTGCATTCCCAACCACCAAATTTTAAAAATTCTTATAACGAATTTACAGAAATTTTAAATTATAACGATGAACCAGTTATTGGATACAATTCAAAAAAAAATAGATTAATTATAAAATCTAAAAAAATGAAAGGACAACCAACCAGACTTGAAAAGAATTTTTTAAAAACTATTTTTATAAAAGATAATTTTAAACTGCAAAAATGGCATAATATAGTAGTTAATTATGTGGGTGGGACTGTCGATGTATTTTTAGATGGTGAACTGGTTGGTAGTGAAGGGAGAATTGCACCATTTAAAACATTCAATGCAATGACTGTTGGACATAATAATGGTATTGGTGGTGGAATTTGCAATGTCATTTATTATCCATCGTATATTTCAAAATCAAAAATAAAATCAAACTATGGATATTTAAAAAATAAAAACCCACCGATTATTTAGAAAATTTCTAATATAATATTATACATATGGAATTCAAAACAATAATTATTGGATTTATTATCTTTCTTGTTATAATGTGGCTTTATAGATATTTTTTTACTGACCCGACTAGAACTAGTTTATTATCAATGGGTAAGGGGGATACAAGTGTTATAAAAAGTTATACCCAAATAACAGGTAATGCAGAATCAACAGATTTTACATATACGATGTGGGTTTATGTTAGTGATTGGAATTATAAAATGGGAAAAAATAAAATTATAGTTCAAAGAAAAAACAATAGTGGTGAATTATTCCCAGAGATAAAATTAGCGTCATCTTCCAATGATTTAATTATAAACATGCATGTTTTTAGCGACGTTGGAACAAGTGAGTTAACAAATCAAACGAAACCAACAACACAATGCCGTGTTTCAAACATTCCTTTGCAAAAATGGACTCATATAACAGTTACTGTTAATAATCGGGCGTTAGACACTTATATTGATGGTAAATTGGTAAAGACTTGTTTATTAGAAGGCGTTCCAAAGATAGATGGTCAAACGAATATTAATATTTGTCCACCAAATACAGTAGGAGGCAAAGCTGGGTTTAAAGGGTTCATTGCGAAGGTTAGATATTATTCGAGAGCATTGAATCCCCGAGAAGTGTATGAATTATACAAGGAAGGTTATTCTGGAAGTTTACTTGGTAATCTATTTAATAAATATAAATTGAAATTTTCTTACATAAAAGATAATGAAGAAGTCGGTAGTTTAGAAATTTAAATATCTAAATATTATCATAATATATAATATATAGATAATGGAAAGTGTAGAAAAAATATCATCAAATATATCTAACCCTTTAACTCAAATGGCAGATGCTGCAAGCGATTTAGTTAAGCCAAAACCACAGGGTGTATTTTCCCAATTTAGGAATAACAAATTTGTTTCAGGTTCTAAAGATTTTTTAGAATCTAATTCTTTGGTTGCAAAAGTAGTTTTTATATTATTAGTATTAATTTTATTTATATTTTTATTAAGAACAATGGTTGTGGTTTTGCATGGTTTATTTGGACCTGTAAAAAATCCCATATTAATAGATGGTATTATTAATGGGAAAAAAAGCGTAATTATTTCACAAGACCCAAGATTACCAAGTTCAAAACCTATACTGAAATCAGATAATCAAGACGGTGGTATAGAATTTACGTATTCTACTTGGTTAATGATAGAAGATGATAATTTTCATTCTTTTAGACCAGGTGAAATAAAACATATTTTCAATAAAGGAGATTCCGGAATAAACTCTACTGATGATTCTATGAGGGGTATGGCATACCCAAATAATTCACCTGGTGTTTATTTAGACGCTAATGAAAATAAGTTAATAATTGTTATGAATACATTTGAAGATATTAAAGAAAAAGTTGAAATTCCAGATATACCTATCCATAAATGGATTAATTTAATTATAAGATTGGAAAACAGAAATTTAGATGTGTATATAAATGGAACTATTGTAGCTAGACATGAATTATCTTCTGTCCCGAGACAAAATACTGGAACTGTAAATATTAACCAAGGAGGTGGGTTTAGTGGTTTAATATCTGCACTTCGATATTATAATCGCGCTATCACAACAACCGAAATTCAAGATATTATTTCTTCTGGTCCAAATATGTCTTCAAACCAAACATTGAGTGTTTTCCCACCATACTTATCCATGAGGTGGTTTTTAGGTAATAATTAATTTATAATTTTTTTTAAAAAATTATAAAAATAATATGTATAAATGAAATTGTATATCTTTATTTTGATAGAAATTATTTTTTTAATGATGATTGGGCTAATAATATATCATTCCGAACAATCAAAAAGTTTAAAATTAAGCATTGGACTTAATAAAATAATATTTATTATAGGTCTCATTAAGCTAACCGGGTTTATTTATGTATTTAATAAAAATATGAAAATGTGTGATTTAGCGAATGAAATATGGTGTTAATGTTTTTAAAATAATTTATAAAATAATTTTATAATAAAAATAATTTTATAATAAAATTAAATGGGAAATTATGAATGCAAATATTGCGGTTGTCCTTATGAATATTATTCTAGTAAAAACCATTCTACGAGACAATCATGTTTAGCATCAAATGATAAATATCATGTATTTCAAAGTAGTTTTTTTAATAAACTGGAAGATATTTTTACAAATAATTGTAAAAAATAGCAATTATTCTTTAAGATTAGGATTAATACATATATCTCTGGTTGGGAATACTTCGCCAGACATACAAGTATCATTCTCGCCAACTTTAACACATGTTCTTACATTTCTATCCGACCCAACATAACAATATCCTGCTTTTTTATTAACATTATTTGACAAATTATTAGCTTTATAAGATTTTTTATTTTTTTTTTTTAATGCTTTTTCTATATCGCTTTCGTTAACTTGTTCTTTTTTTGATAATTTTTCTGCCTCAATATCAATTGAAGAATGTATTGCGGTTGTGGCTTTATCATCTGCAACATTGCTTTCTTTAAATAATTCAGATTTTTTATTTTCAACTATATTTTTGTCACTATCATTGACAAGAAAATAAGTAAATGCATCTTTTCCATAAGTAACATATGTATAAGCATTTATTCCTAATAAACCAATAATAAAGATGGCTAAAATAATTTTAAAAATATTCCATTTACTAAAACCGACAGTTGGTATTTTTTGAGAAACACTTTCGCTAATATTCATAGTTTTATCCATTGGAATACCAATGTTTTCAACGGTTTCTCCTGTTAAATTACTAATATTTTCTTTTAATTTTGTTTGAATTGTTCTGGGGCTAACATTACCAGATAATATATCTTTAAAGGAATTCTTTATTGATTCTTGTATTTTTTCCATATAGAAATTATCCATATTTTATATTTTTATAAATTAACTTAATTACTAAAAATATATTATTAAATTATTTAAATATTAATTAAAATAATTTAATAATTATGTGTATTGGTAACGGATGTTGCAAAAATTGTTGTAGTAAAGATTGTAAGAAAAAATGTAAAAAAATACAAATTAAAAGATATTTTCTACCATTTATTGGTATATTAGCTATATTACCGTTTGAAGAAGTAAGAACATTAATTTATTTACCTATTGTTATTTTTGTAGCTTCTGCTATTTTTTTTTGGAATTACACTTGGATTGTTTATTATACAGCATCAAAACCATTGTATTATGAAGATTTATTTTTAGATATAAAAAGATTACCTAATTATGAAGTAGATGATATTATTAAAAAAAGATTTAAATTAATATTAGAAATTGTTCTCGTAATAACAAATGCTATTTTAATGGCTATATTATCTGATGTTTGGATATTGAGAACAAACGACGATAAAGATGTATTATCTATTATTGGCACTACTGGTGGTATTATAAAAATTTTTCAAATAATAAATAATACAATTAGTAGGACAATGTTAAAAATATTAAGAAAATTTATTTTAAAAGAAAGTCAAAATATGCATAACAATAAAAGGGAACAAATAAAAGATTTAATAAAATTAAAAGATATTGAAGTTATAAATGATAATGGCGATGAACATGGCGCTGAACATGGCACCGAACATGGCGCGAAACATGGCGCTGAACATGGCACCGAACATGGCACCGAACATGGCGCTGAACATGGCGCTGAACATGGCACCGAACATGGTACCGAACATGGCGCTGAACATGGCGCGAAACATGGTTTAAAAAAATAATGAAGAACTTTAATATTTTTAATTTTTGAAATAAAAATTAAAAATTGATTTAAAAATTTGAAAATTAATTATTTTTTGGCACATTTACCCTTACCTTTATCGAGTTTGCAAGTGCAATCACGAAATCTTAATCTTTGTGCAAGAGGGACACCAACACTCGATGGTAACCCAGCTTTCATATTTCCACCACATCCATGAACAGACAAAGCGCGTTGTTTTCTAGCTCCTCCAATTGGCATTATAAATTAATACAATATTTTATTTTTCCTAAACTTTATTTTTAACCGCGTGGGATAAATGTTAAAGTATTCAGTTTGTCTATTTTATCAATTGTTTTTTCTAAATTTGTATTTGTAATGCTATTATTAAATAAATAATCAGTTGAAGGTTTTTCTTCACTTTTTTTTATTTCTTTATAAATAATATTTATTTTTGTCTTTATTTTTTCAGCCATTTCAATATTATGTAAAACGGGTAAATTTAAATCATAGCTTTCTGTTAAAATAGATATAGCATAATATATCAATAATTTTCTTTTAAATTTTATACTTTCTTGGTATTTTAAACAAAAAATATTTAATAAAGCTGTGTTAATTTTAATTAACCCATTATTTCTTTTTTTAGATTCTACTAAAATAACGTCCCATATTATCCATACCATTTCTTTTTGAAATTTATTATCTACAGGATATTGTCGTCTCGCGCATATTTTTTGAATCTTCTTTTTTTTACATATTTTATGATATTCTAAAATCCATTCTATCCAATAGATAGCTTTATAAGTATCTTTATTTTTATTGCTAATATTCCAAGCTAACTCATTTATAGCAACGAAAATTTCACTAGGGTCTTCATTTTTAAAAGATTGTCTTCCGTGTTTTTTATTTTTAGCTGAAAGTTTATTTGTCAGATTAAAAAAATTAAAATCAGATTCATTTATTTTTGGAATGTCAAAAGAATTTTTTTTCTTTGAATAGCAAATAACACAACAAACTTCAGCAAATAATTTTCTTATTTTTTCATTATTTCTCATTTTTAATATATTATCTGAATAACCACTATTAAGGATATCTTTAAAAACATTTATCCTCATATCTAAATATATTGGTAATTTGGCATTTCCTATATGAATATTCTTACTTATAACTAAAATAAGTATTTCCCATAAATATAAAAATTGCCCAGCTGAAATAAATTCTGCTGACCAGTAACTAGCATCTTCTAATTTACCTGACACCAAAGATTTTACTAATTCTTTTTTAGCATCTGATTTTTTATATTTCGAAAATGTAATATTTTTAAAATCTTTAATATTTCTTCTATCAATTATTTCATTCATTTATATATTTTTCTATAAAAAAAAATGATATATTAATACATATGGCTAAAAAAAATTTTATTGAAAAATATATTTTAATTATTTTAAAATTTATTAAAAAAAATTCAAAAAAGTTGTTAAAAAAATTTGATAAATCCTCATTTTGGGTAAAATTATTTATAATAATGGCATTAATTTTAATACTATTGAATAAATACAACAAAAATAACCCCGTTTTGGAAGGATTTACACAAATGAAACCATATGAAATAAAAAAAAATGATGAATTATATGACGATTTCTATGTTGGTTATTATGATGAAATTGTGAGAGATGGTTATAAGACCGAATTTGAGTTCGACGAAATTTGCTATACAACTAAACCAAACAAAAAGAAAAGCAAAATATTAGATATAGGATGTGGAACCGGTAATTTAGTAAAAAAATTTGTAAAAAAGGGATATAAAGTTAAGGGTATTGATAAATCAGCGTCGATGGTTAAAAGAGCAAATAAAAAACACCCAGAGTGTGACATTGTTAAGAAAGACGCATTAAATTCAATGAACCACCCACCAAATTCTTTCACGCATATTTTATGTACTTATTTTACGATATATTACATTAAAGATAAACTAAAGTTTTTTAAAAATGCATATAGCTGGTTAAAACCTAATGGCACACTAACATTACATTTAGTAAATAGAGATAAGTTTAACCCAATTGTAAATGCATCCGACGTTTTAACCATGGTTTCCCCACAGAAATATGCAAAAAATAGAATAACAAACTCAATAATAAAATTCAAAAATTTCCAATATAAAGCGGATTTTAAATTGCAAAAACATAAAAACCAAGCTATATTTGAAGAAACCTTTAAAAGCGATAAATCCGGAAATGTCAGACAAAACGAACATACGTTATTTATGGAAAAACAAAAGGACGTTTTATCATTGGCTAAATCTGTTGGATTTATTTTGCAAGGAAAAATAGATATGAAATCATGCTCTTACGAATATCAATATTTATATGTATTAAAAAAACCATAGTCAATTATAAAATATTTTATATTAAAATATTTTATATTAAAAATATTTTATATAAAAATATATTTAATGGTAGACCATTTAAGAGTAAAAATTTTAAAAACATTTATAACAATAATAATAATTTATTTATTATTAACTGGTTATTTTAAATTAAGATATCCTTTTTGGTCAAGACAACCTGTGTTTCATTTGCATAATTTATTTTATTGGGTAAATCCACCCGGTATTATTAATGAAGATTTGCCTGAAAAAAACAGATTTTATGACGAAACAATCGATTTTTATAATTATGACATAATTACTGCTGAAAAAAAAGAACTTTTTGGGGATTTTATTAGAAATAATTATATGCCGGATAGTTACGAAAAATATTGTGCGAAAAATGAATGCATTTTTCATAATTTTGAATCACATAATAATAAATCATTTATTTCAATGAAATCTTACAAAGGTGAAATTTTATCCTGCATGACGACCAAACCATTGGATTGCTACATTGATGGCAATAAAATGATTATAAATTATGTAGATTATTTATGCGTTGATAAAAAACATAGGAAAAAAATGTATGCTGCAAATCAAATATTTACGCATTATTATCATTTAAGAAATAATTGTAATAACATTGTTTCATTTTTTAAAAGAGAGAATACTAATACAATGATTGTTCCACTAACCAGTTATAAGAATTATATTTTTAAAATAGACAACTGGGAAATGTGTTATAATTTTGACCAAGCGAATATTAATATTATATTTATAAATAAATCAAATATGAATAGATTTTATGAACTTTTTTTTTCTTGTAAAAAAAAGTTTAAGTGTTTTATAACATTAAATCTAGGGCACCTTTTTTATTTAATTGAAAAAGAGCACATAAAAATTACTGTATTGATGATAAATGAAAAGTTTGAATGTTTTTATGTATTTAGAAATCCATATACTACATATAATGGCGCAAACAGTTTAGAATTCTGCTCGAGTTACAAGGGTGAAAATATAGATGAAAATATATTTACTTTAGGATTTTTGATATCGATGAGTCTTATTTCTAAAGATTTACGTTCTGAAATCTTGTTAGTTGAAAATTTATCAAATAATAATATTATTTTAAAACTATTATTGGATAGATATAGTTATATTGCAAATCCGGTAAATTCATTATATTTTTATAATTTTGCATATCATCCTAAAGAAAGTAAGGATATATTTTGCATTATCTAGTGTATTTTCCCGATCTAGCAAAAGAATCAACGACAAAAATTACAAAAACGCCTAAAAACATATATAAAACTAATTCTTCAGTTACATTGTGTGTTTTCTGATCTTTATTTTCTTCTAACATTTGAATAACATAATTCAACTTTTCAAATAAAACATCTTTGTTACCAGAAACATTAGTATTATTTTGAGATTCTGAATAATATGGAATATATTGGTTATAATATTGTTGGTTTGCTGCATAATCATCCAATTTATTAAATTCATCAGGACTAATATCTTCATCTATCTGTGTATCTTTTTTATCATCAGGTTGTTTTGTTAATAAAGGTTTTGGTGGAGGCTTGAAATCTGCTAAACCTGAACCATCTTCAGTATCATCATTTCCAATATCTTTCATTAAATTTAGGAAACTTTCTACTTTTTCACCTGTTATTTTTTTTTTAATGTCGCACCGTTTTTTATATGTTTTATTATGTTTTTTTTTATTATATACATCTTTTATTTCTTCATCATTATTAAAATCTGCAAATCCCAAAGTAGAACTCATTCTTATAAAAAAATGAGATAAAAATTTATTTATAATAACTTGAAAAAAATATAGTAGTTTTATATAGAATGATTAAAAACCTTAAAATGAAAAATTTAAATTTACTTTTTGCAGCTGCATTAATTTTATTAATGTATAAAACACCCAGTTTTTTAACCGATATTACTACTAGTATTTTTGGTAGAGCAGCATTGGTTATTGTTTTAGCATATACCCTCATCTATTGTGAATTTTCTTGCTCTGTGTTTTTTGCCTTAATAATTATCGTATTGTTCCATAATACCTTGGAAGGTTTTAAAGAAGGGAAAGATGACGACGGAGATGGGGGTGAAGAAGAAAAAGAAGAAAAAGAAGACGACGGCGAAGAAGACGACGGAGAAGACGAAGAAGACGACGAAGAAGACGAAGAAGACGACGGAAAAGACGACAAAAATGTGGAAGAAAATAAAGTTAAAAAAAAAGAAGGATTTTTAGGAAGTAATATGATATCTAAAAAGGTTATGAACAAAAACTTTATTGGTAATTTAAGAAATAGCTTAACGAATAATTTAACTGATTTAGACAGGTTTTTAAAAACAAAATCTGAAAAAAACACTATTGCATCTACAAAGCAATAAAAATATAATAATATTATAAATGAAAAGAATGAAAAGAATTAAATTAAATAAAAAATTTATAATATTATTAATGATTTTCTTACTATATGTTTTTTGCTGTAATATTATGCATTCAACCATTGAAGGTGCTGAAAATAAAGTAAAATTAACAAAAGAAGAAAAAGATGAGGTTGAAGCAATATGCGAAGAGTCATATGGTTATTCACAAGAAGAAAAAGGTAAATGTATAGTCAAAGAAAGAAAACTTAAACTAAAAAATAAAATAGCAGAACAAGAATCACAAAAATTTAAAGATGATGTTGGAGATATTGGGGTAAGTGTGCCAAGTGGAGACGATTGTCCCAAAATAACTAGTTTTTATAATTTATTTGCAAAAGCATATTGTATTTCAGATAAAATTAGAAAAGGTGCTCAAGATGTTTAATTTTTTATAAAAAAATAAAATTAAAAATGTGTGTAAATATTAGTAATGATAGAAGGTATATTAGGACCATTTGCGCCTTTTTTACAAAGGGTTAATAACAGTAAATTTTTTGCTGGTTTTGTTATGATTTTATTGAATATTGGGTCAAGATATGTTAAAATTGATATTAGTAAATCTCAAGAACAATACTTAAGAAAATCATTAGGAAGGCACATATTAATATTTGCAATTACTTGGTTAGGGACAAAAGATATATTAATTGCCCTTGCCATTACAGGTATATTTAATGTTTTAATCGATTATTTATTAAATGAAGAGAGTTCATTATGTGTTATTCCAAAAAAATATAGAGAATATGAAAATATTTTGGATTTGGATGGTGATGGAATCGTAACAGAAGAAGAAATTAATAAAGCCACAGCTATTTTAGAAAAAGCAAAGGAAAAAAATAGAAAAAAGGATATGTTAAGAAATATGTCAAACTTTCAAGTAAATTTGTAAGATATTTTTTAAATTATATCTTATATATATTAAATGAGCGAAAATTTTACTAAAAAAGAAAAATATACAAAAGAAGAAGAAAAAGATATTAAAATGAAAGCGGAGATTGCAGCAGAAAAGGAAATAATTATAAAAAGAAAAGAAGAAAGAGAGAAAAAGGAAAAAAAAAAGAGAAGTGAAATAGGAAAAGAGCAAACAAGGAAAAATAAAATAAAATATTTTGTAAAAATATTTTATAAAATTCCAAAATTTGCAGGTGAAAAGGAATTTGAGTATTCTGGTGAAAAAACAAAAAATAAATTAACACGTATATTTGTTAATGATAAAATACAGTATTTTAATGAAAAACACCCAAATCATTTAAAAAAAGGTATAATTAGAAAATGGGAATATACCTCTGAACCAAATGTAAAATTTGAAGTTATATTTAATGACCCACCCTTTATATACGAAAAAAATGACAAAACTGGACAATTATATAAAACAAAAAATAAAATAAAAATAATACAAAACGTCCCTTTTAGAAGATTAAAAAAATTGGAAGGTTTAACAAATTTCAACATTGAAGTAAAAAATACCAGTATTTTAAAAGACAAATTTAACTTAAGAGAAGGGTTAAAGGGAGAAATAAGAAATAAAAAAAATTTCATTGTTAAATTTTATGAAATGATTATTTTTTTAAAAAATATCAAATTATTGGATAATCCAGAATATAGTTTAGAAGATAATAGTAATATCACAGAAGAAAAAATGAAAGAATATGGCGAAATAAACAAAAAAAATGAAGAAATAATAAAAAAAGAATTTGAAAAAATTATGAATAATAAACAAATTATTTATGAACAATTTGTTAATACTTTAAAAAAAGGCGACGTTTCTTTATCCGATGCAATAAAAAAAATGAATAAACCAGTATTTCAAGATAATGTTAAATTCTTTAACATTTTATTTAATAGAAATAAAACAGATTTTTTAAAAACATTGGAAAATCAAAATAAAGATAAAAATAGAAAAATTAAAGAAAGCGCATATAAATTTTTTGATGACATGCTTAAAAGTTTTGGAAAAATAACAACTGGTAAATACAATTTAACAAAAAAAGATTTCTTCATAAACAATGATATTGATTATTATAAATTTATTAGTGGTATTATGAAAAAAGAAAGTGAAATAAATAATATGAAATTTATTAGTTATGAAGAAACATTTGAAAATAAACTAAAAAAATTTGTAAAAGAAAAATTTATTAAAAATGACCAATTTTATCCAAAAGAAGTAAAAATTAAATATACAAATAAAACCACAGTTGATAAAAAAGAATTCTATAATAATCCAAATAAATTAGTTGAACCCACTGATGACAAAGTTTTTACCATAAATAAATATAATTTCATAGACACTTTGACACAACCAAATGATTATATCGAAAAAAATGGTGAAAAAATTAAAAAAAATAAAATATTTATTATTGAAAAAATCGCTGGCGATGAACCCGGTATAATAAAAATTAAATTAAACATTGATTTAGATATAAAAGACCTTTTAACAACTGATGAATTAATAAATGAAAGTAAGAGTGATAGTGCTTTGAGAATGATTGGTGATTTCTTTGGTAACATTGGAAACAACTTAAATTGTGATGTATCTAAAAGAAAATTTAATGAAAATTTAAATAAAATTTCTGAAAAATTTAAAGGCGCTGTTACACCTCCAAAATTACCAGAAGTAAATGAAAAAAGAGAAGAAGAAGAAAAAATAAAAAGAATATCCTCAATACAAAAAATTTCACCAGAAATATCGTTTATATCCGGTTCATTTGAAAAAATGAAAAAAAAAGGGGGGAAAAAATCTCTAAAAAAAAATATTAAAAGCTCTAGAAATAAAACTATGAAAAATCGAACACGGTAATATCCCCCTAAAATTTATTTAAATTACTTAAATAATTTATTTTAAGTAATTTAAGCAATGTTAAAAAAAATAAATTCTGATGAATTCGCAGAAGAAGTAAAAATCGTTTGCAATACAAATTTTAATATACCAAACAAAATAATTACAAAAAGAATGAATCCAAAAAGAATAAATCCAAGAAAATCTAACTCATTTGACAGCATTGATAAAAAGAAATCTTACTGTGAACACGTTTGCGAAGCTATACCCCTTATATTCAAAAACTTTAAACTGAAGATGTTTGACCATTTGTTATTGGGTGGCGAACATATTCATAAAGTTTCGCCCGGATATAACTCACCATTAAAAAGAGATTATGATGAGGAAATTACTTCAGATGAGAAAAAAGAAATAGTAAAATCTACACCTTCTTTCGGTATGTTTAGTCTATTTAAATATCATATAAAGCGGGGTTACTTAAATAAAGAATTAAAAAAAACTAATAAAATATTTTGTTCTCATATTTTTTCACTCATATTTGCATTGCCAGTTTTAATTTTTATAGGTCAATGGTTGTTATATATAGCTTTAATTATAAATGAAAATAAAAAATATAATGGTGATATTTGTTCAAATAATGCTTCTTTTGAAAATAAGATTATGATTAGTGGCATTTCTATTGTTTATTTTGCACGCTCCTTTTTTATTTGGGATAACATAACAAACAGTATAAGTCTAAAAAAAATGAATCGGGTAAATAGCATTACTTCAATAATAGATACATTCCAAGAGTTTTCTTTTTCTCTATTTGTTTATGGTGCTAATATGTGGGTTGTTTTCGTTGAACAAGATATTCAGAATATGATTTTAAATTCGTTGGCAATGGAATTTTTAATGGTTTTGGATAACGAATTTGAAGAATTATATTTTCAATATTTACCAGGCGCTGCCGACGATATATATGATAATATTTTCGTGTCATACGATGAAAATATTGAATTATTAGAAGAAAGGCAAAAAAAAGATAAATGTTTTAACTGTTTTAGTTGCGTATTGTTCGTTCCTTATAAGTTATTAGTTATTTCGGTATTTTTATTTCCCGCTTTTTGTTTCTTCATGATTTTCGCTGGACCCATTTGTAAGTAATTTTTTTTCTAAATTTTCTAATCGCAATTTTAACATCTCTATTTCCTTCTCTTTTGGTAGGTTCGGCACGGCATAATACCAATTATAAACAGAAATTGTTCCATTTATCGTCAACGAACCTATATTATATAATAAATCAACCGTTTCATACAATATTAATCCCAATACCATTATATTACAATAATAAATAATTTTATTATGGTAATATTAAACTTCTACCTTTTTTGGAATAATAATATTTATTACTGGGTTTGATAAACCAATATATGTTTTCATTTTACTAATCTTTCTTTTAATAACCCATTTTTTTCCACGTAAAATTCTCACTTTTGAAATGATTTCTGTAACTTTCATGTTTTCTGGCTTTGAATTAAGAAATTCATTAACTTCTTTTGCCACAATTTTATATCTTTCTTCTTGTTTCTTTAATTTTTCAATTTTTTTTTTCAACTTTTTTGGTGCATTCTTTTTTCTCGAAAAATTTCTCATTTCTACATAATTTTCATTCAATAACTTTCTTTTGTATTGCCATGAATAATTATCTAAAGTATTATTTATCAAATTCATACTCATATTATTGTTATTTAATCCCTCATTATTGCACAATGGACATCTATTATGGCCTGCCCTAAACCATGTTAAAATACAATTTGTATGAAAATAATGTTTGCATTCTGGTAATTCATACATTTCATTATTATCATCAATTATATTCATATTTTCATGGCATATGGAACATACCTCGTTAAACTCGTCAGACATATATTATTAATTACTTTTTTCTTTTAAAATTGATTTTTTATATTTTTATATTTTTTTTGTTAAAAATATAAAAATATAAAATGACACTGTATCGAAAACCATCCTGTATGAATTTTGAAAGTTCGGTGAATGCTATTTGCAAATGGTGCATTTCTAACCCTTTTATTGATACTGAAAGTAATTTATCAAAAAAAAAAGAAAATGACAGAATGAATAAGGCTGAAAAAAACTGGGGTAATTTGCTTATTGGTAGAGGTCCGGAAAACCAAACTTCTCAATGGACAACCATCCTAGGAGAATCCATTGTTGCCGAAATTCTTTCTTCACATGGACATACCGTCTATCGACCAAAAAATATAAACGGTTATAAACCTGATTGGGAAATTGAAGATGCTATTATTGAAGTCAAAACGCGAAATTGGACAACGTCCGGAACTGCTGGAGAAAAAGTATTTGGTGTGCCATATAAATATGCTGAAATTCCAAAATTGTATGGGAAACCTCTTAAGATAGTATGCGTAGCCTATCAAGAATATGAACTGACGCATGGAAAAACGCGAGTATTTGGGGAAGATATTTCAACTGAAAAAAAGGAGATGTTGGCTTTTTGGAAAGAACGAGGAATTGAATTTGTTAAATTTTCAGATATCATCAATAAATTTTAAAATAATTTTATTAAGAAAATTATTTTAAAATTTTAGAGTTTTTAGCGTTTTCTGCGGCGTCTTTTGGTTTTTCTTTTGGTTTTTCTGCGTTTCTTGGATTTACGTCTTCGTTTGGTTCTTCTTTTTGATTTTCTTTTGGATTTGCGTCTTTTTTTGCGTCTTCTTCTACGGCCTCCTTCTTTTTGTTCTTTGTCTGGTGCTACTACTTCTGTTGCAGCTGCTGCGTTTAGCCCATCAAGACGCGGATCCCCATCCAAAAGCAGTGTGCCATTGCCATCGATGAAGCTTTCAACACCACCATCCGTAGGTTCGTTCCATGTTATTTTATATATTTGTTCAACATTGTTTGCATCTATTTCGGTTATGTGATCCTTACTTGTCCTTATGAATGTCGATGGCGTTGGTGTTGTTGGTCCATTTTTTAGGGTATCCATTTTATATATATAACGCATATTTTATTTTTAGAAAGTTGCTAAATATTTAACGCAATAAAAAATAATTTCAAATTTTAAAATAATTTCAAGGAAATTATTTTAAAATTTAGCGTTTTCTGCTGCGACGTCTTTTTCTCTTGGTCTTTCTGCGTTTCTTGCGTCTTTGTTTGGATTTTCTTTTGGATTTTCTTTTGGATTTTCTTTTTTTGCGTCTTCTTTTGCGACCACCACCGCCTCTGGAGTTGTCTTTCTTTCCCTTGATGGTGATTGGTGGCCGAAATGCGGCCGGCGGGTTTAACGTCCTGTACCGCAATTGCGCTTGGGCTTTGGTCAACTTTCCTTCTGGCGGTGGTGATGATGGTAGTGATGATGGTTTTGGCATCACATTCCAGTTGTTTTTGCCATTGATTGGTTTCACAATGAAGGCTTGGGTTTGGGTTTGGGACATTATATAAATATACACATATTTTATTTTTAGAAAGTTACTAAATATTTAACGCATAAAAAATGTTTTTAATTATAAATTAATAATTCTTTTGCTTTTGCTGCCGGATTTTTGGAATTTATAGCCCTTTTACAAATTATTTCTTCCAAAGTTATTTTTTCATCGGTATATTGTTTTTGCACATACGGAACATTAGAATTACTCAACAGAAATTTGACGCCTTTTGTTTCATACATTTTTGTTATATTGAAAACATTTTTATGGTCTTTTTCATTAAAACCGCGTTTATTATATGTAACAAATGATTTATCATCAACCGGTACATAAGGTGGGTCCATATAAACAAAATCTCCTTTTTTTGCTTTTCTACAACTTTTAATAAATACTTTTGATTTGAATTTAACTTTTTCAATTAATTTACTTATTATATGAATATTTTCTTCTGTTATAATTGTCGGTGTTTTTTTGTAATGCCCAAAAGGAACATTAAATCCATTAGGACCTTCTCTATATACACCACGGAAACACAATTTATTCAATATTAAAAAGTATGCTGAACCCAAAATAGATAATTTATCCGGCAAATCATTGTATTGTTTTCTTAACCAATAATAATAAGTTTCACGCGATTCTTTTGCTTCTTCCAATGTTTCTGGTTTTCTATTAATTTTTTTATTGGTTTTCTCGTTGTTTTGTTTATTGTTTTTTTTATCGATATATGGGCAACTATCATACGTTTCTATAATTTCTTTAATTTTTTCATATAATTTGGATGGGTTTCTTTGTATATTTTTGTAAAGATAGATTAATGGCTCGTTAATATCGTATGCGTGAATTTCACCTTTAACAATGATATTGGATGATAGTAAAGCGAGAAGAACGCTTCCACCACCGAGAAATAATTCATAATAATTTTCCATTTCATTTGGAAATTTGGAGAGAACTTTATCAATGATTTGTGTTTTTCCTCCTACCCATTTTAAGAATGGTTTTTGCATTAAATATAATTATTGAAATATATTTAATTAGATTTAATTATCAATTTTATACTTTTAAAAAAAGTATGACAAAAATATACTTTTTATACTTTTTAGAAAAAAGTATGGCAAAAATATACTTTTGTCCTACTTTTCCCAAAAATATATTTTTGTCCTACTTTTCCCAAAAATATATTTTTGTCCTACTTTTCCCAAAAATATACTTTTGTCCTACTTTTCCCAAAAGTAGAGTTTTGTCAAACTTTTCCCAAAAGTTTAGAGGTCCAACGAAATAGTGTTTCTTTCACTCTTCGGTTTTCTTTTGCTTTTTTTGGGTTTTTTCATAGACGATTTCATATCATTTAATTCATCAATGCTAACAGTGCTACCCGGTTTATTATCCCTTAAATTAATCTTTTTTGTTTTAAGACCAGATAAGATATCTCTTAAATCACTGGGACCACGCATTTCCTTTCTTTTTTCATTTACAGATGCAAAGTTTGATTCCATGTTTTCAGCATCATTGAAATCTGCTCTTATGTTAGAGCGTGCCATATCTATATCCGGTCGTGAAGATGGTGGCATTTGTGGTGGGTCAATTCGCATACCTTCGTTTGGACCGGGTGGGCTACCCCTTGGAGGCTGCATCTGCGGCATACCACCACTAACCATATTCATAAATCCACCTAATCCGGGATTGCTCTCACCCATTGAGCTAGCTGCTGCCTGGGTGAATTGTTGCATCAAGTCTGGGTTTTGTCTCATGATATCGTCCATACCCGGCATGGCTGATTTAAACATAGTATTTGTCATGTGGAGCATTACACCACTACCACCGAGCATAAATAATAATTTCAGTTCTGGTGCCATTTTAGCTTTAGAACCATATTTTTCATGTAATTCACCGAAAACATCATCATATTCTTCCATGTTTTCATTAACAGCCTCGGCCCATCCATCCAATTTTAAGTCGAATGGGTCAAACCTTCCATTTAAAAATTCGAGACCAGAAACACAGGCCATGAGCATTTTACCTTGAAATTTTACACTGTTTGATTTTTCTTTTTCTGATTTAAGTGTTTCATATTCACCTTTCATTTCTTCTAAAGGAGAATCCATTGAATATTTTTTACTTAAAGTTGCGCCTTTTCGTTCAATAGATTCCAATAGTCTTAAATATTTGAATTTTTCTCGAAGTAAATCTTTTGCTGACATTCTTGGTTGTTTGGGTGGAATAACATTGGGGTTAACTGGGATATCATTGAATTTTTTAAATCCATCATTGGATTCTGATTTTTCTTTTTTAGCAGCTTCTTTTAAAATATCTTTTTTAATAAAATTTTCAGAATCACCAATTTTACCATCATCGTTAAAATTAATTTTAATATTATCTTTTGGTAAATTTATATCACCAAACAATGAATTTTGAGCATCTTTTAAAGAAGGTCCGCCAATATTAATCTCATTTATATCGGAAATTTCCATATCACTGCTTTTATTATTTTGTTGTTTTTTATTAGGATTCATTAATAAATCTGCACCTGGTCCAAAATTAACACTCTTTTTAATAGTATCTTTTTCCATAATATTTAGTTTTGGTCCATTATTTGATTCGCCTATATTAATTTCTTGAATATCCATTATGTTTAATATAGATCATTTAATTTTAAGTATGACGCATAAATAATTAATTATTAATTCAAAAAAATTATTCATTTTTAACAATGTGGTTAATATACCATAAACATTGTAAATAGGAATCGGCCAAATCATCTTTTTTAGAATTTTTATTAAAATAATCAATCCAATTATTTAATTTATTATCATTTTCTAAAAAATTTCTTGTAATTGTAATTCCTAATTTTTTCCTTTCATTGTATGTTGATTTACCTTTTAAAAAGTCTTTTAATTTGTTAGAGGCATTTATTAATTCTATTTTTTCTAAATTATTTTCAATGAAATGTTGAGTTATCATACCTTGCATCATTTTCATTCTTATTGCCAATGGACCTATTTGATTTTCTACAATTATCCTGTCTATTTTTTTATCTTTAAAAGTTTTATCTAAATGTTTTTTTAATAAAATCCCACATTCTATCATATCTAATTTATTGGCATTTGTTTTTTCTACATTATTTAAGTATTTTGTATCTAAATGCACAATAATATTTTCAATTAAGTTAGCCTTTTTAATTTTTAAATGTTCTAAATTATTATTTTTACAAAATTCAATTAATTTTTTTATAGAAATTTTTGAATTTTTTTTTAAAAGTTTTTTTTTAAATAATCTTATATCGTTTGTTGGGGTCAAAAATTCGCTATTTTTTGAATGGACACTACAATAATATTTGTCATTTTTATAAAACTTTGCCTTTTTTCCACATACTGCATTTTTCTTTTTAAGTTTTTCACTACATATCATATTTTTCTCTCTACAAATATTTATGATATCCCATTCATCAATTGAGATTTCATTATTTTCAAAATTCACTAAACAATAAGCTAAATTTTTAATCCCAACATCGATACTTAATATTTTCATTTGATATCTATAATCATTATATTTAAGTTTTTTAATAATATCTTTAAAAAATATTTATAATATCTTTAACAAATATTTATAATATTTTTTAAAGATAATTAACGTCTAGAAGCCAATCTTAATAATTCTTCCTGTGTAACAATTGGTGCAACATATGAATTTTGTAATTCTTTTCTTTCTAAATATAATTTTTTTAAATCAGACGATTCATAACCATAATGTTGTTTGTTATCATTAATACTTTTATAAAGATATTTACCATAAGATTTCATGTTTGATATACTACCAACACATTCCGATGATTCGTTACAAGAAGACATGCCGTTTTTATTCATTAAAGAGACACCATTGGAAATTAAAAATTGTCTATATTCATAATTATTTTTCATTCCCGTTTTTTTTTTCAACTTTTCGTTTAAATCACAGGCTGGATTAAATAAAGTAAATTGTTTTCCATCACTCATTAATGCTGGATAATTAGGATGAATATTATTTGAACCTGCATAGCATGTTCCCCAACTCATTTATATTTATAATATATTTTAATTATTTTTTAATAATTCAATTAAATCGCTTTTTTTTAATTTTTTATAATTATCAAGGTCTTTCTCTTGACACATTTGTTTTAATTCGGCAACTCTGAATTTATCATAATCAACCTCTTCTTCAATTGATAAATTATCAATACTAACTTCTTCTAATATATCTGTATTTAAATCTTCTTCGCTCAATACATCTTCCGTTTTTTCCAAAATTATTGGCACGTCTTCTTCATTTTCATCATTATTTTCTAAATTTAAAGATATTTTCTTTATATCTTCTCCTATAACTAGTTCATCTTCACTATCTGTATCATTTTCATCTGTATCATTTTCATCTGTATCATTTTCATCACTATCATCGCTGTCACTATCATCGCTATCTTCCTCGTCGGATACACTAATTAAATTTTCTTGTTGTTCCAAATGGTTTCCCGAATTGATGTCCAAATGGTTTCCCGAATTGATGTCCAAATGGTTTCCCGAATTGTTTCCCAAATGGTTATTGACTTGTTCGTTTATTCCATTATTTTCATAAATTTTCATAGAATTTTGTTGTTGTGATGCATGGCTTTGAACTAATTGAAACATTATATCTAACTTTTCTTCAACTTTACCAACTCTTGATTTAAAATAAACAAAAAGTAGAATACTGCTTAATAAAACTAGGGCTAAACAAATAATTAACATATTCATAATATATTTTTAAAATATAATTCTTTTAATATTTAAACGAAACAAATATTATAAAAATTAAAGACCTTCTAAAATATTTTTTGCATTTTTTAAGATTTCTTTTGGGTAATCTATTTCTTTTAAAACAGTTATACCACCTTTTATTTTTGAAATACCTTTTTGTATTTTATAATAATATTTTGAGTTATCATTTATTATATCTGTTTTCATTGAAAAGTTTTCTATTTTTTTATCATTTTTATAAATATTACATAATCTAATAAAATGCGTTGTTAACATAAATTTCACATTTTTTCTTTTTGTTATATATTTCAAATAACTGGCAGCCGAACTAATAGCCTCATATGGATTTGTTCCTGAATATAATTCATCAAACACACAAAAATGTCTAGAGTTTGGATTTTTTTCAATGATATCCAATATTTCTTTACACCGCCTTGCTTCTGCTTGAAATAAACTATCCCTCCCAGACGTATCTGGAATATTTATATAACAATGTATATGATTAAATGGTGATATTGTTGCTGAATCAAAATAACCCATACCGAATTGTTGACAAAAAATAGTATTTAAAATGGTTGATTTCAAAATTGTTGTTTTGCCAGCTGCATTTGGTCCTGTAATAATTTTATTTTTTTTAAAATTAACATCATTTTTTACAGGATTTTCAATACTTGGGTGATATAATTTTTTAAATTTTAAAATATTTTTTTTCTCTTTGAATTTTGCTAAATGAATTTTTTCATTGGAGAGATTTTTATATAGTCCTTTCATGTTGTCCATATACCCATTAAAACCAAATGAATAATTTAAAATGTTTTCAAGGTCTAAATCATCATAAATAGTATAAAAATATTTCATAATTGTTCCAAGATTCATCATGTTTTTCACATTTAAACATTTTTTCGGTATATTATTAATTTTTTCTACAAAATTTTCTAATTCCTTTCTTTTTTTTACCAAATCTAAACTAAAATTCTCATATGTTTTTTTATTTTCAATGATTTTTTCATATGTTTTCATTTTTTCAATTGTATATTTCAAGTATTTCCTTAATGTATCTATATTTTCAGCTATAAAAAAGGCATTTCTATAAAATCTCTTACATGATAAAATATTTTGGTATAAATTATACACATACATGCCTGCACAAAACAAAATATATGCTTTTTGACTTACTTTAACTTTATGAAATGATGTAAAAAGCTGTCCAATAGCGTGGTTTTGCAGTTGCATTTTCAATATTTTTTTATATGTAGCCCATGTTATTTTCATTTTTAATCCCCTTAAAATAATATATGGCATAATAAAAAGCAGTAAGGGTGAAAATAAATTAAATATTGGTGAAAATAAATTGTATATTGTTAAAATATGCAAAAATATTTGAGAATAATTCAGCCATTTAAATCTATCCCATCCAATATATTGGTATTTATCGATAAATTCTTCATCATTTTTTATATTATTCCAATTATTATATGTTTTGTCTATTAAAGCATTGTCTATATTTACTTTATTCATTTGGGAATTAATTTTTTGCGTTTCTTTCAAATAATCCGTATCTGTAGTATAATAATTTGAAAATTTCTCTATAGACTTTTCACCAACAATAGAGGTTGGTTGCAATAATTGTTGGTAAATCGGTTTATTTTTTTTATCATATGTTTTTAATAATTCTAAATCATTTTTAATAGAATCATTTAAACTATTTTTATTTTCTAGATATTCTATCGGATATTTAAAATTTAATTTCATTATTAAATTATACTTTTATAAAAAGTATAGCAAAAATACGAATAGATTTTTAAAACTACCTTTTATAAAAAGGTAGTTTTAAAAAAGTAGAGCCTTTCGTTTTAAACATTCAAATTATCTGCATAATTTGCCGGCATCTCAACAATACTTGTATTATAAAATTCCTCAAACTTTTTCAATTTCTCCATATCATATTTTGTTTGGAAATTGATAGCCACTCCTTTTCTACCCCATCTACCACTTCTACCAATTCTATGTAAATACGTATATTCACTTTTTGGAATGTCAAAATTAATAACAACACTCACTTGTTGAACATCAATACCTCTAGAAAATAAATCAGACGTAATTAAAACTCTACAGCTGCCACTTTTAAATTCGGCATGTGTCTTTTTTCTTTCAGCTTCTGTCATTTTACCATGGATTTTTTTTACTGGAAATTCATCTTCCAACATCGCCTCTTCCAAATCATCAACGCGTCTAGTGCTATTGCAATAAATAATACTCTGTGAAATTGTTAATGTTGAAAAAATGTCTTTCAAAGTATCGTATTTTTCACTATCATCATTTAAATTAACATAGTATTGCGCAATACCCTGTAAAGTTAATTCCTCATTTTTCACTAAAATTTTAATTGGTGTTCTCATAAATGTTTTTGCAACCTCCATTAAGTCTTCATTTAACGTTGCGCTAAATAACCCAATCTGTAAATTTTCAGGCATATACTGTAAAATATTCCCCATTTGTTCTTTAAAACCACTCGACAACATTTCATCTGCTTCATCCAATACCAATAAATCTAATTTACTAACATCTAAAATGTTTCTCCGAATCATATCATGAACTCTACCCGGCGTCCCAACAACAAATTGTGGTTTTTTTTTCTCAATCTGTTTTCTGTTTTCATCTACAGATGTCCCACCAACCAATAATATCGATGTGATATTTAAATAATTACCCAAATTATCAACCACGTTTTTAATTTGTCTTGCCAGTTCATGCGTTGGTGCTAAAATAAGAACCTGCGTATCCTTATTTTTTTCATCCATAAGTTGTAATGAACCTACCACAAACGCACCTGTTTTACCAGTTCCTGATTGTGCTTGTGCAATAATATCTTTTCTTTTACCATTAACACCATAAATAAAGGGCATAACCGCTTTCTTTTGAATCGAACTTGGTTTTTCAAAACCATAAGAATAAATACCCCTTAAAAGTTTATCTTTTAAGTTTAAATCCTTGTCTTCCCAAGATGTTATCTCGTTATAATGAGATTGTGTTTTTTCACTATCCATATTTTCTGCTCGTTTGGTTTCTTTTTGATTCATAATAATAATTTATTTTATTGTATTTAAGTATATTTGAATATAATTTATAACAATTAAATAATTTGATATTTCCCCCAATAAAAATTTTATTATAAAAGTATATAAAAAAAGAATAACATTATTATTATTATGTCAACAGTCTATAAAATTTGCGATTTTAAAAATATCGAGAAGAATAATACGATTAATGAATTAAACATTGAAAGTATTTCTGTTATTAATGCTATTTCTAAAAAAGTTGGCGCTTCGACTTACAGGAAAACACCAGTATTTCGAAAAAAAAAACAAGAAAAGGAAGTTATTGTTAATGGTAAGGTTTTTAAAAAAACTAAATTTATCAATAAATTAGATGAAGATGAAATTAATTTAGACAAAATAAGAGAATCATTAAATAAATTAACACAGAAAAATTACCAACAAATTTCAAAAGAAATCATTATGAACATAAAACATTTTATCTATTCAAAAAATAAAATTATTTTGATTTCTATTGGCAAATCCATTTTTGATATAAGCAGTGTTAATAAATTTTGGGTTAAATTGTATGCTAAATTGTATAATGAATTAATTCAAAATTTTCCCATAATGAAAGAAATATGTATTAAGAATTTCGAGTCATATATGGCTCTATTTAATAACATTGAGGTTGTTGATGAAAAAGATTATGATAATTTTTGCAAAGTAAATAAAACGAATGAAAAGCGGCGTTCTCTAACAGATTTTTATACAAAATTATTTAGTTATAATATTTTATCAAATGATAATATGTTTTCAATAATGAAAGAGTTAATAAAAAAAATGAAAAATGAAAATGAAAATGTAGAAATTATGGAAGAAGTTTTTGAAAACATTAATATTATTTTATCAAATATTGGGAAAGATATTGAGAATAATGATAAATATACATATATTTGTGAAGAAATGGTTGAAATTTATAATTCGATAGAATCATCGGGAATTAGTAAAAAATTAATTTTTAGATTGGGTGATTTATTTGAAGATTTGGACATTGATTATGAATAAAGTATAATAAATATATATAAATAAAGTTTGGACATTGATTATGAATAAAGTATAATAAATATATATAAATAAAGTTTCTCAATTATAAACTATATGAGGTCCAATATAGTTTATAATATTAAAGAAAACAGTGTTGGAAAAGACAAAGGAAAAGACAAAGGAAAAGACAAAGGAAAAGACAAAGGAAAAGACAAAGGAAAAGACAAAGGAAAAAATTTCATCCACAATGAAATAATTAATATAGTTGATAATGAATTGGAAAAAAATTATAATAACTTTCATTTCGATACAATGGTTTCTTTACAATTATATTATGAAGATAATTATAATAAGAAAGATTTAGAAATGATAGCTGATTATTATTCTATTACAAAAAGAAAAAAAAGGAAAGCTGAATTAGTTCAAGATATTGTATTATTTGAAATAAATCCGGAAAATGAGGAATTAACGCAAAAAAGAAAATTGATGTGGTTTTATCTATCTGAATTAGAAACAGATAGTTATTTAAGGAAATTTTTAATATTTAAATAAAATATAATGATTCAATCTGTATTAAATGACGAAATTGAATATATAGTAGATAAAAATATTGAAGAAAATGACCTTGGTAGAAGTGTTTCTGTTTTTGAAATGCAATTATTTGAAATCGATGTTTGCTTAACCGTTGGGCAAATTAATGATTTATATAAACAGAAGAATATTTTATTCACTCCTGTATATTTAATTATTGATGAAAAAAAATGTGAAAAAATTGGTTATTTCGAATTTTATTCAACAGAAATAGCAACATATATGGATAAAGATGGCGATTTAGATATTTCATTAATCGAAGGTCCTGTTATATTTGATTATGTTGATAGTGATTATCTCATTGGTTTATTAAAAAAAAGCAAGTTTCTTCAACAATTTAAATTAGCCGATGCCGAATTAACAGATGAATTAAAAAAAGATATGGAAGATAAATTAAAAGAAAAAGAAAGGGGAAAGGCAGTTGAAAATATCGAGGAAATTAATAAAATAGAATTATTGCTTACTGAATTTGATGGCGAATTTAATAGCAAAATTGATAAAAAACTAAAAAAAATATATAAAAAAGCAATAAAAGAATCAGTTATAACAGAATCAAGTAAATGGATACAAAAACATTATAAAAATAATAAATATGATATTGTTGACAACGAAGGTGGTGGCGATTGTTTATTTTCAACAATTCGAGATAGTTTAGAAGATATTAATGTGAATGTTAGTGTCCAATCATTAAGAAATATACTTTCAAATACAATGACACAAGAAAATTATCAAACATATAAAGAAAATTTTGATTTATTAAACAACCAAATCATTTCTATTAAAGATGAATTATCCAGCTTAAAAAAAGAGAGCACCGAATTGAAGACACAATATAGCGATTTAACAAAAAAAGCAAAATTGTATAAAAGTGAAAATGAGAGAGACAAATTATTCGAGGCTGTGAATAAAAGGAAGGAAGTTAAATTACAACATGAAAAAATAAAAGAAAAAAGTAAAGATTTAATGAAACAAAATAAATCAGCATTGGTAAATTTTCAAGATTTTAAATTTATGAAAGATATTAATAATTTAGAAAAGTTAAAAGTTATAATTAAACAGAAAAATTTCTGGGCAGATTCAAACGCTATTTCAAAATTAGAACAAATATTAAATGTTAAAATCATTGTTTTATTGAAAAAAAATTACGAAAATGGCGGCAAAAGTCTTATTTCATGTGGGGATATGGTTTCAAAAAAAATTGTAGAAAAGGGGTCTTTTAAACCAAAATATTACATAATTGTCTCATTCATGGAGAGAAATGAAGGCGACCATTATGTTCTTATCACTTATAAGAAAAAAAGAGTTTTTACATTTTACGAAATTCCTTATGCTATTAGAGAAGATATAAAAGATACATGTTTATCAACAGATGATAAAAAAAGAAATTTATTTGATTATATAGAATTGTTTAATAAATTTAGTAAAGAATAATATAAATTAAATATATATGAAGTTTATTAGCTTGCCAATTTTTTTATTAAGTCTCTCGGTTGGACTATTTATTAATTATATAACTGACCCAAATACTAAAACTGTTTTTGTATATCCCACACCAGATAATTATGATAAAATTCAATATAAAGGTAAAAACGACACATGTTTTGGATTTACACCACAAGAAGTGAAATGCCCATCAAACGAAAAAGAAATAGAAAGTTACACCGTAGAACAAAGGCATTGATTTTAAAATATTAATTATTATATATATGTTTGTTAGAAGATTAATATATAGTAAATTTGGTAAAATTATTTTTTCTATCCTTTTAGGACTAGGTTTAGCCACTTTCTTTAGAAAAGCTTGTACCGACAGAAATTGTTTACTTTTTAAAGGACCCGAAATGGATAGTATTAGGGGCAAAACATTTAAATTTAATAACAAATGCTATAAATATAAAGAAAACGCACAAACTTGTGACAAAACTAAAAAAATAGTTGAATTTGCATAATTTTTATTATTTTGCGTAATAATAAAATTAAACCAATCTTTTAGAATTTATATATGTCAACAAGTATTTCTTCATTACCCAATGAATTGAGCATAGAAAAAAATAAAGAACCCGTTACGCTTAATGTTAAAGAAAAACATATGAATGAAAAAATAGCAGAGCAGCCACCTGTATCACAAACCGCAGAATTATCAAAAGATTCCATTAATAAAATTATTGAGGGATTGCAACACGCTTCCAGTAGTGGTTCTACTTCTTTACAAAGTCGCGACATCCCGATGAGTATGGACCAAATTACACATGATTTTACTGCTAGACCAAATTTTGTCCCAAGTGTAGCTGCCGAAAAGGTTAATTATATTCAGGATGAAGAAACGATGGAAACTTTAATAAAACAAAAAAGAGAAGAGAAGAAAAATCAAATGGAATATTTTTACGATGAAATCCAAACACCACTTCTAGTAATGGTTATGTTTTTTGTTTTTCAATTACCCATCTTCAAAAAATCAATGGTCAATAATTTCCAAGCTTTCTTCCAGAGAAATGGTAATTATAATCTAAAGGGTATGGTTTTTACCACTATATTATTTGGTGGATTTTATTATTCTATCATTAAAACTATCAAATACTTAAGCGAACTTTAAATTTTAAATAAATTTTTACAAATTTATTTAAAATTTTAATAATTTTTTTGTTTGTTTCGTTTTCTTTTGCGTTTTCTTGCTTTTTCTTTTGCGTTTTGTTTTGCTTTTTCTTTTGCGTTTTGTTTTGCTTTTTCTTTTGCGTTTTCTTTTGTGTTTTGTTTTTCTTCTTATTGATTTTTTTTTTCGGCGTTTGCGGCCTCCTGCTGCTGCTTCTTCTCTTGCTGCTGGTACTGCTGCGTCTATTTCATTTTTTAATATTTTAGAATCAGTAGGGCTCATGTTTTTGATAATAATTATATC
>Ga0206131_10000377_pt1 | contig 63434 bp, 55 predicted proteins | sample Helgoland_Spring_FD_148636 | JGI IMG/M metagenome (GOLD analysis project Ga0206131, IMG submission 148636) | Pelagic subsurface seawater microbial communities from Kabeltonne, Helgoland, North Sea - Helgoland_Spring_Bloom_20160517_1 | ecosystem: Environmental > Aquatic > Marine > Epipelagic ... | reverse complement strand
TCACTGAAAAAGCGGATGGAGTAAGACAATTGTTTTACATTTCAAATAATGGAAAAATTTATTTCTTAGATATTAATCTTGGTGTCAAATTCATTGGGTGTATTACAAAAAATAAAAAACTTTTTGAAACTATTATTGATGGTGAATATGTCCCGTATGATAAAGCAGGCAATCATATTAATTTATACCTTATGTTTGATATTTATTACTTAACTGGTGAAGATTTAATGAAATTAAATTTTTACAATATAAATTCTAGTCCAAAAGGTTGTAGATTTGATAAATTAAAAGCTGTATATACAAATCTTATAGATGAAAAGAAAATGGAAAATATAATAAAAGGAAAACCACTCCCCATTAATATTAGATTAAAAGAATTCATGGATAATAGAGAATCTACTATTTATTCAGAATGTCAACAACTATTAGAAAAAATAAATAACAGTTATTATGAATATGAAGTTGATGGAATTATATTTACTCCAATTGATAAAAATTTAGTTTCTGGAACATGGGAACATTCATTTAAATGGAAACCAGCTCATCATAATACTATCGACTTTCTAATAAGTACGACGAAAGATAAAGATGAAAAAAAAGATAAAATTTTTACCAAATTTGTAGAAGGAACTAATTCTACTTCGGTAAATGAACTTCAACAGTATAAAGAAATAACATTAAGAGTAGGATTTTCACAAAGAAATCACGGATTTTTAAATCCAATACAAACTATGATTACGGGTGAAATACCAAAAAAAACTTATAACTATAAAAATTATTATCCGGTTCCTTTCTATCCTTATACAAATAATATATCAAAAGATAGTGAATGGCATATAGCAAATGTTCCTTTAAAAAAAGTTGGAAATAAATTATTAATGGTTGCCGAAGATGGCAATGTATTTGATGATGATTCTATTGTTGAATTCAAATATAATAAAGACTTTGATGCGCCTAGTAGTTGGAAATGGAGTGCCATTAAGGTTAGATATGATAAAACGTTTGCGTATAGAAAAGGACAGCCTAATTTTGGAAACGATTATAAAACAGCCAATAGTGTATGGAAATCAATCCATAATCCTGTTACAGAAGAAATGCTTTCAGGAGAAATTACTGTTGACGATGGTATTGAAGATGATGATGTTTACTATCGCAAACACGATTCAATCACTAAAACAAAATCATTTAGAAATTTCCATAACAGATATGTCAAACATAATTTGATTAAACGTGTAAGTAATCCAGGTGATACATTAATAGACCTTGCTGTGGGTAAGGCAGGTGATTTATCAAAATGGATTGATTCTAGATTATCCACTGTAATTGGTATAGATTATTCCAGAGATAATATTGAAAATCAAGTAGATGGTGCTGCTAGTAGATATTTGAGTGAAAAACAACAAGGTAGAAAAATTATTCCGGATTGTATGTTTTTAAAAGGTGATTCAAGTAAAAATATTAAAAATGGCGAAGCTTTTTCAGACGATAAAAATAAAGCTATTATGAAAACAATTTATGGATTAGGAACAAAGGATAAAAGTCAAATCGGAAAAGGATTATTTAACGTTCATGGAAAAGGTAGAGATGGATTTAATATTGTATCGGTTCAATTTGCTGCACACTATTTCTTTGAAGATTTGGATAAATTAAATAATTTTGTAAAAAATGTTTCTGAAAATTGTGCTGTAAAAGGACACTTTATTGGAACTTGTTTTGATGGTAAAAAATTATTCGATAAATTAAAACTTTTGAAAGAAAACGAAACTTATTATCAAAAAAATAAAAACGGTGATGTTATTTGGAGTGCTAAAAAGAAATATTCACAAGAAAATTTCAATGATGATGAAACTAGTTTAGGAATGCCTGTAGAAATATTTCAAGAATCAATTAATAAAAAACATACAGAATTCTTGGTTAATTTCACTTATTTCGAAAGAATTATGAATAATTACGGATTTACCAAATGCAATAAAGATGAACTAAAAAGTTTTCGTTTTGATAATTCTATTGGTTCATTTCAAGAATTATTTATGGATATGAAAACCGAAATTGAAAGAGAAGATGGAGGCATAAAAGAATCATGGGTTGGCGATGCTATGAAATTAACGGACGCTGAGAAGAATGTATCCTTTTTAAATAATTATTTTATATTTAAAAAAAGAGAAAATCTAACTACCAATGTAGAAATAAAAACATCAAATAAACAACAAGAACTTATAACCAAAGAACAAGAAGAACTTTTTGAAAAGGTTGAAAAAACCATGAAAAAACCTAAAACACAGGTTAAAAAATTCAAAAAGAAAATTAAATTACCTTCGTAAAACATTTAAAAGATAATTAATATATTTATTTAAATGTTATATTTTCTGTTGCATCAAATCAAATACAATATTAGGCCTAAAAATTTATCTGTAAAAATAGAATTAATAGACCCAAATAATAATAAGCCCGATAGTTTTGTAAGTAAAAGTTTATCAAAATATCTTAATATTACAAAACATAATATTAGTAAATGTTCGTCTGAATGGGACACATTTAAAAAATATACAAATCCGTATGAATTTATACATACAACTTTACCTTATACTAATACATCTATAAGTAAATATAAACCTATCTCAAGAGCTTTTTTTAAAATTACTGAAGTATATAACACGTTTAATTTAATCAATTATGATTTTCCTATTAAAACATTTCATCTTGCTGAGGGACCAGGTGGTTTCATTGAAGCTACCGCGAAACTACGCAATAATAAAAAAGATACTTATACTGGCATGACATTACTCAATAAACAAGATAATAACATACCGGGATGGAAAAAAAGTGAAAAATTTTTAAAAAAATATGAAAATGTAAAATTAGAATATGGTCTTACAAAAGATGGCGATTTATGCAATGAAAATAACTTTAAATATTGTTGTGAAAAATATAAAAATAATCAAGAAGTTATTACTGCTGACGGAGGTTTTGATTTTTCTATTGATTTTAATAATCAAGAAAGAATGGCTGTTAAATTAATTTTCGTTCAAGTCGCTTATGCTATTGCTATGCAAAAGTATAACGGTTCATTTATTTTAAAAATGTATGACCTATTTTTAAAACCTTCTATTGATATAATACATATACTATGTATTTTCTATCACAATGTTTATATTACAAAACCCAATACAAGTCGTTATGCTAATTCTGAAAAATATATTGTTTGCACTAAATTTAGATTTAAAGATGCAACATTTATTACTAATAAACTACACGACATTATAAAAGTATTAAATAATATAAATATAAATACATATAAAATCACCAATATTTTAAATATTCCTCTAAGTCTCTATTTGAAAAATCAACTGGAAGAAATCAATTCTATTTTCGGTCAACAACAAATAGAAAATATTTCTAATACATTCAAAATCATCTATAATAATGATAAAAGAAAAGAAAAACTTGAAAATATTAAAAGCCAAAACATTGGTAAATGTATTAACTGGTGTATTCAAAACAAAATAGAACATAATAAGATAAACAATACTTGTACTAATATATTTAAACCGTAATATATAATCAAAAAATTTTTAACACCGATTAGTGCAATTGACATTGAATTTTTTTCTGTGTCATATATCCCATAAACTCGTCCATTATATTTTTCAAAAATCTTTGTTTTTGTTTTTTTATACACTTTTCGGTCTCTCGTTTGATATTTTTTAAATGCCATACTTTCAGGTTTGTAACGTATGGAACTAATTTGTGTTCCCTGAAAAATATTCTATGTATCATTTCCATCAAATATCCACCTTCTAACAATTTGATATTATCTTGAACGTTATTCTCAAAATAATACCAAATATAATATGGAAATATAAAACACATACCATGATTATCATACTCTTGTAAATTAGCACCATAATACATATATTCTAATGTATTCTCAATTTTTATGTTATATTGTTTCATTAAGCTGGATATAACGGTAAAATCTTTCCCTTCATTTAAATCCCATTCTATTTTCTTATCTGTTCCTTCTTTTTTATATATATAATAATCTATCTCACCAGAACCTTCTCCGTGGGAATTAATGAAATAACAACGACCATTATTTATAATCGCACAGGTGGAATGCGTGACATACATTGGATCCCAAAACAAGTAATTTTCACATTCAAATATGATAAATACTTTTTTGTAGGTTTTTAAAATTGATTTCACAGTTTCTTGATAACAAATGTGATCTTCTCCAAAGTAATAACAAGGAAGGTTTGTTGAAAAATTTTTTATCTTCCCTTCCTTTAAACTTTTTATACATTGCATAAAATCAAGCTTCGCAATTATTAATTGAAAGTCGCTTTGAGAGAATTCTTGCCTTTTTTGATTGTATATGGCTTGTAAAGATTTATTTCCAATATAAATTGGAGAATTAAAGCCATTCTGCTTGGCTTTTTTCAGTAGATATGGTATTGTGTTATTGCGGTGCTTGTAGTTTTCCATCTTTGTAAATTAATTTAATTACTTTTTATTAAATTAATTCAATTAATAGCCTCCACCAGTATTGGTATTCGTATTCGTATTCGTATTCGTAGTTGTTCCCGTTGTTGTTTCTGTAGTTGTTCCTGTTGTTGTTTCTGTAGTTGTTCCTGTTGTTGTTTCTGTAGTTGTTCCTGTTGTTGTTTCTGTAGTTGTTCCTGTTGTTGTTCCTGTTGTAGTTGTATTTGTATTTTGATTTATTGGTTGAAACGCAATTCCCAATGGCTCAACTGTTGTAAATGAACTTAAAACTTCTAATAATGTTCTTCCTTGAATATCTACACCTTTTACTGATAAATTATATGTTTCATAATTTTCTACATTAAATATTGTGGCATATCCTGATAATATATCAATATGTGGTCCATTATTTATAGAATAAGTCCAATATGATACATTTTGAAATCCTACTACTACTTTTATTGTTTTATTCATTACCTTTATTTCCTCAATATTTATAATTGGTTCGCCGGTCACTAATTCTTCGTTTCTAACAGTAGATGTTAAATATACATCTGTTTCTGATATACCCGTTTCTACATTGGTAGTAACAACAGTTGTTACATCGGGTGTTTGTGTAACATATGTTATTTGATTATCACTAACATCAAAAGTAAATGATTCTGACGGATTATTAGTAGTTTCATCTTCAGTGCCAACAGGACCAGGAATAAATGATGGATTTCTATTATTAAAACTAGTATTGAATTCCAAATGGTTATAATTAAAGTTATATAACGAGAATGAAGTAATATAATTATTATGATAAAATGTAGACGGCAATCCATTTTCTGGTGGTGGTTGTCTTTGCGGTTGAAATTGTGGAAATACATAAGTAACTGTTGGTGGCGTATCTTCTTCTTCGCCAACATAATTTGGGTCGCAACTAATTTTTTTGTTTCTATGTCTAATTTTATCGTGTAATGTTTTGGGAGTGCATTTAATTGGTTTTGCGATATCTACTAGATGTTTTGGTCTATTATCATCATAACAATTTCTATTTCTATTATTACAAGTAGATCCATAATTAGCGACTTTTCTAGCTTTAACCGCATTGTATTTTAATCTGTTTATTCTACTTCTATGAGAAACAGCTCCCATTTGATTATGAGATAAATTACTTTTTTTAAAAATAGATTTATTACATTTTACATAATCATTGTTTACATTATAAACATCGATCATTCCTGTCATAGTGGAATGATATTGGCAATTATAGTATATACGATGAATATCTCCGTTTGTTATTGTTAATGTTATTTCTCCTTGTTCTATACCATTATTTGTTATTCCTTCGGTTAATCCGTTTAAATCGTTTGTCGATGAAACAGTTTTTATCCAAAATGGATGACCCACAGCATCTATTACAAATACGTATCTTTTATTTCTATATAATTGTAGTCCTGGATTATTTTTTCCATTAATTAGGTATTTTCCTCTCCCGTCTTCTATTGTATTAGTTACTGTATAAACTAATATTTCTCTTGTGTCTTCTGGTGTAGTAGTATAACTATGATCTTCATTTTGATTTTTTTCACAGCTTCCCGTTACAACATTTTTTTCATATGATTTATTTCTATTATTTAAATAAAATGAATGTGAATACATAAAATCATTTTTAATTATCCCACCTTTATTTTGTTTTGAAGTGATATAAGGGTCATAGCAACAATATAAAGCATGATTATCAACTAAAACTTTTGTATTTGGTTCGCAATTATTACAATTTGTTTGTTTTCTTGAACCAAATAATGGCATTCTAAATGGTGTATGGCAATTGTCTTTCCTAATTGTGTTCTGACCGTTTTTTATATTATTTACGGCATTTAAGTAAGGATTTGTAGTTTTAAATCCTTCACCTGTGTTATTATATATATTAACTGTTTCAGGCATTAATATATATATAAATCATTAAAAAATAAGGAAATTATTTATGCTGGAGGAACTTTACAAGATACATTAAAATTTCCAACTGCTTTTCTTCTTGCTTCGGTTTCAAAATTACAAGGTTCCTGATGATTAGAGTTGAAAAGTCCTTTATATTTTACAAAACGACTAAACGAATGTGGATATACACCATTGCATTTAGTATTATCATTTTTACATCTACTTTCTCCTACAATGGTTTCATATCTTAGTCGATCTATTCTTGAACTACTATCAACTGCTCCTTGTTGTCTGAATTTCATATTATTTGGATTGTAATGTGTAACATTTTCATTACAAGGGTCATTTAAACCACAACTTCCCCCGTGTCCGAATGTATTTGACTGACCGGTTGTTGGTAAAGAAGAAGGTATTTTAGATTCATATGTTTTTTTTCTTTTATTTTTTAAATAATCATTATAATCATAACAATATTTTTTGCCTTTTTTTGGTTGCATACCTGATCTTATTATTTGTTTTCGAGAACGACCACAATTATCAGAATTAGTAAATAAATTATTATTAGGAAGAATTTGTGTATGCAATGATTCTCTACCATGTGTCATTAAATTACAATCACCGTTTTTTACACACGTTTTAGTTTTGATTGATTTAGGTAATCCAGCATTCATATTACCAACTGTTGTTGTCGCATTTCTTCTATGAACTCTCCATTTTCTAGAATTGTATAATTTCATATATAAATATTAAGAATAAAAAAAATAAACAGATAATATAATGGAAAGTATTTGTTATCTTGCTATTTTTTTCTTTATATATTTATTTTTAAATCATTTAATGGTTAATAAAGAACCTTTTACGTGTGATATAAATATGAACACTTATGAAAAATGTTTTCAAAGACATCAAATAAGAAATAAAGGTAAAATGAAAACAGCAGAAACGGGTTTTAGTAAGCTTCAGCCAATGTATGATAAATTACAAAAATTGATTATTGTGAATAGAGAAAAAAGTAAGAAAAATTATGAACTTGCTGAAAAATTAGGAAAAATCGCTAAAGGAGAAGCTGTCGGTAATGATCCGGCTGTTTGTAAAAAATATCCTAGTCAATGTTAAGTTTTTTTTATCATTAATATACAAATGGTATTAATGAAAAATATTATAATGATAGTCGGACTTTTTATTATAATTAGTAATATATTTCCAAATATATCAACTATTTTTGGTCTTAATAATAAAATAAAAGAAGGTATCCAATCTGCTAATCCTCCACCAAAAGGCTGTAGCGCTAGTCAAAGAAATATTGCTACACAACAAGCAGGTGAAATTGATAATTTAGAAAGCAGAGTTATTGCTTTTGGTTCTCAATTAAAACTATTAGAAGAACAGGTTGGAAAACAAAAAGAACAAATTTCAATAAACAATAATAAAATTAGAGGTGTAGCACAAGCAAATACAAAAGCAGCACAAGCAGCTCTAGCTGATGGACCTGATTCAGTCAAATTTAAATAATTAATTTTCTTCTTTTTCATCCATACGCAACTTGTTCTTCTTCTGTTTCTTCTTCTGTTTCTTCGTTACTAACTGTTTCATATTCACTTGAATTACTAGATTCAATTGATATTTCCTCTAATTCTACGGTTCCGGTACCTATGCCTGTAGGCGATGGGAATGGTGAAAAATCATACACCTCTCGTCTAGCAAGTTCTTCGCTCCAATTTTGAATTTTTTCTGGATTATTTGAATTTATTAGTTTTATTATTTTCCGATTCGTTTTTTCATATAATTTGTATGTAAATGGTTCAAAAAATATTCCTGTTATACTCCAGGATAACAATCCCCACGGAGAATATAATACATTTATAAAGCATTTATAAAGTAATATATATTTAAACAGAAAAATTAACCACGCCAAATTAAACCATCCGCCTTCTACTATATAATCCATCTTTCTATGTATATTTTTGTAAACACGATAAAAAAGATATAAACAAACAAATAATGACTGAACGTTAAATATAAAATACATATAAAAAAAATTACCTACATACATACCTTCTTGACTGATTAATGTTTCTTTCAATGTAGTTGAATTGGTACAATTATACTTGTTAGTATAAGCATCTATTCCGCAATAGCTGGTATATGGTTCTTGAGTTCCACCGTTTAACAAATCAACAAGATAATGTTGTCTATCATATATTCCAAATGCTATACCAAAAGGGAAACCAAAACAAAAATACATATTTCTTAATCTTGCACTTGATAATGTTTCTAATTCAAATGGATAATATTCTACTATAAATTTTCTTCTTATTATATAATTTTCTCTACATTCCATGCATTGTTTATAAGGTTCTTTGCCCTTATTAACTGTTCTCCATTTATTTAAACATTTTATATGGACAAATTTACTTGTTCCTGAACATCTACAAGGAGATACAAACTTGTTTTTTTCTGTTTCAACATCAAAACAAATGCGACATTCTTCCAAATCATCATCGTAATATGCCATAGTTATTATTAATATATATTTTTTTTTTATACTTATATATTAATAATGTCAGCTCAATTTTTCAATAAATTAAAAGCAGGAGCTCATCAAATGGGAGAAGATTTTACTGGTCCAGATTATAGATATCAAGATTTTATCAAAACACCAAAAGAACAAGGTATGAGTGGCGCTGGTAATTTTGATACATTGGCAAGAAATATTGGAGGTGTAATAAATTATTCTAGAATATTAACAAAAGGCGATGGCGCTGCTAGAATAGGGAGATATCCTTTAGGTAATAAATTTTTTTTAAAAACAGCAGGAAAATGTGCACCTGCAAGAAATACTAGAAAACATTGTGACCAGAAAACAGTTTGTCCTGCTTCTGCTCCTACTTGTTATAAAAACGAATGTTGGGCACCGAAGAAAAAAGATTTAAAAGCACAACGTTGGCTTTTTGTTGATAATACAACAAAAGGCAAATTGCCTTTTATTAGAGGAGAATCTAGCTTCAAAGGTATCGTTCCAGGTATGATAGAAAATATAATGGAAATGAACCCTCTTGAAGTTTTAACAGCATTCGGTCAAGAAGCAACCCCTTTATGTAAAAAAGTTAGTAGTAAAGTAACCAGAGTTAAAAAAGTAAGGGGTAAAAATAATTATTATTATGACGATTGGACTAAATGGGTTGCTTTAAAAGATTTACCAGAAAATTTTACTAATAGATTTGAAAATCTAGAAAATAAACCTATATTAAATTTATATAATACTAGTGTTGGATTACTAATGGTTTATATTCTTTTCTGCTTTTTAAAAAAAAAATAATTATTGATTTACCTAAATATCAAATAACATTTTATAATTTAAATAATATGTTATTTAACGACGTGTTTTTTTAGGTTTTTTATGTGTATGACCTAATTTAATACCTCTTCTGTGTTGTTTATATGTCTTTGCGAAATATCTTTTACCTCTTGTATTCCACATATAATGTTTTTTAAACTTCTTTTTAGTGTATTTTTTTTTTCTTTTTCTTCGTGATTTTCTCTTACCACCCTTTTTTTTAGATTTAGATGCTGTTGGTTTTTTTGCTTTTTGTGGCTTTGGCTTTGCAATAGCAACTCCTTCATCTCCTTCATCTCCTTCAACTCCTTCAAGACCTTTTCCAAATTCAAAACTATCTAGTTCTTCTAATTCTTGTTGTGACATGGGATTGATTGGACTTAAACGATCATAAGACATGACCACTGAACGGTCTGGATTTACTCTTTCCATAAATATAGGTGAATTCATTAATTCTCTTTCTTTTTGAGTGTATTCAGTATTATCCATTATACATATAGTTTAGATAAACATTCCTCTCTAAATTCATCCACCAAATCTTGTGGTATATATCTAAAATCTATTAGCTTTCTATTTCTTTCAAAATTATGTGTAATCTTTTGTTTTTCTAACTCTGCTAAAAATTCTTGTGGATTTTGATAATAGTAATCTACCTTTTTTTTACCGCATCTATCAAAAAGTTTTGGTATATTATCTGATTTATCTCCTTTAATTATTTTAATAAATAAATCTTTATTAGGGTTCATTGTTGAATTTTTTTCAGTTTGAACTGGTTTTAATTTTAAATTAACCAATTGTATTCTTGGTTGTATCAATTGAAGATAATCTGTATCACTTGTTATTATTGTAATATTATTACTTGGTCTTTGAACGAGGTGTTTTGCTGTAATAGCAATACAATCATCGGCTTCTAATGATTTGTGTTTTAATATATATTTTACACCCGCATCTTTAAATACACTATCGTAAGCTAATTTAAAGAAAGGACCTCCTTGAAAACCCTCATACTTACGAGTAGCTTTATATGGAGGAAACATATTCATTCTCCATATATTTTCTCTTTTACAATCTTTAGCTACTATTATAGTAGGATTTTCTATTGATAATATACTTGGCAACATTGTAATTTTTGATATACACGTTTTTTTGAATTTAGCAACAAATTCTTCATTTTCAATTGGGTTATCAAGTGGTATTTCTTTTTTAGCTAATTTCCACCAATTCAATAATGCGTAATATCTGTAAAATACAAAGTAGCTTCCATCAATTAAAATGTAGTTTGTCATTTAATATAATTAATAATATTATTTCTAATTCAATTTAGATAAAAAATTTTATTATAATATAGAATGAAAAGTTTTAAGGACAAAATTCCTTTCGCACAAAGAAAAACCGAAGCAATTAAAATACGAGAAAAATATCCTGATAGAATTCCTGTTATTTGTGAAAGGTTCAACAATAATATTAAAGATTTAGATAAACGCAAATATTTAGTCCCTAGTGATTTAACAATGGCAGGTTTTATGTTTGTAATTCGTAGAAGATTATCATTGCCACCAGATCAATCTATTTTTATGTTTTGTAATGAAGCAATGGTTCCAACCGCCTCTTTGATGGGTGCTATTTATGAAGAAAGAAAAGATGAAGATGGATTTCTATATGTTGTATATGGTGGAGAAAGCACATTTGGATAATTTTTATATTTTAATAGTATATATGTCAAAATTATCACAGATATCAACAGCTAATTTAACAGTCGGTCCTACCTCAATGTATGATAGCAGCGTTGCTTTAAATAATCATATTAGAAAAAGAATCAACCATAATGGAAAACGCGCACAAGCATACGGTCATAATGGTAAAAATAATCAAACTAGTGGTATTCACGGAACTGGAACAGACCGTGTTTATTTTATGAGTTTGTTTCCACGAATGAAATTAAAACACAATACTACTCCTCCAGCACCGAACTAAATTATAATATAAATTATATCAATCTATATTATATAATGTTTAATTACACTGTTGAATTTTTAGGAACAATGGCATTGATACTAGTTATTTTAATAACTGGTGGAAATCCTGTAATTATTGGTGCTGCTTTAGCTGGTCTTGTAGCTGTTGCCGGGTCTCTTAGTGGAGCACATTTCAATCCTGCTGTATCCATTATGGCTCTTGTAAAAGGTGATTTATCTCAAAGTGATTTGATGGGATATATTTTAGCACAAATTTTAGGTGCTTTATTTGCGTTAGAAATCTTTAAACGCTTTTTATAATTTTTTATTGTTTAATTATCTAAATATAAATTATACAATGAGTAGATCATATAAAAGAAACAGAAGACGAAAAGGGAGAAGAACTAGAAATCTGAAAGGTGGTGAAGATCCTCCGGCTGCTCCAGAAGTAAGTTGTGAAGGTCTTGGATTTTTCGCAAAAGCTAAATGTGAAGCAGAAAAAGGAATTGCAAAAACAGCATATGCGATGAAAGAAGGTGCGAACAAAGCAAAAGAAATGGGAAATAAAGCAGCAGCAAAAGCAAAAGAAATGGGAGATAAAGCAAAAGCCAAAGCAAAAGAAATGGGAAGTAAAGGAGCCGCTGGTGTAGCTGCTGGTGTTTCTGCTGTTGATGGTAGAAATATAAATGCTCCATTACCATCTGGTGCTACAGGCGTAGATGCTGTTATGGGTGAAGCCGGTAATGTGAAAAATCTAGGTCTAAAAGCTAAAGATAAAGTAGTAGATGGAATTCAAGGCAGTATTAATGCAGCCAAAACGTTTCAATCCTCTATGAATGCTGCAGCATCAGGTGCTGTCGCGGAAGGACAAGCACAAGCAGCAGTAGCTTCGCAAGCAGCCGCTCACGCCGCTCCTCAAACTGTATTACCTTCTTCTGGTGGTAGAAGAAGACGTAGAAAATCAAAGAAACGTAGAAAATCAAAGAAACGTAGAAAATCTAAAAAAGGTGGCAAAAGTAGACGTAGAAAGAAAAGTAGACGTAGAAGAAAGACTAAACGTAGAAGAAGACGATAAATAAAAAATGTATATTTTAAATTTTAATATATATTTTTAGATTTAATGAGTTGGGGAGAGAAAAACCCTAAATTTTTTACATCCAATCATGCATAAAATAAGAAAAAACAAAGACTACCCAAAAAGGTGCTATAGATAAGTTTAATTCTGCCAATATTGCTATTATCAAAGCAATAACCGCTCTTTTCATTGATTCAGCAAGTTTTTCTTTTTTCTCATCATCTTTAATATTTGGTAATTCAATTAAATGAATGTAAGCTATAAAACACAATATTACTATAAAATTGATCATCCATACAGGATTTCTAATTAATTCATAAAGTGTTTGACGAGCACTTTTTTTTCTATAAGCAAAAAATACTGTTAATACTGCTAATAATGTTATTGCATATATTTTATCTTCCATATAATATATTAAAATATTTTAATCATTACCTTGGCTCCAATTTCCATGATGTTCTTTCATAAAATTTTGAAACGTATCTGATGTTTTTTCCCATCCATAACCAGCCCACCAACCACCACCATTTCCATTTACATTCCAAGTAATACTTGTTAATTGTAAATGTGGTCGAGGAGCCCAATGTCGGTTCTCTTCGGTGTATTCATCTAAAATTATATCATTTGTATTTGGCCATGGAGGAAAATGGGTCCATCTTTTATATATTGGAGCATAGCTCCACGGAATATTTTTATTTAGAATTGGCAGCATTTTATGTCTATGAAGTTTTTCCCAAAAAGATTTGTCAAAAACAAAGTTTTTAATATAGTCCCAAATTTCATCGGGAAATTCATACATTTATATTGAATTAAGTAAAAAACTTTTTTTTAATTCAATTAATTAACATTTGATTCTAGGAGCAATATTCATTGTAATCAATTCTTGCATCAACAATTTAAATGAGTATGGAACATTGACTTTATTGAAATGTGTATAATTTTTACAAGTATTACAAACGTGAATATTTTTTTCGTGATTATATATTGCTATTAATCCACATTTTTGACAAGTATAAACTTGATACGAATCACTCGCTTTATATATTCTATCTTTTGTAAACATACTAGCACCGTGTGAAATCATGCAATCTCTTTCCATCTCTCCAAATCTCAAACCTCCGTCTCTTGCTCTACCTTCTGCAGGTTGTCTAGTCATTACTACCATTGGTCCTATAGCCCTACTATGCTCCTTGTCATTAACCATATGCTTCAATCTTTGATAAAAGACAGGACCAATAAATATAGAAGTTTCAAGTTGTTCACCGGTCATACCATTATATAAAACATCATTTCCATGACTTTCATAACCTAATTTTCCTAATTCGGCACATATATCATGAACTGAATATTCTCCGAAACTTGTTCCATCACCGAATAATCCTAATTCTAATAATACTTTACCCAATACTGTTTCTTTTAATTGTGCGATTGTCATTCTAGATGGAATACAATGAGGATTAATAATAATATCAGGAACGAGACCTTCCGCTGTTGTAGGCATATCACATCGCGGCAAGATCAATCCTATTGTACCTTTTTGTCCATGTCTCGAACTAAACTTGTCACCTATGGTAGGAATACGATAAGTTCTTGTTCTTATTTTTGCGAATGTATATCCATCTCCGTTCCTATTCACATAATTTTTATCAACATAAGTATCTTCATGAGTTCTATAAATAATACTCTGGTCTTTATATTTTATAACTTTTGTATGGTCGTTCCTATGTTCTTTAATAGGTACTATTTTACCAATAATAACATCTCTATTTTCAATCAAAGTATCTTCTGGAATTACACCATTATTGTTTAACTTATCATAATTAGCAAACTTCATTCCTTTCGTCTTAACTTTATCAGGCTTACATCTAATTTCTTCATCGCCTTGTATTTTTTTATCTTCATCTTTTTCTGTGTGATAAATTGTTGCTGAAAATAATCCTCTGTCTACACTATCTTTATTGAAGATAATACTATCCTCTTGATTAAAACCGGAATATGTCATAATCGCTACAATTACCGAACAACCAGATGGAATCTTATTTAAATTTATAATATTCATAATTCTTGTATCTACCAACGGTCTTTGTGTATATGTTTGAACGTATGCTGTTTTATCCATTCTATTGTTAAAGTTAGAAGCGAACATACCCATTGCTTGCTTTCCCATAGCACATTGATATGTATTTCTAGGAGATTGATTGTGTTCTGGAAAAGGGATACAACTAGCCAAAATACCAAATATAGTAGAAGGATGAATTTCACAATGAGTATGTTTTTGTGCGTTATCTTTTGTTAGATGACAATGTTTTATAGCAATTAAAGATGTATTTTGTTCGTCAGGATCAATATATTCTAATAATGTATGTTTATATTTATGATTTATCAATAAATCATCCCATTTAAATTTGTTTGTAATAATATCATTCACTAATTTTCTAGTAAATAGTATTTTATTTTTAACAACCCTGAATACTGGCCTTGTCAATCTTCCAGCATCATTACATATAAATATTGATTTTGTTTTGTAATTGAATATAATGCTTGTGTATAAATTAATAATGCCTTTATGTTTTTTATCTTTTAAGTCATCAAAACATTTTTTTGGATTTTTTGCTATACCAACCCAATTTCCATTTATAAATACTTTAACCTTACCGAAAATTTCTTCCGGTGTCATATCTTTTAATGGAATGATATACTCAGTAATTATATCATATATTGGATTAACATCAGATGTAACTGTTATATGAGCCATATATGATAAATTTTTAACGACACCTACCGATTGACCTTCTGGACTTTCAGCAGGACATATAAAACCCCATTGTGTATTATGTAATTTTCTAGGTGGAATTAATTTACCACTTTTATCTATTGGTGTATTTATTCGCCTTAAATGACTTAAACTTGAAATATATGTTAATCTACTCAATACTTGTGCTACACCTACTTTATTTGAATTAGTATTTTTTATTCCAAAATCCCCTGTTGCCAATGCTCTTTTAATACCATTTTCAATAGTAGTTGATTTTATAATTTTATAAATGTTAGTTTGATTAATAATATTCAAAAAGTCATTTTGTGATTTCCAAGAACCATGATTTATTTCTCTTACAGTTTGTTTCTGCATATCTTTTACTAACTTATTGAAATAATTTCTAAAAAGATTATTTAATAGAGCACCAGCCAAGTCAATTCTTTTATTAATATATGAATCTCTGTCGTCGGGATCTCTCCAACCAAAACTTGTTTGTAAAATTTGATTGGTCATATAACCTAGAAAGTAAATTTTTTGCACCATCGTTTCACAATGTGGAAATAAATCATTATTTATAACATCCAAAGCAAATTCTTTCTTTTTTAAATAACCTTGTTCTTTATCCATATTAATAGGAGTGAACATAACGTTTTCGGTTATATAATCAACAGCTTTCTCTTGTGTATCAAAATCATTAGCATCAATGATTGATGCTTTCAAACTATATACCATTCTTTGTAGTTTTTTATTTTCAATTTCAAGTATAATTCGCTTACATATTTCTTTATCAGATATAATTCCCAACGCTCTAAACAATATAAACAATGGTATTGGTTGTTTAATTCTTGGTATTTGAATAAATATAGAATGTCCGTATCCATTATTTTTTGTAGCAATCGTTATATTTATTTGCTTAGGCGATATACATTTTCGCAATGGGACTGATTTCATCTCAGCAATCCAAGACCATTTATTATTATTTTTTACAATATTAAAACACATTACCTTGTTTTCTCTTGCTCTTTCTTGAGGTAATATAGTCTTTTCAGAACCATTTATTATGAAATATCCTCCTGGATCAGCCGAACATTCGCCCAATATTCTTGCGTTTAAATGTGAATATTGAGTTAATACACATATTTGAGAACGTAGCATAATAGGTAATTTTCCAATATGAATATGTGATAATTTTTTATATAGTGTTTCTACTTTTTGAAGTTTGTCGCCAGTTCTTCTTATTATTTTTAAATTTATATCCATAGTTTGAGCTGACGCATAAGTAAAATTACGTAATCTTGCTTCTTGGGGGAACATTAATTTTGTAGCTCCATTGTTTTCGTGAATTTGAGGTCTATATATTTGATAATTTTCAAATGTAGCTATTATTTCCAACGTATACAATCCTGTTTCTTCATCTTTGTTATGTTCGCTTTTAATTGAAACCGGGTTAAACATTTGAATGGTTGCATTGATCTGATTATGGACAAAGTTATTATATGATTCTACTTGATGTCTTACTAACCGATTCAAATGTTGTCCCGTAAAATAACTTTCAATTATTCTCCAAGAGATACTTTCTGATTTCGTTTTTCCACTCATTATTAAATTAATAGTGTTTGAATATTTTTAAATCAATTTTTTAAATATTATAAAAATATAAGAATATGAATAATAATAACAATAACAATAACAAAAATAAAGTAAATGATTTATCTAATAACTTGTTTTTATTTGATAAGAATAAATATAAAAAAACTCCTCTACTTCTATGTAATGGAGATAAATCAAATCTACATAATAAAAAAGAATATAAAAGTATTTCCAATAGTAAATTTATGACAAAATACAATCGTAATTATCCATATAATTTAACTAATACATTGGATAATAATTCCTTTAGAAAAAGGAAACCCACTGATTTCAAAAATATTAAACATCTTATTGAAGAAATTAATAGTGAATATTTGCGTATTGAAAAAAAAGAAAATTCACCTTTCTTTTTAAAATCTCCTATTAATAATTTTAAACCACAAAGACCTATTCCTATGAAAAAAACATTCGTTAATATTAATGTTGATATTAATTGTATAAACGATTTAATAGAGTTATGTGATAAATACCCCTTATCTAATGAATTCGAATACAATATAAATATGGAAACATTTCACAACATAAGATTTCCCATTACAAAATTAAACAATATGATTGGTATGAAATCTTTAAAAGAACAAGTCGTAGATCAAATACTATATTTTTCACAACACTTTCATGTAGGTTCTAATGATTTTATGCATACTGTTATTTATGGCCCTCCTGGCACTGGTAAAACAGAAATATCAAAAATTTTGGGAGAAATCTTCTCCAATTTAGGAGTATTAAAAAAGAAAAAATGGAAAAAAGTAACTCGCGCGGATTTAATCGCCGGTTATTTGGGACAAACCGCCTTAAAAACTAAAAATGTTATTAAAGATTCTTTAGGTGGGGTATTATTCATCGATGAAGCTTACGCATTAGGTAATTCTGAAAAACGCGATTCTTTTGCCAAAGAATGTATTGATACATTATGCGAAGCTTTAAGCGACAATAAAGAAGATTTAATGGTTATTATAGCTGGATATGAAAAAGAATTAAAAAATTGCTTTTTTGAATATAATAAAGGTTTAGACTCTAGATTTACTTGGAGATTTAAAACTGATAATTATAATCACAACGAATTAAATCAAATTTTTAAAAAAAAAGTTAATGAAATCAAATGGTCTTTTAATAAACCTATAAAAGATAAATGGTTTGAAAATAAAATGAAATATTTTACTTATTTTGGACGTGATATGGAAACTTTATTAGCAAAAGTTAAAATCGCTCATAGTAAACGTGTTTTCTGTTTAGATAAAAAGTTAAAAAAAATAATTACTTTAGAAGATATGAATAATGGTTTTGAGTTATTTTTAAAAAATGATGAAGTAAAAAATAGAGATAAAGCTGATTTTTTTAATAGTATGTATTGTTAATGGCGAGTAATTCAAAAAAAGTAATTTCTATTAACCCTGAGTTTTTTAAAATTAGCGGAAAAAAGAAAAAAGGTGGAAAAGAAAAAAAGAAAAAAAGGAGAGACAATGATATACTTTCTTCTAGTGTGAATAAAGGATTAAAAAAAAATTTACTTAACAAACTAAAAGAACATCAAAAAAGAAAGGAAAAAGAAAAAGAAAAAAATGATCAAATGTCTGGTTTAGACGAAAATGTTGATGATGAACTTGAAAAAAGCATTGATTACTTAAATGATATTGTTAAAAAAAGAAAAGCAAAAAAAGAAAAAAGAAAAAATAAAGAAAAAACCTTAAAAAAAAGACGCGACCATGAAAGTGTAAATTCAACACCAGTTTCTCCACAACTAAAAGTTGAAACAAGCGTTGTTAATAAAGAAAATATTTCTTTAAAACAACCAAAATTTGGATGCTTAAAAGGCGGTAAATTACCTACTTTGAGACAGTATAATAAAACTTTAAAAAATAGAGACGAACCAAAAAATGTTAGTAGACCTCCTGTTGCTTTTAACAATACACCCGTTTATAATGAACCGTTTGATGAACGGCAAAAAAACTTTGGCAAAATAAAGGTTAATTATAATAACGTTCAAAATAAAGTTCCAACAGCTACTATTTTACCATCAGTTCCCCTTATTACACCTCCCCCTATTCCCATTATTCAACCCATCATTCCATCCTCTATTCCTCCAGAAACAGAAAATATTAAAAAAAAGAAAAAGAAAAACAAACACAAATTAAAAACTATAAAAAGAAAAATAACACTAGGAAAAAAACACGGCATGGTTGGCGTATTAATAAAAAACAGAAAAACTAGAAAAAATATTAAAAAGGAAGTAACTAATCTTGAAAAGAAAAGTATGACAAATATTAAAAGATATTTAAGAAAACATAATTTAATTAAAATTGGTACTCCTGCTCCAGATGATATTTTAAGAAATATTTATGAAGATTCATTTTTATCAGGCGATATATATAACAAAAATCCTGATACTTTACTACATAACTTTATGAAAGCCTAAACACTTAAATAAATATATTAAAGAAAGTCTAATATATTTATAAAGATTAATGCCAAAGAAAAAAAGCAATCATGAAGAAGAAGTACTAAGAGGTATTCCTTATTTTTTTGAAGAAAGAGAAAAGTTATTCAAAAAACATAATGGTGAAAAAAAAGTTATGTTGATACAACAATGTGGCACATTTTATGAAATATATGGTTTTGATGGTGAAAAAAACGACCCCATTTATGAATACTATAAAATAATGGATTGTAAACCCCCTTGGTGGAAAGCAAAATTAGGAGACAAAGATGTTGTCTGTTGCGGTCACAATACTTCATCTATTGAATCTACTTGTAGAAGATTGGTAAAAGAAGGATGGACTGTGGAAATAAAAAAAGAAATCGGTCCCGCACCAGAAAATAAAAATAAAAAAGCTCACGGGCATTTTAAAACTATTTCACCCGGAACACTTGTTCCTATCAATAACAATAAATTACTTACTAATAATTGTCTTTGTGTTGTAATAGACCATAAATATGATTTTGCTAAAAAAAGTCCCCAAATTACAATTGGTGTTTCCAGTATAAATACTATGTCTGGTTGTTCGAAATTATATGAATATAAATGTTTAATGCCTCTCGCTGATTATAACGCTTCTATTTTTGAAGAACTTGACCGGTTTGTATCTATTAATATACCAAAAGAAGTTTGGATTTTTCATAATGTTCCAGATAATAGAATTAGCGATATTATTAATTTCTCTAATTTGAATTGTGAACGTACTAATATATTATCAATTAATAAAGATAATAGATACTCCAAATTAATCAGCGAATGTAATAAAATTGAAATTCAAAAAGAAATTTTACTAGAACAATTTCAACCAAACGATCCCGATTTTTGGTATGATACCAATAGATTTAAATATAATAAAAATGCTACTTTTTCATATTGTTTATTATTAAAAATTCTATCAGAGTACGATAATGATATAATCAATAAACTAACAGAACCTATTATTGAAACTTTAAATAACAAATTAATTATAAGAACTCACGCATTGCGCCAATTAAATATTCTTGATACTCAATTTAATAATGGACCATATTCAAGTGTTCTACGATTAATTAACAAATGTAAAACTAACATGGGAAAAAGAGAATTTAAAAATACCATTGTATCTCCTACAAATGTGTCCAAAATTCTTGTTAAAGATTACGACGCCATAGAACATCTTTTAACTAACAACGAATATATTTTAAATATAAGAAGCTTACTTTCAAATGTTCTTGATATTGAACGATTATACCGAAAATTCGTTTTAAATCAAGGAACTCCTCTTGATATAGCAAAAATGTATGATAGTTTTATTGTTATTAAACAAATAAATGATATGTTTGATAATGATAAAAAAATACAAGAGTATATCACTTTTAAAAATAAAGTATTGCCACATAACTCATTATCCAAACTAATTAAAAATATTGAAAAAGATTTCAATATTGATATTTGTAAAAAGTGGGATAAAATGTCAGCCGATAATATATTTTTTAATAGAGATATTTACAAGGATTTAGATTTGGCTGAGGATATATGGATTTCTACAAATAATGATATAACACATTGGAAAGAAACTCTTGAATCTATTATTAAAGTAGATAATTCAGTTCATTTACATAAAACAGAAAAGTCAGGTGTATTTTTAAGAGCAACCGCAAAAAGATGTGGCGAAGTAACAAAATATATAGATGAAGCTAAAAAAAATGACAAATATAAAGATATGTGTCCTCCTCCGTGGGGTTATTTGAATTTATTAAATGTAAAAACCACGTCCGCGGGGGATAAAAATAAAAAATTTACAAGTCATGAATTAACTTTACTATATAAAGCATACTCATCCTCTTATGATAATATCGCTGAACTATTAAATTGTAAATTCAAGTGTTTTGTTAGGGATGTATTGTTAGAATTAAGTGATGATATAAGAACAATAGTAAATTTTGTTAAAATAACTGATATTATTTTCAATAAAGCTTTCATTTCAAATAAATATAATTATTGTAAACCGCATATTGATTTAAATTACAGGGGAGATAATTCGTTTTTTAATGCTAAAAACTTACGACATCCACTTGTAGAACATATTCAAACCAATGAAACTTATGTGGCTAATGATATTTCAATTGGATTAGATAATTGCGGAATGTGTTTGTTTGGGGTAAATACTTCTGGAAAATCTACTGTTATTAAATCAGTTGGAATTGCTGTTATAATGGCACAAGCAGGTATGTTTGTTCCAGCAAGTGAATTTACATATAAACCATATAATACTATATTTACTAGAATATTAAGTAATGATAATTTATTTAAATGTCTTAGTAGTTTTGGAACAGAAATGTCTGAATTTCAATATATTGAAGAATATGCAGATAGAAATAGTTTGGTTTTGGGAGATGAGTTATGTAATGGAACTGAAACAGATTCAGCAGTTGCAATATTTGCTGCCGGATTAATGTTTTTAAATGAAAGAAAATCTTCTCATATATTCGCTACACATTTACACGCTATTTTAGATGTTAAACAAATACAAGAAATTGATACATTAGATATTAAACATCTTGAAGTGAATTATGACGACATTACAAAGTCATTAATTTATAAAAGAAAACTAATGGACGGTGTGGGTAAAAAATCATATGGATTAGAAGTATGCAAACAATTTAATTTTTCAGATAAATTTCTAGAAAACGCTCATAATATTAGAAATGAAATACAAGAAAGAGATATTAATATTAAAACAAGTGCTTATAGTAGTAAAAAAATAAGAGGTAAATGTGAATTTTGCGGGAAAGAAGGTGTTGAAATGCATCATTTAAATCCACAAGAATTAGCTGATGAAAATGGATATATAGGAACACATCATAAAAATCATAAAGCTAATTTAGCAAATGTATGTAAAGAATGTCATCATCATATTACTGTAAATAAAATTATTCATGAAAGACTAAAAACATCTGTTGGTTATAAATTAATCGAGATTGGGAGAGAAAAATAATAGATTTATATTATATTATGGCAGAGACAACGACGAATGCAAATTATCTTTTATTATTATTACCACTATTATTATTGTTATTATTAAATGCATTGCTATCGGGGATAATACCTGTTAATAGATTATCAAGATTTATTGGCAAAAATTGGGAAAATATATACATTGTTATTTGGATTTTATGTATGATTTTATTTATTCAAGTAGCATTAAATTATAGATTTATAGACGATAAGAAAAAAGATGGTAAAAAAGAAAAAGTACTTACCAAGGTAATTGAAACTATGAAGAGTAGTAGTAAAAAAGTAGTAAAAGATATCTGCAACTCGAATAATGTACCAAAAGCTTGTGCAAAAATAGGAAAAGCAGGACAAAAAGCTTGTAATACTTTAGACTGTTGCGTTTGGGCTAAGAGTAAAGCCGGAACTTTCTGTGTTGAAGGTGATAAAGATGGTGCCGATTTAAATCAAGACAAAAAAGGAAATAAGTGGGTTGAATACTATTACTATTTAAACAAGAAATACAAGATCGCTGGTAAATAAATTAACGAAAAATTGATATTAATATAATAATTGTTATTATATTATATACAATGATTATTCCTGTCAAGTGTTTTACATGCGGAAAAGTTTTAGCTGATAAGTATCAGTTTTATCAAAAAACGGTTGCTGAAATGAAATTAAAAAATAAAGAAGAATTAACAGATATTAAGTATCTTAATTCTAATAATATTAAAAAAACAGTCGAAGGCAAAGTTATGGATGATTTAGGATTGACAAGAATGTGCTGTAGAAGACACATGCTTACACACGTCGATATTTTAGGTTAATTATTTATAAATTTATCTTTTTATCTTTTAATATTATATATATGGGATTAAGAACTAGAGCAAGAAGAATGAGAAAACATAGAACTTGTAAAAAAAGAACGCGTAACCATTTGGGTGGTAAAAAACGACGCGGAAAAAAATCACGTGGTAGAAAATCTAGAAAATCACGAAGAAAAAGAAAATCTAGAAAAAAGAGAAGAAGAAGAATGAGAGGTGGTAGTGGTTGCGGATTAAACAAAAATTTAGGAGAACAATTTACATTGAGACCTTATAATAATTTGTCTGCAGCAACCCCGCGCGGTGCTTATGTATCTACCAATAATAACTATAATGTTCCTACGCCTTATCAAGCATCCGGTGGTGGTTCGTGGGCTCAAGATTTCGGTTTATCCGACTTGTTTAGAAGTAGTTATAGTTTAGGCAATATAGCTGGCGGATTATATCAAAATTATACTGGAAAACCAGGATACGAATCTACAAATCCTATGGACCAGGTAGAAATGATTAAACCACCACCTTACAGACATAAAATACCTGATGTAAAATCTCATCATAACCAAGGTGTTATTACTTCGGCAAATAAAGGTACTGTTTAAATAAATTACTTTTTTAAATTTTCTTTATAGTTAATATATAGAAAATGATGGATTTTAAGAAATTATGTACTCCTGCTATGTTATATTTTGTGTTATCGGCGGTTAGTTTTTTAGGAATGTTAATGCAAAATTGTACGGATAGTTCAAAATATAAAGTTGGCACCATGGAAGTAGAAAGTCCCTGCCATAACGCTGCATTTTTTGTAGTAAAAGCTTTATATATTATGTTTTGGACTTTTGGTCTTAATTGGTTATGTAAAAAAGGTTTCAAAACGGTTTCTTGGGCCTTAGTTTTATTGCCATTTTTAGGTATGTTTTTAGCAATTGGTGTCGTTTTTATTGCTTTATTAAGTGGTAAAAAAAAAGAAGGCATGAATGAATGCGACGAAGGATATGAAAAAGATGCGCAAGGCAATTGTGTGCAACAAGGTGGTTTCGCTGGAAGAGAAGGGATGGATGTAGATGAAGGATATGGTGATAATTTTGAACCTAATCCAAGAGTAGAAGGTAATCTACCACCTATTCCAAGTAGTGCTCCAAAGGGAAAAAGAAGAAAAGAAGGCTTTGTAGAGGGATTGACCTGTCCTGAAGGACAAGAAGAGCGCGACGGCGAATGTGTCCCTATTGGTGATGGATTTGGCATAAGAGAAGGATTTAGAGAAGGAAATGAAAATGAATGTCCTGAAGGTCAAGAAATGGTTGATGGTTCTTGTGTAGCTGTTGATGATACTAGTGGTTTTGGAAATCGTGAAGGATTTTACGAAGGTATGGATGCCAATGATGCTGAAGGTTATGATGATACTGAAGGCATGGATGATGAAGAAGGAATGGATGATGATGAAGGATTTGTTGGTGGTGGAAATTGGCCTCCAGTCGGACAATTATTATAATTTTTTAATTAATATTTGAAATATTTATTAAAAAAAAGCTTATTAATATAATATAAATGAATATCGAAACAAAAGATGCAATATCATGGAAAACTATTAATAAAATGTTTGAAGATAATCCGGAATTTTTAATAAAACACCATTTGGATTCATATAATCAATTTTTTAATGAAGGTATACAAGAAATATTTAAAAACAATAATCCTTTAACTTTATTTAAAGATAAAGATGATGAAACCGGTATTTATAAACATAATTTGGAAATGTATTTTGGTGGAAGAAATGGAAATAAAATATACTATGGAAAGCCTATAATATACGATGAAGATAATGAAACTACAAGAGAACATTATATGTATCCCAATGAGGCAAGATTAAGAAACATGTCTTATGAATTTACAATTCATTATGATATTGAAGTAGAATTTACTATATACATATCACCTGAAGATAAGCAAGGTTTAAGAGGAATGAATAAATTTGAAAAAAAAGTTATCAAGTTTGAACTAAAAAATAAATATTTGGGTAAATTTCCAATCATGATTATGTCTGATAGATGTGTATTAAAACATTTACACCCCGAAGTTCGTTTTAATATGGGAGAATGCAGAAACGATATTGGTGGATACTTTATTATCGACGGTAAAGAAAAAGCAATTGTATCACAAGATAATAGAGCCAATAATGTATTATATATTTTGAAAAATAAACCTGATAATAAATATTCACATGCTGCTGAAATTAGATCTGTATCCGAAGATACATCAAAACCACAAAGAACTTTTTCTATAAGAATGGTTCAAGAAAGTGGCAAATATACAAATAAACAAATTGTAGTTGCTGTTCCAAATGTTAGAAAACCAATTCCTTTATTTATTTTAATGAGAGCTCTTGGTGTTATTTCCGATAAAGATATTATTGAAACTTGCTTGCTTGATTTGGAAAAATACAAAGATTTAATGGAATTATTTAGACCATCGGTTCATGACGCAAATCATATTTTTACACAACAAGGTGCTCTTGAATATATTGGATTATTAACAAAACAAATGACTAAAAATACAGCAATGTATATTTTAATGGACTATTTACTACCACATATTGGAGAACTAAACTTTAAGGCAAAGGCTCTTTTTATTGGGTATGTTGTTAAACGGTTATTACTTGTATATGTTGGATTAGAAAAACCAACTAATAGAGATAAATATAGTTATAAACGAATAGAAATTACTGGTACATTACTACATCAATTATTCCGCGAATATTATATTAAACAATGGAAAGCTATGCATAGAATATTAGATGCTGAATATTTTTGGAAACAACGCGAAGGTTCGGGTATTTATACTGGTTTAAAATTTCAACATATTATTGAAAATAAATCATTTGATTTGTTTAAAAATAAAATTGTTGCGGTTGGAGTTAGAAAAGCTTTTAAAGGTGATTGGGGTTCCGAAGCACATACCAAAAAATCCGGTGTAGTTCAAGATTTAAATAGACTTTCTTATTTTAGTGCTCTTTGTCAAATGAGAAAAACTAATTTAAATATAGGCGATGCTATTAAACAAACAGCTCCTAGATTATTAAATAGCACTCACCACGGCTTAATTTGTCCTACTCATGTTCCATCCGGTGGAAATTGTGGATTACACAAACATATTGCTTTGTCTTGTCATATTACTAGTGGCGAATCTTCTTTATTGTATATTCCTTTATTGCGTTCTATGGGTATGAAATTATTAGAAGAATGTAGCGTTGAATACATTTCAAAATATACCAAAATTTTTATTAATGGTGCTTGGATTGGTATTATAGAATATCCTGTTAGAATGGTTAAATTTTTAAAACTTTATAAAAGAAATAATATTATTGACAAATACACTTGTATTCATTTTGATTTTAAACATAATGAAATACAAATATATTGTGATGCTGGAAGACCTTGCCGTCCTTTATTTTATATGCATGAAGGTGATTTAAGTTATACTAGAAATGACGTATTGCAACAATATATAAATAATACAATTACTTGGAAACAAATAGTAAATGGTTTTGGAGAAGATTATGAAAAATATAAGTTAAGTATTAATCCGTTGATACAATCTTTAAATGAAGATGGTGAAGAAAATTATGATGATTGGCATATGGAATTAATTATAAATTCAGCAGTTGTTGAATATATTGATGGATTAGAAGGCGAAGGAACAGTCTTAGCTCATTCCAAAGATTCAAATATTAGTAATTATATTAAAAATCGTGTCACGCATGAAGAAATACACCCATCATTATTTCTCGGGATAATGGCTAATATGATTATTTTTCCAGAACATAATCCATTGCCTAGAAATGCTTTCTCTTGTTCTCAAGGAAAACAAGCAGTTTCAGTATTTCATACTAATTATAGAAATAGAATGGATAAGTCAGTAATGTTTTTAAATTACGGACAATCTCCTTTAACTAAAAGTAGATATTGGAAATATGCAACAAAGGATTTACATCCATATGGTGAAAATGCTATAGTTGCTATCATGTGTTATACTGGATTTAACCAAGAGGATGCGGTTATATTAAATAAAGGCTCTCTTGATCGTGGTATGTTTTCAACTACAAAATATGAAATGTATGAATCATTTGAAGAAATTGAAATTATTGAAGGCGTTGAAATTAAAACAAAATTTTTAGATGTTGAAAGACACAATGTAATTAGAAAGAAACCCGGATATGATTATTCAAAATTAGATAAAACAACTGGATTAATAAAAGAAGGTTCGGTTATTGATGATAAAACAATATTAATTGGTAGAGCAATGGATGACCCAAACGAGTTCAATCAATATATCGATTCATCTGTTACAACCAAAAAAGGTTCTACAGGCATTGTTGATAAAGCATTTATTACTAGTGGTCTTGAAGGAAAAAGAATAGCAAAGATTAGAATTCGTTCTCAAAGAACTCCAACAACTGGTGATAAATTTTGTAGTAGGGCAGGACAAAAAGGAACGGTGGGTCTAGTTTTAGATGAAATTGATATGCCTACTAGTGCTGAAGGCTTAAAACCTGATATTATTGTAAACCCTCATGCTATGCCTTCACGCATGACTATCGGTCATCTTGTTGAAACTTTAACATCCAAAAACGCTGCTTTGTATGGAGGTTTCGGTGATTGCACCGCTTTTATAAATAAAGGACCAAAACATGAAATTTATGGTGATAATTTGATAAAATTTGGATATGAAAAATACGGACATGATGTATTATATAATGGTATGACAGGTGAGCAATTAGAAACCGATATTTATATCGGGCCAACATATTATGAAAGATTAAAACATATGCCAAAAGATAAAATAAATTATAGAGCTAGAGGACCTAGAACAGTTCTTACAAGACAAACAGTTGGTGGAAGAGCAAATGATGGTGGATTACGTATAGGTGAGATGGACCGCGACGTTATATTAGCTTACGGTATGTCTGGTTTTATGAAACAATCAATGATGGTAAGAGGAGATGAATATAAAGTTGCTATTTGTAATCAAACGGGATGTATAGCTGCTTATAATGAAAATAAAAATATTTTTCTTTCTCCTTTTGCTGATGGTCCATTGAAATTTAAAAATAATGTAAATAATGATATGAACCTTATAAATATAAATAAACACGGTAGAACTTTTAGTATTGTAAATATTCCATATGCTTTTAAATTATTAATGCAAGAATTACAAGGAATGAATATACAAACTAGAATAATAACAGATGCTAATGTAGATCAATTAGTAAGTTCGGAAAATGGAAGAGAAATAGAATTGAAATTTGGCGATAAAACACTAAAAAATATATCAGATGAAATAAAAATAAAATCATCACAAGCAAATGATATGTTATTCAGGGAAAAAGAAGCAGAAAAACAAGAAATGGATCCATTTGAAAACTATGGATTACAAGATGTTACACAAATGTCTTGGAACAAACCAATGGATTATTCTTATGGTGCGTTTACTAATGAGGGTGAATGGAATGATGGAACAATGGGAACGGGCATGGGAATACAAGCGACTGATATGTTTGGAAATAAATTAGGTCAACTTCCAGAACAACAAGAACCTAGTTGGAGTCCAGGACAAAAAGATGACGATGATGAATTAATGGAAGAACAATTTTTAACCGAACAAATTAATAAATTAGAGATAGGACAAAGAGTTAGTTTTAAAAATGATGATGGGGAGACCGACGAGGGAATTATACAAAATATTGATGAAGAAATGGTTATGATAAGATCCGACGATGGAAGTGTTGATGTAATAGATACTGATGATAATAAGAGTATTAAAGTAGTGGAACAATTTAGAGCAGCAAGTCCAGAATATAGTCCAACAGGTCCACCACAAGAAGTTCGCCCACCCTCACCAGAATATAGTCCATTTGGACCACCAGGAGTTCGACCAACCTCACCAGAATATAGTCCAACAGGTCCACCACAAGAAGTTCGCCCAACCTCACCAGAATATAGTCCAACCGGTCCACAACAAGGTAGAGAGACTAGTGATAGTGATAGTGAAGAAGAAGAAGAAGAAGAAAAACCACCTATTGTAATACACCATCAGGAACATGATTCATCTGGTTTAAAATTACTTTCAACAGTTGAAGATTTAAAATCAGATATAGATGATATGGCTGAGAATGGCGGAGATAAGAAAATTACTTTTATTGAATAAATTGATTTAAAAATAAAATAAATATATATATTTAATTTAGTATGTCAAGAAATCAAAACAGTACAACAATGAAGAATATCTTCAAATCTAGAGCGACCATTCTAGATTTACTTGAAGAAAGAGGTTATGATGTAAGTGATTATAATAATAGAAGTTTTGGAGAAGTTCAAAATATGTATTCCGATAAACAATTGGATATGCTTATAGAACATAAAACAGATAAGGTTATAATTGAAGATGATGGTGTAAAAGAAGAAAGACCAAAAAAACTTCTCATAAAATACCATTTACAGGGCAAAATAAGAATAAACCAAATTTATGAATATATCGATGACATTTATCATATAGAAGAAATTTTGGATAAAAAAGATGATTTTATAATAATTGTAAAAGATAAACCAAACGATACATTATTGAAATTAATGAATACCATTTGGAATGTTGATGGATTATACTTTACAATATATAATTTAAACAATTATTTGTATAATATTTTAGAACATGAGTTGGTTCCAAAACATAGAATTCTTTCAACTGAAGAATACGAAGCTATTAAAAAAAAATATAATATAAAAAATAATAGTGAATTTCCTGAAATATCAAGATTTGATCCGGTTGCCGAAGCAATTGGATTAAGACCTAATCAGTTGTGTGAAATAATTAGAAAATCACCAACTGCTATTGAAACAATGTATTATAGATTATGTAATTAATTTTAAAATGCTAATTAATTATATATGAGCGAACATACTTTTAGTACCGGTACAAGACCGCCAGAATTTTTTGTTGATAAATTAAAAGGAATGAAAACAAGATATAATTTAGTCAAAAATGAGTTTTTAGATAGTTATGACGACTATAAAAGAAATATAGATGGTAGAAATAGGAATAAAAGAAGTAGGTCCAATTGGGACACTTTAAAAATGGATTTACACGCGATGAAAGTTTCTATACAAGGAAAAACGGCAGAATTTAAAGATATAATTGTTAAAGAAGGAGGAGATATTGATGATGAAAGAAAAAAATATTTAGATAAAGACAAACAATTAGAATATAAATCTAGAATAATAAAATCAGCAAAACCGATGAAGGTAATCGAATATAATAAAAATTCAAAAGTTATACTTGAAAGTTTATATTATACAACAGCAATGATAATGATGATAAGTTTTATGTATAAACAATATAATCAGTAAATTAAGCATTATATAAATTAAAAGTTTTCTATTGTTAATTTATATAAGAATGTCAAATAAACATTTAGATCAAGGAATTCATTTTATGGATGCAAAACTCAGGCACAAAAAAAAAGAAAGAAGTGTTGAAAATTCATTAGACCTGAAAAATTTATTTGGTTTATCCTTTAGAGAAGGTTTTCAAGAAGGTTTCGATCAATACGTCCAATTAGACGAACAAGTGTTAGAGTTTGGAGGTTCAACCGAGGGAGAACAGGATAAAGCTGTATATAAATCTTTAGCAGATGTGAAACAATTTATTAAAAATAAGGCTGATTTTTGGGGATTTGAATATGAACCAAAAACAAAAAAAGCGATATATAGGTCTTATCGCGATGGTGCTTTGCCAAAAAATGATGGCAAAATTCCAACTGTTAAATATGCAAAAGGATGGAAAGTATTTTTAAAACCAAATAATGGAATGCCTGAAGCAAAATTAGCAAGTATTGGTGAAGGAAATGCGATTGAAAAAGTTATGGCAAGAGAAAGACGAGATATGCAAAAATTAGAAACTTCTTTTAATAATTATTTAAATCAATACAAAAGTATATATAAAGCATATTTAGAGGAAATTGTTTCGAAACAAGGAGCCGGTTCTTCGAATGTAAGAAATAGTATCCGTTTAGGTCCTGATGGAAATAGATATTATATTACAGGGATGGGTGTTGCTAGACAGTTTGATGCAGGTTCTTGGCAAGGTAGAGATAGAACTTCTTGTCCTGATTCTTCGGGTAGAATTACACAAGGAGATTTACAAAAATTGACAAGAGGTGCTAATATGGGACAAGGTGAAATGTGTAAAACAGGTGGATATAATGCTAAAAGCGCTAATGGGGAAGTTGCTTGGGTTGATTCTGAAGGTTTAAAGCATGTTTACAATGATTATGCTAGTAGACATAATACGTGTCCAAAACGTTTCAGTCAGATGTCTAATCAAAAATTTAATGCTATTCCTGTTGGTAAAACTTGGGGTGATAGTGACCAATGTGTTTTATTGGATTTAGATACCGAAAAAGGAAGACAAGCACAAGCATTAAATGATAAATTAATTGAAGTAGCAGGTCAAATGAAAGAGTTAATTGAAAATAGTGAACACAAAGAATCCCTTGTAAGAGATGAAAAGGGTAAAGAGAAAACTGATTTACTTAAAGTATTAAAAAAAGTAAAAGAAAGGCGCGACGAAATTAATAAAGCAAGACAAAGTATTGAAACCGCAAAAACGCAATATAATCAACAACATAAAATGGTGAATTCTATTCATTTAAAATATATTGCTTGGACTTTAGCAGGTTTGACAATTGGAGCAATGGCAATAAGACAAATTAGATCTGCTTAATTTTTTAATCTATTTTATCTATATATATTAAATAACATGGGTTTCGAAAATATACTAGAAGCATTTTATTCTAATAATGAAAAAGGTAGAAAAGCAAAAGCAATTGGACAGGGAAATTCATTATTAAACATTAGGGAAAATTTAATGAATGTAATAGAAGCTGGTAGAGAAGGTTTTGATACAACCAGATTTAAAAAACTCGATAAAAGAGAAAAAAAATGGATAAGTAGTTTAGAAGGTAAATATAATCGTTTAGTCTCAGATTATGCTAGTTCCTATAAAAATTTTTTAATAGAACATCGAGAACTAGAAGGACAAGTTGCTACTTGTAAAGCACATTGTTTAGAAAAATATAATACAAACGTAAATGATTATGCCAATAAACGATTATCGTGTGCTGCTGGTTGTCAAATTAAAGGACCGTTCATAGCTGAATGTAAAGATACTTATACTGGAATGAAAAATCAACTTAATAAAAAGTGTGGTAATATTACACCCGGTAAATGTTCTGGCGGAAATGTAACTGTAGGACAAGATAATTATGTAAGTGCTAGTAATTATTCCGACAGGGCAGGAAAAACAATTAAAGATGGTTGTTGTGAATGTGGTGGTGGCACTGGCGGAAGACCTTCTGCTGAAATTAATGGTAATAACGTAAAAAGGTGCGATGATATATATAAAGCATTTGGATTAGAAAAGGGTTCTGGTGCGGATTTCGCTTATAGACAAGCTTGTCATGGAGCAAGTAAAATTGAAACAGGTCGAACATCTAATTTTTATAAAAAATATAATATGATACAAGCTAAAAATGGTAAAATAACAGGCGAAGCACAAAAACTATATAATACTATCGACCATTTAGAAAATGTTGATAAAAAAATAAAAACATCGACTGTTGATTCAGAAACACAACTTTCCAGTGATTTGAAAAGTTTTGAAGAAAAATATGCTATGTTACAAGAGCTTGGTGGCAAATATAAAGGAGGACAAGATCCGACGATTGAAGCTCAAAGAAAATCTATTTTATTAAAAAAACAATCTGAAGAAATGAGTTTTTATTTTATGAGTATTTTAGCAATTGTTTTAGTAGTAACAACAATTATTAATTTTAGAAGACCTATTTAAATATATATTAATTTTTTATCATTAGTTAATATATAAATGTCAGTTCAAAGTGGTCAAGACAATTACAATAAAAACACCCGCCCTGCTAAATTAGCAGAAAAACATGAAAATACGATTAAACAAATCAAAGAATTACAAGAACTTGAAAGATACATGTTTGCTAATTTACAAGGAATTAATAAATCTTCACCAGATGCTAATGAACAGGAAGAAAGAATTCGCCGAAGAATTCAAGAGTTAGTAACTATAAGACAAAACTTATTCGGTAAATTAAGAGGTATGTATACATCAACTCAAATAAATGTAACAAAAAGTCGTGAAGACTTGGCAGATCAAATTGCCGTAGGTAAAACTATGGAAGATGAATTAAAAAATACAGAAGAACAATTAGAAGTTTTAAGAGCAGAAAGAGCTAACAAAATGAAAATGGTTGAAATCGGTCAATATGAATATGAAAGATATAATGAATTGAGAGGTATTATGAAAAATATTGTTTATGGTATTTTTATTGTTTTAATTATCTCATTTTTAATGAGACAACCGTGGTTCCCTAGAATTGTTGGCGTTGCTTTGATCGCTCTTGTTATTGTTGGAACTATAGTTACTGTTGCTGGTAGAGTTTACTACAACATGAGAAGAAATGATAGAAACTATGCAAGATTAGACCAAGAATATGGCGGAAGATTTAACAAAATTGAAATTCCACAACAAGGTGCTGTTGGTGAACAAAAAGGATTATTATCAATGTTAACTTGTGCTAATGCTTCTTCGGCATATAGTAATACGGTAGCCGCTGCTAAAAGCGCGGCTGCTAATCAAGCACAACAAGATGGATTTACTGTAATGGGTAGTTTAGCAGCTCATGATGGAAGTTCATCTAGATTTAGTTATTTGAATTAAAATCTTAACATTATACAACTATGAGCGAACAACAACGAGATAGAAAAATTTTAGCAAAAGAAGAATATGATGCTGCTTTATCAAATAAAACTGGAGCTCCAGCTCGTTTTTATAGAGCCGAAAGAAATTATCATAGACTTCATGATAAGATGCCTCAATTAAATAAAATTTTAAAAAAAAGACACAGTGAAGAAGCAGATGGTATTGTTGATGGTTGGGATACTATTTTTAATGATTATTATGAAGACATTGAAAGTTTAATTAATTATTATGAATCACAGTATGCTTATGTTCCACAATTAAAGGATATGAATGTTATTTATAAAGAAAAAAATAAAACTTTATACTCTGACTTAAAAAAAGCTGTAAATAAATCAAATATAGATATTAGACTTACTAATTATTATAATGATACAAGCGACTATCAAAGAATTATCAATGAATATTTAAAAGTATTTTATTGGATTATTTTTGCCGTTTTCATTATAATGTTTATTTTTATGGGTGGATGGAGAAACATAAAAACGTATGCTTTTATAATAACTTTAATTGCTTTCCCTATATTTTTGATAAATCCTTTGATAGGTTTTGTTTTTTCTAAAATGCAACACGTTGCTATTGATTATTTTTACCTTGGTATTGGTGCTTTAATAATTTTTGTATTTTCTTTCTTATCTTATTTCAATAACCTAGCTTTATCTTCACTAAAAAAACCAGTTGAATAAATTATAATTAAAAAATGTTATAATTTATTTATTACGCTTCATCATCATATTCTTCATCATCAAATCCATCATATATTATTTTCCACCCTTTATAATGTTTTCCAGCATTTTGATTATTTTGTTTTTCATATTCTCTATCCAAATAACCTATCAATTCTGTCATAGGTGGAACTTTTGTGTTTGGTCCTTGATTAATTCTCCACCATTGTTGAAATTCCGTCTTTACAGCTGTTTTCAACACTTTATCTTGATTATTTTCAGTTATATCTATCTTATCTTTCATAAATCTAGACAAATAATCTTCGCGCTGACGATAATTTTCACTTGCCGATGTAACTTTTTCACAATCAGTAACCAATCCCATTTTTTCTTGTGCTATTTCTATTAACATACTTAACATAAATGGAGCCCAAGTATCAAACCTTTCTTCTAGATATTTATCCATTGGAAATTGTTTATCTGCTTTTACTTCTGATATTTTCTTACCTCCTTGTGTATCTATAAATTTAGATTCAAAATCTACCTTTCTTATTCTTCTCCAAGTTCCTCCATCATTTGATGTTATTATTGGCATCTCATTTAAACAACAAACCAATGAAAATTGTGGTTGAAATGTTATTGGATCATGAAACAATCTTCTTCCCGTTAATGGATCTTTTCCTGTCAATTGCTTCATTACACCATCATTGATTTTATCGCCCTTTGTTGATTCTTGCATACAAGCATAACGAATACCTTTTAAATTGGCTATTTCCGGTGATGCTACGCCTATGTTTGTTCTATTTCCCATTATTAATGTGATTGGAACTGATATATCAGCATAATCACCCATTACTTTTTTCATAAATGTAACCAATACGGATTTTCCATTTGAACCATTTCCATTATAAATATTAAATGTTTGATTACTATTCGTTCCTATTACAGCAGTTGCTAAATGCTCCCACATATATTGCCTTAAAGGTTCATTTACAAATAGTTGCTCCATAAATGTATTGATTTCATTCACAGTTTTAGTGTGTTCTTCATTATCATAATCTATTTTTACATAATCTAATTTTGTCGATAATGATATATAATCTTCAGGACAACCCGGTCTAAAAATCCCTTTATATTTCGTAACTGTTGTATATTTATTATTTTTAAATTCTTGAACGTCATATGGCTCACCCTTAAAATCATAAATACCGTTATTACATCCCAATTTATACGGGTCTGAATCTAACTTTTCTAATAAATACTCATCTCTAAATTCATCTTTACACTCCTTCATTATATTTTGTTTATGAGTTGTCCTTCTACATTTAATAGCAATTTCATTATATATAGTTGTGTTTTGTGTCAGCTCTTCTATTTTTTGTGTATCTACATTGTTTTGGGTTTGATTTGGATGTTGTGTTCCTTCTGTTGTTGCCTGTAATAATACTCTTAATTGTGCAAATACTTCCTTCTCTTTTTTAATATATAATTGTGACATTGTCTTTGATATTTCTCTCCTTAAAGAAGTCCCTGATTCATTTTCACACCATACGTGTTTTGTATACTTACCTCTCTTTCCAAATTCCCACCATTCTCCACTCTTTTTCAAATTTACACAAGCAAATCTATCTTTATACATTAAATGAGCTAATCTTGCCAAATCATATTCTGTGCCTTTTCCAAATAGCGTATCGTGAATATATTTATCAATTGTTTCTTTCCATATCTTTTCATATTCTTCTGGATTTTCGGACTTAGCCCAATATTTAATCGAACCCAGTGTTAATGATTTCTTTTTATTTTTTTTAAAATGGTCCCATCTATTTGGTATATCAGTTCCACAATCATCCCAATCAAAATTATCAGATTTTGAAGAAAACGCAATCCAAGACAATATTGAAATATTGCTTGTATGTTGTAATGCCATACCAACCTTTAACCATTTGTCATATGGTTTATAATAATCTTCTCCTAATAACATCGTATATTTATGAGCGTTTATTATTTGTTGGTTTCCTGAATCAAGTATAAATGCTTGTATTGCCAAATTTAAATCTTCAATACTTTTTATATTATCCAATTGGTTTGTTGCCATATATAACTCAAATTTTGTATCTTCTTCTTCCAAAGACATATAATTTGTTTGATTTGCTATATTATTCAATTGTTTTGTTGCTTCTTCTTCTATTTTTTTCCATTCTTCCATCATAGCTTCGTTTATTGTAGTTCCAGACCAATGACTACAATTTCTTATTGAAAACATTTGTAGTATTTTCTTTTTTTCTTTGAATTTTTTTAATTGTTCTTCCTCAGCATCTTTTAAATCAAATGTTTTCCCTTCTTCGTCATATTCACACTTATATAAATAAGTTAATTTATAAGGTTCGCCCCCTGGTTTTTTAGAACCATATAGTTGCCATCCGGTTTCACCTGTAGATATAGTTTCATCTAATATATCTTCATAATTATTTACTAATAAATTTTCATCGTCGTCATCATCTCTTAAGTCGCTTAATACATCATCTATAGTTTCTAATACCATTGCTCTTAACATTTTCTGCATATCGTGTCTCATTTTTAAACCAATTATCATATGAATACCATCTTTTGCTGTATATTCTTTACCATCCGATGTTTTTCCTGGAGTAGGCAATATATTTATTTTATCTTTCTCAAATACATAAATATTAATAGACCTTGTATCGTCTGTAATTTTAATCAAATCTTTCAATTTATCACAATAACAACCGACGAGATCTTCAATATGAACTTGACTATGACATCTTTCAGTAACACCGTTATATCTAAAATCTAAATCTATTAAGATTGGACCACCGTTTTCCCTATCTTGTATTTCAGTTAAATATTCTGGCAATCCTTTTTTTATAACTTTATCATAGTATAATTTATAAAATGTATCAAGACTCTTTTTATCATTCATTACATAAGCACCGCCGTATACATTCAAATTTTTTGCGCCTATTCTAGTATGTGTTATTTTTTCACCTGGAAATTTTGTTGATTTCCTTGTAGATAAAAATTCTTGGAGAGTTCCAAACTCCGCTTTCTTCTTAGCTTTCGTACTTTTATTTTCATTTTCATCGTTCATTGGCATTATTACGTATATTACTCGAACATTATTTTAAATCAATTTTTATATTTTTTAAAATATCAAAATATCCATCTTTTTAGTTTCACGCATTATTTTACGTTAGAAATATTTATATAAAAAGTATTTATAGACATATTTCTAAAATATTATATATAATGACATCGGTCGTATCATCTTCTAATTTATCAAATAATTTAAAAAGGCTCTTGAGAGATGTAAGAAAAATCATAAAAAATCCTCTTACTAATCACGGTATTTATTACGTTCACGATACTAATGATTGTAGAAAAGGATATGCTATGATTATTGGTCCAAGCGATACTTTATACAGACACGGATTTTATTTCTTTGAATTCAATTTTCCAAGTGAATATCCTTATGTTCCACCCAAAGTTACATATTTAACTAATGGTGAAAATATTAGATTTAATCCCAATTTATATAGAAATGGAAAAGTTTGCTTGTCTATTATAAATACTTGGAAAGGCGAAGGATGGACTTCTTGTCAAAATATTTCATCTGTATTGTTGACTATAGTTGCTCACGTTTTTAATAATGAACCAATTTTAAATGAACCAGGTGTAACAAAAAGACATCCATCTTTTAAGACATATCATCAAATTTTAAGATGGGGTAATTATAAAGTTGCTTTCCATGATGTAATCAAAAATGGCGTTCTGCCCTCAGCGGATTATAACAAATTTTTCTATAAATATATCGATGAATATGTAAAAGAAAATAATAAATTAATTTTAAGTGACTTAGAAAAACTAGTAAAAGATAATCCTGAAAAGCAATGGATAAAATGTAGTATATATAATATGAAAAGTCTTGTTGATTATGGAGAAATTGAAAAAAATATAAAGGTGTTAATTAACGATAAATTGAATTTAAATAATAAATGAGTATATATATATAATAATCATGCACTTTTGTATCAAATGCGGAAATATGTATTACATTCAAATTCAAGAAGAGACAGAAGAATTAATTTATAGTTGTAGAAAATGCGGTCATAAAAATGAAGAGCTTGTAAATCAATTGGATAATTTATGTGTATCAAAAACAGATATGAAAAAAGATACATCGTCCGTAGATAATATTATAAATCAATATACAAAATTAGACCCTACATTACCAAGAATTACAAATATAGATTGTCCTAATAAAGAATGTCCTTCTAACATACAAGATGATGGAGCAATTGAAAGTAAGGACGGCGATAACCCTAAAAAAGCAAAAAAGGAAAAGGAGATAGTTTACATCCGGTATGATGACACTAATATGAAATTTATATATTTATGTTGCGTATGCGACCACGCTTGGAAAATTAAACAGAAATAAATTGATTTAAAAATATAATATATTATAATTTTAAATATGAGTGATTTTAGCGAAGACAAACCTAATGTTAATGTAGAAGACGTTAATATTCCTGAAGAAGAAAAAATAGAAGAAATGTCTTTTAAGGAGCCACAGCCCAATGAAGATTATGATGAATCTAGTGAAGATGAAGATGAAGATTTTAAAAAATTTGATTTAGATATAAAAAATAATAGACTTATGGACTATCATCCCGAAATGAAACAAATATCATATGAAGAAATGATAACTTTATCTACTGTTGTAAGGGATAAAAATGGAATTATTATTGATCCATTACATAAAACATTGCCTATATTAACAAGATACGAACAGGCAAAAATCATTGGTTTAAGAGCAAAACAAATTAATTCTGGTTCAAATCCTTTAATAGATATTCCTGATTCTATGATAGATGGTATTACAATAGCACAAGAAGAATTTAAACAAAAAAAGATGCCTTTTATTATAAGAAGACCTTTACCTGACGGTAGTTCGGAATATTGGAAAATTGAAGACCTTGAAATACTTGAAGTTTAAATAATTAAAACTTTTTTAATTCTAAAAATACACTGTTTTTCTCTCCCCATCGGTATAAAATATAAATTTTATATTAAAATATATATTTTATCGTGTAGGTCTGCTTTGGTTCTTTGCCAACATAGTATAAATTTCTTTTTGTGTCATCTGTGCGGCATTTGGAAATAATGGACCGGCTAATGGAAAATTTGTTACTTGCCCTATAGCATTACAAGTGTCATTTAATGGTTTGTATAGTTTTGGATTATTGGTGCCATTGCTCCATCTACCATATGGGAACGCATTATTTTGACAAACAAATACAAATAAAAACTCGCTCATATTAGACCTAACTACAACATTTTCCCATTCAATAACAGCTCGTATCTTATATCTATAATTTGTATATCTTATAGCAGTTGTATCAATATATTCTGCTCTATCTGATGTTCCAATTACATTATATTCTGGTTCTCCTGTTATAAATGTTAATCGCAGTATTTCAAAAGTAACTTTTGTTGCGTATCTTGTTAATGTTGGATCAGCAAAATCATATAATGTTTTTCCTTCTTCTTCAACACTCCAACTAAGATTTACTTCATTATCATTGGCTATTGAATATGATATATTTATAGGTGGAGTAACTTTAATTGTTCTTGCCGTAATTGTTCCTACGTTTGTTTCCGCGAATAAATCATTTTCAGCGATACGCATTTTTATATCTACTTGACCTTGATGGTCATTACTTGTCAAAGACATTATACCGCCATTTAATGTTCCGTCTATATCTGTAAAAGAAATACTACCAATTGATTTATATTCTAATGTAGATAATTGAATTTCTCCAAATCCATATTGCCAATATGCTTGTTTTGGATTTATAGGTTGATTTCTATAATATATAACTGTTTTATCAAGAGGTAATCTTATTGATACATATGAATTTTCAGTACCTTGTGGATATGTTCTGCTATATTGTGCTAATATTTCACCATTTTCATCTTTTAATTCATTAGCGTAATTAGTATTTCCATCATAAAAAGTAATTTTTTGACCGAAATTACTTGGATCACTTGTATCTATATATATAACATCGCCTTGTTTTGAAATAATAGGATTTTGATAATTAAACTCTGTTAATTCTGTAGCACCAGATGCCGCTTCTTTTATTATAAACTGATCATTTGAAAATATACCAGTATAATTAAACGTAACAAATGTTGCTATACTCGCTACTATAGTTGCTTCTAGTTTTAATACCTCTGTAATATCACTTAATCTTCTTGGTAAAATTTGTACGATGTCACTGAAATTTGGATTCTGAAAATCAAATATATCTATTAATACTTTATTTGTATTGATATAAATATTAGCAATATTAACTTGAATTGGTGGTATATTTTCAATTTCATTATAATAAAAATTATCAGCTATTGTAGATATTTTTACTTCGAATTCATCTACATCACCTGTTAAACCATATGATTCTGATATAAAACTTGGTTCTGTTCTATTACCAATTAAATCTCTTTGAGGATAAGCAATCTGGTCGGGCATATCAATTAAATGAGGATATTGATTCGCAAATAAAAAATATATTGTTACATCATTTGGAAGCATATCAATCCTACCCTCCGGTAAAATTTTTATAAAAAATTCAGTAGAACCACCTAATTCAATTGTTGCTAATTCTAAACCAAACCTATTTACTACTTTAAAATCAATAATATTAAAAGACAATACATATATATCACCATCAATAGATGTTCTTACATTCACAATATAGAATGTTCTGCCCGCAATTATTTTCACACGCTCGTTATATGTTCTGTAAAACGGATCATCCGAAGCCATTAATATTGGTATTAATCCATTTTCTTTTGGTTCAGTTGCCTTAACATTAAAATTCCATGTTCCTCTATCCCCTTCTGGTATTACCAATGGATCTGATAATACTTGTAACCATGATGGTTTTGCTTCTGTATATATAGTTATTTTTGCTTTTGGTGTAAATAATGGTGTAAAAGTTACATCAGTTATTTCATTTTTTATTGTAGCACATTTAAAATCATATCTAGACATATATAACGGATTTCTAATTTTAATTAGTGGATTATCATTTTCATTTGGACTCCATATATCTGTTAAATTTAAAAATCCAAAATAAAATTCCCATACTAAATTACCTGGAAATTCCGTATAATGGATTAAACCTGTTTCTTGATTAAAAGAAGTTTCATCTAAACCCATTCTCTGGTCGTCTTGTAATCCTACTGTTGTTCCCCCATATTTACTAGCTTTCAATGGATAATAAAATGTACCTGCTCCTTCTCTTACTTTAAACATCACAACATTAAAACAACTCATACCTGGTTCTCTTGGATCATCGTCAATTAATTCTCCAAGAAATTCTTTTATATAACTTGTTTGTATAAATCCAAATTTGAAATTTACTATTTTGCGGTCATTAAACCATTCTGGTGCCATCGATGCTGTAAATATTTCTTTTTTTATATAAGCTTTTGGTATTAATTCATCTTTCCATTGTACTAATTTAAAATAAAATTTTGATGTTAATGGAAAGCCATCCCAATGCATATTAAAATTTAAACACCTAGTCTCTACGCCTATACCTGATGAATTTGAATATGAACCTATCATAGTGGTGGCCATAATATTATATTATAATTATAAAATAAAATATTAATCACACGTATTTGGATATCTATAATTTTTACTAGGATCTGTTGCTCTTGGATCTAATGAAGCCGGTTTAGGTCTTAATCTTTTCGCATATCTAAAATTTTTCATCATTGTAGATACTCTATTCTTATAATTTTGTAGCTCTTGTGATTTTGTAATAGAACTTTCATTTTCAGGACAATTACACAAACCTTCATTATCTAATATTACAACTGGCAGTGGTACATATGGAGATTGTGTAAATAATGTTCCGTATTGATATTTTGTTACTTTATCATAATCTTCAATCATTTCATTTCCGGAAGGATCCATTGTTATATTCCAATATGGATTTCTATTATATATATTATTTGATATATCCGAATAATAATTAGGAACAGAATTACGAACTATTTCATAAGACCATCTTGCTAAATATGGAATGTTATTTAATTGGTCTGAAAAAGGAATATGTCCTGATATATCTAAACCTTGTAAATCATTATAAGACGGTGAATCCCATATTTCATCTTTATTAAAAATTACACTAGAAGCATCCATAAAATTTCCACCACTTATATCGATTGATATTTTTTTCTTTAAAGCTCCTTTTATTTGATATCCATATTCTCCATTACTAGCATCTTTAAAATAAACATTATACAGACCTTTATCAAAATTTTCTTGTATTTCATATAAAACTGGTGCTCCATATATTCTTTGATCTGTCATTCCATAAAAATTTTCTGGTATTGTCCATCCAGAAATATCATTATGTCTTTTTTCATTATTTGGTGACCATAAATAATAACATATATCAATACTTGATACATCTTGTAATCCTGCCAATTGTTCGTATATGTTTCTAGATAAATCCATTAATTCCCGTCCAGCTATTGATAATTTTATTTTTTCATCTCCATCATATAATCCTGTATTTAAATGTTCTATTAATGGTTTTAATGGGTCATATAATATTGGTGGTATATCTATTTCTACAGCACTTACATCAAAATCAATATAATCTGGTCTTTGTCTATCCAAAGCACTATAAGCAGAATTTACAACTCTATAGTTCCATGCTAATACCCATTTTCCAAATATTAATTGTTCCTTTGTTATACTGTAAACATTATATGGTATTGATGGTAATATATTTACTTCATGGTATGGGTTGGATGATACTATTGTATATGATATATCATATACATCATCTTCCCATAGATGATAATCTTTTATATCTTCTACTTTGCTATAATTACCAGGTAATTTTGTTGAATTTGGATACCAAGCATATATGTAATACGTTACTGTTGTTTCAAAGTCATTTTGAACCCAATAACGTTCTAAATTTACTAATAATGGATATACTATTTTATCATAAGGAAAAGTAACAATCATTTCTTTCCTAACACGATTATATGAAACATCCAAAAATTGCGTTGGATAAAAAGGTTTTGGCGGAATAAATTCAGTCGGTATAGAATATAGTTTTGCATATTTATAGAAATGTTCAAATGGATAATCTTCATTTTTTGCTATATATGAACTACCGTCAGCATTAAATCCTATTTGCCAATCTGCTACACGTTGAACTTCATTTGCATACTCGGATTGAATAATCGAACTTTCCAATATTACATCATTTGAAGGGTCATAAATTGTATATTCCCATCTAGATATATAGGGAACATATAAACCATTTGATACATAATTTTGACTTTCATAAAAAGCTGGTTCTGTATCTTCTTCATCAAAATCCTGTGGAACAAATGTATTTAATACAACTGTTGTATTTGATAAATCAGTTATTTTTGTTTGTGTGTTTGATATATCTGGAAAAAGAAATCTTGCTGTTACAGGTCTTTGAACTATTGGATTATCTGATATATCATATGCTTGTCCTATTGTCGTAATTTGGTCTAATGTTACCCCCCAATCAGGTAAATCAAATATTTTTTCACCATTTAAATAAATAATTACATCCATTTGACCCGTTTGTGGTATAGTGTTTAATACTCCTCTTGTAGGTGTATATGTGAAATGATATCTTAATGTATTATCTTGTTCTTCTTGTAATCTATATCTAACATAATGCTGTTGGTTTGTTCTTAACGCAGGATCATAAGGAGGTTTGTATATAAATCCTTCTTGTTTAAATGTATCCGCTCCTATATCATCCATCCATTTTGTATCCGCTCCATTTCCATTTATACCTATATGAAAATTGTCTCTATACATTTCCAAGTCTGTTGTTTCTGTAGCATTTGTAGGACTATTACTAAATCCCCAAAATGCTTGATTACTACTCAAATCAATTGATTGTGATATTGAAATACTATTACCCATATTATCATGAATATCGCAGTAGTAAAATATTGTCATTGGTATTGTCTGTGGAACTTTAAATGTTATTATATTTCCATCCGCACTTGTTGTAATTCCAGTAGTCCATTCATCACCATCACTTGCTGTTCCAAACTTAAATGGATGTGTTGTTGTAAACGAACTAACATCAAACGTATATGTATTTCCTGTAATAAAGTTTAAAATTGGATTTTCATTTCCATCTATATAATATTTTCCTCCTGCTGCTGTTACAACATGATTTATCGTGACTGCTGTTCCTGGTATGAAGAACTCTATCATAAAATCATTCGCACATATATCTTGTGAATCAAATTGTATTACCTGTGATATATCAAATGCTGCTGATTTTACATTTGGATCTCCGCTTGATATATCTATTGGATGATACTTATAATTGTAAACTCTATTAAGAGATATATCATGTAAAGTAACTTTCCTATATTGAATACCCGGTTCACCACCAAACCCCCAATCATATATTGCACCAGATGAATCACTATTGTCATTTCCTAACCATACTCTTTGCATTGGTATAATCTGTGTAGTATCAATATATTCTACGGGTGTTTGTTGTATTCTTAAATCTTCTTCTCCTATAAAATCTTTGGGTAATTCCCATCTTTTTATACCCGATAATAATTGGGTATGTTCATAATTAGGAGACCATAGAAGAAAGTTAAAAGTTATTAATGTATCGTCTGATAATAGCCCTTTATAATATGTATTCCATGTTCTAATTAATCCTGTTATATCATTATTTGATATTTCTAATGTCATTCTTGTTAAATCGTCTGGAACTTTAAATATTGGTTCAACGTTGTCATACAAAAATTCATTATATCCTATATCAAAATAAGTTGGTTCAGCAAAGTAATCTACACCTGGAATTAATGGATATGCTCTTGATTTTGGATTTATAAAACTATGTTGAACTGTATAACTCCATATACCTATATATCTTCCTGGTAATAAAGTAGTTTCTCTTATACCAGTATCTGGTATATCTACATATAAAACTGGTGGCAACATTTGTGCACCAATTGGTGAAACATTAAATGATAAATCATAACTTGTAAATGCATTCGCTGATATATCTACTAATGGATCATTTTGGTCTCTATCTGAACGATTTTTGGGTTTTATTACATAAAATTGAAATGATATTTGACAACCTAAATCAGTATTGTATACTACGTTTCTTGATAAATCTTCGATTTCATTTACATTCACTGATAATCTTAAATTTTTATAATATGTTTTCGGTGCGTTTGGATATTCTATTCTACGATATGTCATTATTATTGGCTTTGGTTTGTATATTTTACCATAGTCTGTAAAATCAAAATAAGTATATGGACTTATACCATTGTTATATGATATATCTAAAAAACTTACATTTCTTGGGTCATATCTATTTGATTTGTCGTATCTGTATATGTGATATTCAAAGCTCCAACGAATATAATATTCATTGTCTGATATATCTATTATTTTATCTTTTGACGCAGGAAATTCTTCTCTTGATTTCCAGTTTGTAAACCATCCATTCCCTCGTGGAACATTAACATATGAACGTATAGCGGATATGATTTTAAATCGGTTAAGTATGGTCTCAATATTTGTACATCATCTGGTGTATACTCTTCATAACCTATCCATGTCGTTTCATTTACTCGTATATCTGCTTGTGCTCTATTTTCTATTAATAAACTAGCGTTGCCCCCACTAGCATCTTTATACGCCCAATCTCCTCTATCTTGTAAAGGCACATCAAAAAAATCATAATTTGAATCTGGAAATACATTATATTTTATCGGATTATCATTTAATATATGCACCTCATCAGCAGATATATCAACAAATCTATCATTATATGGATAAAATGACGAATTAAAATCCCGGGTTTGTTCATTATTAGTAATTATGCTTATATCTATCGAAGTCCCCAATACAGGTGAAACTAGATATAGATATAAAGTTTTAGGTGATTTTTCATCAGGTGTAATTTCTATATATGAACCCGATTCACCTTGACTATTTCCAACCAATGTTATATTTCTCCTATATTCTTCGCCTCCAACATTTACTCCTTCATTTACTAAACTAAATTGCATTGGATAATCTTTAAATAACGGATCACTAATATCAAATCTATATGTATTTCCCTGAACCATAACACGATTGAATTCAAGCACTGAATTAATAATACTAAAAAAATTTAAATGACCCAACCATTCAAAACCCGACACAATTACCAACTGCTTTATTTGAACAATATATGTTTCAGTTGTTTTATTTTCAATAATCTCATTTGTATATTCTGGATTAATTAAAAGAGTATTTCCACTTGAATCTATTACTGTTTGACTTTGACTATCTTTAAAAACATATATTTTTAATGTAGTATTGATTATTTGATTGTGTTCGTATGGATGTATATAGATATCTCCCGCCATTGTTTTGAAACGTGGTGTTTCTCTATCTGGTCTAAATCTTGAAACAAAATTATTTGATAAATCTTCAATCGATTCGGAAGGTATTGTTACTTTTAATCGTTGATTTATATATTGTATTATTGGTTTTCTTTTTGGTTTAAATTGTTTAAATGCATTTATATTAGAAAAATTGCTTATATCAGTTCCATTATTTGCTATTGTTAAATGTCTCCATTTCCAAGGCTGCCAATTATTTTCCAATACTCTTGTTCCAACCCAAGGACCTATATCATCATCAATTGTTTCTTGATCTATTTTTATACCAGGTGTAAATAATGGAAATGTTCCTGTTATTGGTATTCTTCTTGGAGTATAATTTGTAAGATTATTTGTATCATTCCAATCGTCAAATACAAATTCACCTGCTCCCATTATTCTATATGTATAAAAAGCATATACATTACCAAATTTTGGTTCGATTATATTTATTTGGTCGTTCATTGGCATACCGCCAACAGGCGGTGCTAATTTATATATAGTTAAATAATTTGAAGAAGTATCAGCTGTAAAATCTGTTGTAAAATTGTGTGTATATAATTTAAAACCGTCTATGTCATCCGCCGGATTACCTATTAATGTATTGTTTGATGTCTGTTCGACACTTAGTAATGGATACACATTTGTTTGGTGACAATTTAATTGTCCTGTATTTTCATCTGCTATTTGAGTTAAATTTGGAAAAAATGAAATTATTTGACCATTGTCGTGAAACCACGGATCATTTATTTCTTGCCAAACATAAATATAGTATTCACAGTTACCGTAAGAAGGACTTCTATTTTCTCTTGTTAAATTATTATTTGTAGTTTCTGGTGCATTATGTCCTGTATTTTCAAAAATTTTAGTATCTAAATTTTCTTTACACTGTTTTATTCCAGATATGTCAATAGCAGGTATTTTTATATTTATATAATCTAAACCTCCCATGTAGTCGTCGTCTTCTGTAGAAAACCAAAATGTTTCTTTTATATATTCATTTTTTTTCTTTAAATACATGGTGTATTTATTTGACCCACCATCAGAACTTTTATTTACTACTGTCATCAATTCTTGTACTTCGACATAAAAAACTGCTTCACCCATTTCGCTATCTAAATGTTCTGTTGCTATTCCTGTTTTAAAATAAAACCCTATTAATTTTGGATATTTAAGTGTTCTTTTTTTCGCATCTATTAATGATATATTACTTATTGTGCTTTCTTCTAATCCACCACTTAATATTTGATTTTCAAATTCTACGTATGGATAATCAGTATTATATGTTATTTCTGGCTTATTCAGACTCTGATAAAAAAATGGATTATTATATTCTATTGTATCTGTCATTCTTATATATATATATTTAAATAATAGATATATATTTAAAATCTCCACTTATTTCCACAATTTAAACAAGATACAAATGTTGTAATTGGTTCATCAGCCGATCTTGTTTGTTGTTGATAATAAGTGCATTTATTTTTTTTACATTTAAAACATTTAAATTCATCTGTAGCAAGTAGTTCATCTTCTTTTCCAAAATTTTTATCTCTATTTATTTTTGCTTTAATTAAATCTTGCCATATTTTTGGATTCAATTCTTGATGAGTTAAACCAGCAATATTTTTTGTTTTCAATTTTCCATCTTTTATTTTCTTTAATATTTTTCTCGCATTTTTATTATGTTTAACATCTAAATTACATATCATACTTCTAAATTTATCTGTATATAATTGAACGAAATATTTGTTGTCCCATTTTTTCACTATTTTTTTATCATCGCTGGAACGTATAGCATAATTATATACTCCTTTTTCAAGGTTTATTATTTGATTTTCATTTAAATCTTTGAACCGTTCTTTTAACTTAAGAACGACATTATCTCTAAATTCTTTTCCATTTACCACTTTCATTATTTAATTAAATTAATATTTATTTATATTATTTCAATTTTTTATATTTAATCTGATACATAATCCTCTTCAGATAATTCTGATCCAGCTTCATCTTCGCCACTTTCATATTCAAGTTCGTCCGAATCTTCTTCTTCTTCTGTTTCATCTGAATCGGCACTTTCAACATCTTCCAACGTTTCTTCTTCAAGACCTTCTTCAAGACCTTCTTCATCATCATCGTCGTCATCATCGTTGTCTTCTTCTGGTATATAATCTCCATCATCTTCACCAGAATCTACAACAAAGCCCTCTTCTTTTGAATATCCTTCTTTTGTTTTTAAATGTTCTGGTATTTCTTCCTCGGAACTATAACTATCATCTTCTCCTAATTCTTCAAAGCCACCAAATAATTTTTCATAACATTTTTCCCATTCATCAACTGTTAAGTCAAAAATTTCTGTAGAACTTCCTATATCCATATGGTCATGCATAATACACAACATACTCCCATAATATAGTTCTTTATCCACTGGTGGTGGTAAATCATATTTATTTATTGTACTTTCTCTACCATTATTTTTGGCATACAATGTAATATATTTATTTCCTACCGACCAACTTGCTCTCCAAGCAAAATGATTATCATTTCTAAAACCTGCCTTTTTATATAAACTGGATACTTCTACACTATTCAAATTGGTGTTTTTTAACTCACCTGTTTTTTGAATGACTAAAATTTTTACCATTTTATACCAATAATGAAAAGGGTTTAAATAGTTTATTTAATAATTATTTAAGATGTTCATTTATTATCTGAAAGAAATTGACTTTTCAAAATTAAATATTAAAAAGCTTATTGATAAGCTTAAAAAAAAATTAATATTTAGAGAAAATGAAAACGTTGAAATCATTACACCACACGATATTATTTATATAAAAGATGATGAATATTTCAAGAAAAAAATTAATTATAGCAATGATTGTAGTATGATAAAAAATTATGGTTATTCTCATGATCTTACATTGTTTAAACAATCGCAGAGATTTTTTTATACAAAGGAACCGGTATATAACATTCCAATTAAACACAAACATTTAATTATAAAAAATTTAAAATTTTATTTATCAAAGGAATCTAAAACTTGCATTGTAATTGAATTTTGCAATGATGTATTTAATGATCTCTATTTTTCCTCGGACCAAAATGAAAATAATCATTCTTTAAAAGATGATATTAGTTATTTTGCTCAATTGATTGTATAAACAATATATATTATGTTTTTATGGATATTACAGACGACAGTTATTTCTATAGTTTTAATCGCATCCATTCATTATATATTTGTGTTTTTCAAAGAAAATTTGACTATTCCAAAAACAAAAGATTTAGTAAATAAACCAGCACAAAATTATAAAAAAATGTTAAATATTAAAGAAAAAACGGAAACTAACACAGATAGTATGAAGTCAGAATTAAAAGAATATATCAAAAATTTAGTACCAAAAAATAATATAAGTGAAAGTCCACCTTTAAAAAAAGAAAATACTATTGACAACCAAGGAAACTTTTTTCAAGGAAACCAACAATATAGTAGTTACTAAATAGCTTAAAAAGATATTATTTATTAATACTAATGAGACTGAATTACAATAAAATTTTATCGAACTTTCCTGAGATAGAACTTTCTTATGAAAAAAACATGTATAAGAAAACTCTATCTGTTGATTTTTATTTAGCAATTCCAAAAGGAAGAAAATATTTTGCTTGGTTTCACTATTACAAAAATGAACCTGTTTGTTATTTAATGTGTTTAAACAGAAATAAACGTACTCTTGATAATATAACAATAACTTCTTGTTGTTTTGATAAATCTTTATGTATTGGCAAAGGAACTATTTTATATGGAACTATATTTTTCATTAAAAATCATAAGTTTTTTAATATAGAAGATATTCATTACTTTAAAAATAATTATTGTAGTATTTATAACCAAGGTGATAAATTAAATTTATTTAAAAGTATTTGTTCTAATTATATTAAACCCGTATCGTTTACTAAAAACGACACCATATTTGGTATGCCCGTTATGGCACAATACGAAAATCATTTAATAGAGGCTTTAAAAATAATTCCTTATGATATATTTTTTATACAAGGAAGAAGGATGAATGGTAAAAACATTTTTTATAATAAAAAGTGTTATATTGAAAAAGAAATATATGCCAATTTTCTTATTAGACCAGATGTTAAAAATGATATTTATGAACTGTATTATCTAAATAATATTGATGAACTTGTAAAATATGATTATGCGTATATCGATTCTTATAATCGTAGTGTATTTATGAATAAAATTTTTAGAAATATTAAAGAAAATCAAAACTTAGATGCTCTTGAAGAAAGTGATGATGAAGAAGAATTTGAAAATATTAATGAAGATAAATTTGTTTATTTAGAAAGAGAATTTGTATTTAAATGCAAATATCTTAAAAATTTTAATATGTGGGTTCCCACTAAATTAGATAAAGATGCGTTAATTTCTAAAAATTCTAATTTAATTATAAAAAAAAATAAGAATTAATATATATAATGTCTGTTGATTCGAAATTACTTAAGAACACACAAAATAGTTTTCAATGGTTCCAGAATGCTAAAAAACAAGTTGGAGGAAAAGGCAGAGGATACGGTGTAAATTTTTCTTCATTAAATAATGATGCTAATTCTGGAATGGGTTATAATAGAGCAACTGGTTTAGCATATAATCAATGCGGTCAATCTGGTGGAAATGGTTACGGTTTTACCGAACAAGGTGCTGCTGCTTCACAAGCATTTAGAGGCAGTTATACTCCTATTACTACTTATTCTAAAGCAAAACAATGCGGTGGAAAAAGAAGACGTAAAAAATCTAAAAAACTTAGAAAATCTAAAAAAGGTGGTAAAAGAAAACGTAGTAGAAAACGTAGTAGAAAACGTAGAAAATCACGTAAAAGTAGAAGACGTCGTAGAAAATCTAAAAAAGGCGGTAGAAGAAAAAGACGTAGAACTAAAAGAAGAACCGGAACTTTAAATACTTTAGCTAATCCTCCTCTGAGAGGCGGTTCTACCGTGTCATATGGTGCTGGTTTCCCAAAAAGCACTCCCTGGTCTTTAGGACCCGTAAGTATTCAAACAAACAAACCATCATGTTTTGATAATTATAGTCATGGGAAAAAATAATTATTTTATATAATAATATTTAGTTATTATATAATGTCAGGTTTCGTTCAAAAAGTTGTAGGAGCTCCATTCGATATTGTTGGCACAACAGCAAGAAAATTAAGTAATACTGTAAAAGGTGCCACTAAAGGAAAACTTGTTCTTGGTGGAAAAAGACGCAGAAGATCGCGTAGTAGAAGACGTAGAAAATCACGTAAAAGCAGAAAAAGTAGAAGACGTAGAAAATCACGTAAAAGCAGAAGACGTAGAAAGAGCAGAAGAGGCGGACGTAGAAAATCACGTAAAAGTAAAAGACGTAGAAAGAGCAGAAAATCGCGTAGAAGTCGTAGAAGAAGTAGAAGAAGACGCCGACGTTAAATTATTTTATAATATTTAAATAATTTCTAACTATATATTATATTATGGCATTTAGTCGTAGAAGAAGAACCCGAAGACGCCGATCACGCAAACAACGTGGTGGTGGATGTGCTTGCAATGCTTCCAAATTTGGTGGTGGTGGTAAAGCTAAAATGGGAGCAAAATCCAACCCTTTCTCAAGTAAAAGACGGGCTATGAAAAGTCGTAGAAAAGGTAAAGTTTACTTCAGAAAGAAAGGTAGAAAATACAGCATGAAAAAATAAATTTTTTATTTAATCATCATTTAAATTAAACATTAATTTTCCTTGTAACAATGGCTGATTCTTTGAATTAGCCTTTGTTGTTTTCCTTTTTCTACTATATGTAGTCCAATCATCTTTTTTAAACCCTTTTACATCTGTCTCCATTATTTTGAAATTTTGTTTATTATAAAACCTCCGTCTTTTTGTGTATTGTCTTTGAAACATTTCATGCGAATCTACTATATCTACTACTAATTTTTCTTTCCCTTTTTTCCTCAAAATTCTACCAACTGCTTGCGTTACATCTGTTTTTGGTGTCGCCATTATCAATGTTGTCAATGTTTTTATATCCAACCCTTCTTCCGCCATCGCATATGTTGCTATTACTACTTGTTTCCCTTCACTTATTTTTAAGTCTTCTTCTTTCATACCTCCCACATAATACCCTACTGTTGCCAATCCTCTATATTTTATAGCATCGTGTAAATATGTTAATAAATTCCTATTATGACCCAATATCATTATTTGACTTTCACACTTTTTATCATCTTTTAGTATCTTTTCAAGAACTGTTAATATAAAATCTCTTCGCGGATTAAATTCACATAATTTTTTTATCATTTTTGAATAATGCGTTTGACCCTTAAAATTCAGTTCTATTCTATTAAAATCTTCATCTACTACTTCATAATTTATTGTTTTAACACATACCTTTTCTTTCCCTTCTCTTTCCTTTTTTACAACTACCTCGCCTAGAAACATCTTTATTACTTTTGTTAATCCATCTTTCCTTTTCATTGTAGCACTTAATCCTAGCGTATATTTTGTTACTACTTTGAATAATGCTCTACTAAATACCTCTGCCCCGATATGGTGACAATTGCTAGTAACTGGGCCATCGATAAAATCCATTTGATTTTTTCCTGTTTTTGTTCCTAATACAAAATTATGATTATCTTCTACTTCAATATCATATACATACGGTTTTTTACATCTATTTGCTCCTTTATTTTTTAAATAACTTTTACCCGTTACTTTTAACAAACCATAATCTAAAAATTTATTATTCCATTCATAATTTTCTTCCCTGAAATCTATCTTGTAATCAATCGACCCATGAATATATGGAGATATCAATTCCAATAACTTTATTGTATTTTCTTTATTAAATCTTAAATAATAATATTTTCCTTTCGTTTTAGAAATAGTACAATCAATTCCATAGTGATTAAATTTTTTTACAAACTTTTCTTGGATTTCATAATCAAAATTATTTGAATGTATTGATATATAATTACTAATACTACCATCTTTTAATTTATGTTTATCAATACTACCGTCGTCCATATACCATATCGCAATTCCTCTTTCATCCAATTTATCTAATAACCAATCTGGCACATTTTTGGTATCTTTTGGTATTTCATCTTCCAAATCAAATATTTTTGTTTGAAAATTATAAGCGGGTTTTTGAGAATATCCATTTTTTTCTATATATGTTAACTCCTCAATACCAAACATATTTGCCTTCCATTCACAATATTCTTTTTGTTTTTCGCCATGTGTAAACCTCAACATATATCTATTTTTTTTGGTTATTGTTATGTTCCCATCGCCCAAATACGAACCATATACCACTTGTAATTGATCTTCATTTAAGGCTGGAGATATTATATTATCAATATGGTTTTCATCATATTTAGATATAATTAAATCTCCTTCGTTTAATTTATTCGCTTCTACATAACCTTTTGTTGTTAATATCTTATGCTCTGGTGTACAATTTATAACTCTTTTTGATAAATTTATTTTTATTAAATCTTCTCTTTCTTTTCTCCAAGCATAAGTCATTTTTTTATATTCAAATTGTTTTGTTTTCGTATTAAAACTTAATATTTTTGGTAGTTCTTCCTTATTTACCCATTTTTCATATAAACTACCTATTCTAACCGCACCTTTTTCCGTGTGAATATGTTGATTATAAGGAAAACACTCATCTACTATTGTTAATCCAAATTGATTAAACAATTTTATATCATAATCTTTCATACTTAAACTTTGAAGCATTCCTATTACTATATCCTTATCTTCAATATCTATTGTAGACCCTTGTAGTCTCCCTACTTTAGCATCTGGTAAAAATTGCTCTATTCGTTCTACCCACTGTCTTAATAGAAATTCTTTATGAACTACTATTATTGTTTTTACATTTAATTCCGCTATTATTTTTAAAGCACATACTGTCTTACCATATCCCGTAAATAATTCTAACAACCCCCCTCCATTTTTATGTGCGTGATTTACAAATTTTTCTACCGTCGGTTTTTGATGTTCTCTTAATTCTCCATTAAATTTCAAGTCTATCTTTTCACAATCTTCTATTTTACTCATTTCATACTTTCCGTATGTTTCTATTCCATAGTATCTTGGTATATAAAACTTCTTTTTTGATTCTCTATATAATGAAAATTCTACTGCCTTTGCCATCGAACTTTTAGGAACAAATGGTTTTACCATTAAATCTTTACGCAATGCCAGTTGTTCTTTTACTTCCATATTTTCTTTTTTTATAGAATACCCTTTTTGACCTAAATAAATTGCTACCTCGCTTTCGTTCATTGAATATAATATTATTTAATTTTTATATTGTTTATTCAATTTTAGCGAAAAGATATAATCTACTAATAAGTTATATGAAAGACTTATTAAAATCACAAACTCATCATTATGTTTTAGCTGGATTATTAGCATTATTCGTTGTTTTGGATATGAAAGTCCCCGATGATATAAAACCTCTTTTGAATTCACTCGTTGGTAAAGCTGCTGTTATTATTACTGCTTTAAGTCTATTATCTGTCAACGTTCTTGTTGGTATTTTAGCTGTCATCGCTTCATTTGAATTATTAAGACGTGCTGGAAGCCCTGTCAATATTCCTAATATTCCTAATTTTATCCCTGAATTAGCAAACCTAGGTCACAGCGGAGATGATGGGGACCTTGAACAACCTATCGCCGGCAATACTGGTGCTCCTCTACCTACCCTTGAAGAAAATGTTATTGATAATATGCTTCCTAGAACTGCTTCTGACGCTTTAGATAAAGCTCCTTTCAAACCAGTCCAAAATTGCGTTCATGCTGCTGGTAAATTGTAAATAAATTATTCTATATTTAAAATAATTTATTATTATCTATCCTGTTGTGCTTGTCTCCTGTCAAATAATCCTATTATAAATCCTACAAATTTATTAGGTATCTTGAAATATTGAAGTATTGCCAATACTATTAACGTCAATACTATTATTATGTATGTATGATACTTCAACCAAATTCCCAACCACCACATACCTGAGGGCATTCCTTCCTGCCATTTTTTTCTAATCCAACCAGCCCATTCTGCTTTATTTCCATCTTTATCTATTGTTGTTCCATCTTCATCAACAACCGGAGTACATATTGTCTCATATTCATCTCCGCTACTTTGGGACCCCGTTACACCTTTACTATTGTATAATACATCCTCCATCCTTGCATTTGGTGTGCTTACACTTTGAGGATTAATTTTCTTACTTAACATTGATAAATCTTCTGGACGTATCTCTACGGGATTTCTAAATATCACCATTGAATTACTTGATTTATTACACGTCCCTCCAAATACTGATTGTAATCCATTTTGACCTAAATAATAAAATCCTCCATCAGGCATTACCATTGATAAATTAAATTCACCCGATGGTGATGGTGATGCTTTACCATTGTTATGTGTTGGCACTCCCTTTAAATACAATGATTTAAACCAATCTATCGAACTACCCGATACATTATCATGCTTCGCTTTTGTCACTGGTATACATACCCATAAATTCTTTCCATTTCCCCTATGTTGTATTATTAATTCAGCATCAAATCTTTTATTATTCCAATTATTTAATGATTTATAATATAATCTTACCTCTGATATACTTAATCTACCTACTCCAGATATACTTATATCATTCGCTCCATCAAAACATCGTATATCTAAATATTTCTTTTTGTTTGTTATGCTACATGATGACTTTGTAGTATTAAATTTAAATTCATAATCACATAATAAACTACATTTATTATAACTTTTAGATGTATTTATATTTACAGTACCCTTACAACTCATAATTAATATATATTTATAATAAAAAAATATAGATTATTTATATATTATGATTGGTATCACCAAAAAAAGATTATATAAAATCAAAAAAATAAAAAATCAATCTAGAAAAATCCCTAAAAGGAAACACAAACGAAAAAGAAAAAAGAAACAAAATAAGAGTTTTAGGAGAAGAAGAAAGTACAATTTGAAAAATAAATCATTGAAAAAATATAAGGGCGGTGGCTTTTTTACATTCAGCGAAATGGTGGAAGGTACTTCGTCGGAAATAACAAAAGAACACAGAGCAAAATTAGATAGATTAAAAGAGTCTGCAAGAAATGGCAAAGAGGTAATTATTAAACAAATAATACCAGTAACACGTATTGGACCAGACCTATATGATATAAATGATATGTTTTTTCAGCTTAACGATACAACTGAAAAAATAGAACTAAAAAGCACTAAGAACACAACAAAATTAGGAGACAAACAAGAGAAAATGTTAAGAAATAAACTTCTTGGTCTGCAACTTAGAATTACACGCAAAAATATGGATACAATTACCAAACCTTTATATGAAGTATTAAATAGTATTTTATTAAAGCAATCATTAGCCAACTACACTGGAGCATTGCAAAAATATTTAAAAAATCCATTGTATAAAAAAGATGGACCTGATAATATCAGTGAAATTAAAAAAAAAAACCCTTTTCATGATATTGATTCCAATAATCATGGTTCACAAGAATTGAATAAACTTCTTATGACTAATAAATGGTATAAAACGGCTTTTACAAATCCTGAAGAAAATTATTCCGTTGAAACAATGACTACTGCTTCAGAAGTACCTGGTGTAATTGATAGTGGTTTAACTGTTTTACAACGATCGCAATCACCAATGGTTAATCCTACAGCCGCAATGGTGGTTCCACCCGGTGTAGCAAGTTCTATTCAACCAACGTCGCCACGACCAATACCGCCACCAGCACCACAAAAAGATGATAGTGAAACTGAAACAGATGGAGACAGTGAGGAGACTGAAACTGACGATGAAACCATTGTAGAAAATATTACATCAGCAACAGAAATTGCAGATATAGAAAAAGCTCTGGCAGTAGAAGAAGGCTTCTTTGATAATTACGATAAAAAATTTAGTTTTGACGATTTTGACGATGATCGCGCATTTGCTAGTTGGTTTAAAGAAGAAACCGAAGATGAAACCCCATCATTACTAACTAAAGACCAAATTGACACGGAGGTCCGCAATATAAAAACTGAAGCAATGGATAATATTTTTCAAAATATACAATCACCTGATGATGAAGTATACGTCACTAGGAACACAGATGACGAAATGCAGCAGAGCGTGGGTTTTAATATTATGAGTGTTTCAGATCAAGAGGGATTAGAACAAGAAATTCAGAAGGAGTTAGATACTAGTCTTGGGATTTTTGATAATATTCTAGGGAAATTACCAAAAGATAATACTGAACCATTGGAAGATCCTATCGGGGGAATAGGAGAACTTCCAAAAGCAAGGAGAAGCAGAACAGAAAGCTTAGAAATGAAAGAGGATGACGAAGATGTTGAGTGGCGAATAAGAGATGAAAGTTGTACGGCTGGTTGTAAAAAGTGTGTTGCTGGTGTATGTAAAGATGCGAAAAAGAAACTAGGTTCATTGGGTAAAAAGATGAAAGGAAAACTTAAAGACTATGCCGACGCCAGCAACGACCCTGATACTGGTATGCGTGCTAGATTAGGTAAAATAGCACCTAAAAAATATGTTAAATTGCCTCCAGCAGATAAACCAAATGTTTATTTCAAAGCTACCTTCCAAAATGATGATTGGAATTTGAAATTAGAAAAAGAAGGATTTGCCAAAGATGCTCGTTCTTGGTTGGCAAGAGTAGGAATTATGAGTGGTGGAAATATTACTGAAATTAAAAGTTATTAATTAATAATTAAATATTACTAATTAATTTATATTGAATTTGAATCCATATTTAAATAACAGCTAAAATTCCCTTTATGTTTTGATACATATACCGTTTCTATTTTTTCTTTGTATTCTATTAATACTAATATAATACTGTCTATTCTTGCTATTATTTCTGTTGAATTATCAGAACCATCATCATACGTTTTTTTCAAATTGTATAAACTAGCTATTAATTTTTGGCAATAATTCGATACATCATAACTAAATGACTTATATACATTTAATAAATCACTATCCGCTACACTATTTATTCTATCCAAAAATTTCGCAAATTTTGTAAAATCTTCTTCTAGATATTTATTTGTATTATTTCTATCTTCTCTATATAATTTTCTCCATGCTGTTTGTGAATAACCCATTACCCATCCTCTGCTAAATATTATATAGTTTCCATTTTTATCTTTCCCTATCTTATCTCCTTCTTGTATTTTTGTCAATTGCACGAATTTTATTTCAAATATTTTAAATTCTTTATTCAATTCTATTGGAAAAATATTTTCTTTATCATCTAAATTATCTACTATTGATTTTAACATACTTTATATACTATATAAATTATTATTTTTTAAATATTTTTACTTACAAATATGGAATATATTGAAACTGTGAATTATCATAAATTGTAATTTTAAACGTATCATTATATCCTTCAACATATATTGTTTCTCCATTCGTCAATTCATCGCATCCGTATTCACCAGTGCAAGACCTTCCATTGCTGCTTATAGGTAATTTTACTACATTATTTTTATCTGTCATGGTGTAATATTGCCATTTACTTCTATTTGAATATAATGGACGACCCATTAATGGTAATATCATTTCTTCGCCCGACATTCTTGTTAATATTCCTAGTTGTCTATATTCACCACCACCGCCTCTTGTTTTTATATTTATTGGCAATCCCTTTGAATGACAAGTTCTTAATTCTGGATGATATTCATTATTTTTTAATGGTGGCGCATGCATATCATTTAATACCGACTTATGTTCTGATTCATTTTTCATATAAATGTTATAATTTGTTTTATAATTATTATTTATTGTATATAAAACTCCTCCTATTATAGAAAATACTATTAATAAAAATAATAAAGTAGTATTTTCTATACAAAAAATTCCTGGCGGACATTTTTTTGGCATATATATTAATCCTTTATTTTTACTTTGCCATTAATCCTGAGAGGCTTCCGGAATTCATTTTCTCTAATAATGAACTCATTTTATTCATATCAGGTAAATCCATAGTTTCTAAAGCTTCTTTTGCTTGCATTATTTGTGGACCCATGCTTTGAATAGATTCTAATAATTTTTCTTGTGTGTCCACAAGTTGTCTTGTTGTATTACCCATATGTTCTAATCCGTTTTTTCCTCCTATTTTTCCCAATGTATTAAATGCTGTATCAAATGCGGCTCCATAATTTACATCTACTTCTGTCTTATCTCTTTTACTTTCATCTAATTTCTCTGGTTCACCTCTCTGTGTAAATCCTGATTTCTTTTTACATCCCTTTGGTTTTTTTTGTTTTCCACATTTTGTTCCCCAATCATCACATGTAAAACATAATCGACTTCCTTGTCCTTTCGGAACTGCCGTACTTTTTTTACACGTTTCATTTCTACCTTTTTTCATTTCTTGACATTTACCTTCTTGTATGTTATATAAAGTTGTTGATTTTGAACTTCTCACTGTATCCTTTTTGCCTGCTCTTGATGTTTGACCTTCCTTAAATCCTTCCCGACCATTTAATGCTGAAGCACATACTTTACAATTTCCAAAAAACATTGCTGTCACCAATATTATTATCATATTTTTTGAAAAATAGCTCATTACAAATCCTGATGCCATAAACAATGCTAAAGCATCGAAATCATTCGCTTCTATATATCCTAAAATATTCCCTACCGATACTATCAATACTAAATATAATACATACTTATTCGTCAATGCGTTCTTTATAAATTTCGGTGAATTACTTACTAATTTTTTTACCATTTATATATTATAATGGTAGAAAAATAACATATCTAATTAACTAGTATTTTTATGAACATTTTATATTATCAAAACACGTTTTACAGTTTGTTTTACATCCTGCGCCTTTACATCCACCATCTTTTTTACTTTGTTCGCTATGTTCTACGCAATTTCCTTCTTTATTTTTCCAGTATTTTGAATTCTTTTTCTTTCTTCCTGATTTATCCTTTGCACCTTCCTTAAATCCTTCTACATTGAAATTTATATAATCAGTTATATAATCCGCACATACCTTACAATTTGCTAGATTTAATGCTACTAATGTATTTACTGTCATATTTTTTGAAAAATAACTCATTACTATTTGTGCAATTATATATAAAGCTAAAGCATTGTAATTTTGTATTTGGATATATCCCAATATGTTAATTATTGAAATTATTAATACAATATACAATACATATTTATTTGATAACAATTTCTGAACTATTTTTGGACTTTTATTTATTAACTTTTTTACCATTATTTATAATATAATGTTAAAAAATTATTTTTTATCTTTTTTCATTCCTGTTGGCATTAATCCTGCTAATCCACCACCATTCATCTTTGACAACATTGAACTCATTTTTTCCATATCTGGTAAATTCATATTATCTAAGGTGCTTTTCGCACTTTCTAATACTGGTGCCATATTATTTAAAGATTCCATTAAATTCTTTTGTTGACCTACCAATTTTTGTGTCTCCGCTGTTAAACCTTGCATTCCTTTTTTCCCTAACATTTTGTCTAAATTATTATATGCCATTTCTAAAGTTGCCGAATAATCCAATCTTTCTCCTGGAGAATAATCTTCATCACCATCTTTATCATTTTCGTCTAATGCTGCTGGTGCTGAACGTTGTTGTCCGCTACCTTTGAATTTTTCGATTGCATTTTTACATTTATCATCACTAAAACACTTTTCTCCAGTACATTTTGGGTTTAGATTACATTTTCCACCCGCTAATTCATATATTTTTTTCTCTTCGTCTTTGCCTTCTTTCATACCTTCTGCGAAACCTTCTCTGTTCGATACTCCAAACATACCCAAAACATTACTAGTTACGTCTAAACATACTTTACAATTTCCTAAAAACATTGCTACTAATAAATTTACTATCATGTTTTTTGAAAAATAACTCATTACTACTACACCGGCCATATATAATGCTAAAGCGTCCCAACTTCCCATCTGAATATATCCTATTACATGACCTACCGAAAATAACAATACAGCATATAACACGTATTTATTTGACAATGCTTGTTGCACTACTTTTGGTGATTTGTTAATAATCTTTTTTACCATTTTATATATAAATTATATATAAAATATTATTAATTTTTTAGTTTTTATTAAATTTACATGATTCAAATTTACCATCTTTCATTACAGTTTCAAATGTATATCCGTCAGCTTTTGCTGCTTTACACATTTTTTCATCTGTTGCCGCTTTTGCTGCGTCTGCCGCTGCTTTCGCCAATGCGTCTGCTTTTGCTTTATCAGCCGGGTTTCCAGAATTTGCTGCTTCTTTCATTGCTTCTAATGCTGCTTTTGTTGCTGATGCTGAAGCATCATCCGCGTGTTCTCCTGCACCTTTCATTGCTTCTACAAATGTTTCTTTTACTCTTCCGCAACCCCATAAAAAGTTAGCAGCGAAAAGACCACCTAAAATAGCACACGTTTGGTTTTTACACAAATGGTTCACTCCGGCATAGGCTACCGAAAATACCAACAGACATTCATATGCACCTGTTGTCAAATAACCGATTATATTCATTGTTGCTAAAAATAACATTGCATAGCATAAGATTTTGTTATTGAAAATACCTGGGACTTTCATTTATACAATATAACCATAAAAAAAATTATTTAATATTTAATCCCTTATTAAATATTAATTCCTAAAAGTTATTATTTTTTATTCTTTGCTGTTTTCTTTCTTCTTCTCTTTTTCCTTGACTTCTTACCTTTTCTTTTTCTATTTTTTTTCACTGATTTTAAACGCTGAGTTTTTAATTTAGAGCGTAATGTTCTTCTTCTTGGTATTTTCATTCCGTATCTAAAACCTCCTTTATGTCTAGATGATTTT
>Ga0206131_10000374_pt1 | contig 63792 bp, 55 predicted proteins | sample Helgoland_Spring_FD_148636 | JGI IMG/M metagenome (GOLD analysis project Ga0206131, IMG submission 148636) | Pelagic subsurface seawater microbial communities from Kabeltonne, Helgoland, North Sea - Helgoland_Spring_Bloom_20160517_1 | ecosystem: Environmental > Aquatic > Marine > Epipelagic ... | reverse complement strand
AATAAAAAATAAAAAAAAAAAAAAAAAAAAAAACCAAAAAGGTAAAAAAAAAAAAGTAAAAAAAACACAAAAAGGTGGTTGAGGAGGAAAACCTAGGTTTTACACCTCTAATTAATAAATAAATTTAAATAATAATTTTTTATCTGAAGAGGTAAACCTATGACGAAATATAACGAAACCTTTGCGGGTGTTATATTTCTGACAAAATTATTATATAAATATTAAGAAATTAGATAAATATTAAAAAATAATATATAAATGAAATAATATGAAAATTAAAAATGAAATATAAAATATAAATTTACAATGGTGGTTTAAGACCCCAGAAATCATCAGGCATCTTATTTACCTCGGGAAATCCCCCGTCTCGTAATACTTGTTCTTGACTTCTGATAGGTAATTTATTAACACCACAGTAATAGAACATGGGTGAATCTCTTGGATTTTTAGAAGGAGGAGAAGGATGAGTTAATGTTCTAAATGGTATTCCTTCATCAATTTGAATAGTGTGGAATTCATTACTATCTATAACTTCTTGAACTTTATTATTAATTTTTTCAGTATTTTTTTCTTCTGATATACCTGGAGCATTATTAACATTATTTGGTCCAGGGATTACAAATCTTACACCTCCCGTTCCTTCTTCCCAGTGGGATTCTTCGCATATTTTAAAGTGGACGTGAGGCGGGACATATAAAGAACCTAAACCTATATAATAAGCGTTAGGATATTTAATTCTAAATTCAAATTTTCTATTGGTACATTGAGTTGCTCCGATATTGGGAGTTTTATTATATGCTTGAATAGAATCGTGATAAGGTAAGGCACTACCAGAGAAACTAGTAGTATATGTGGGAGGATTAGGTGCCCAGTATACTATAACAGGGTTAGGAGTTTTACTTTTAACTTCTCCTTGAACAAGAATTTCTCCTTGACCTTCATTAATGGCAATACCTTTACAATCTACTTTTTCAAAAAATTTAGTTCTCCATTCTGTTGACATTATTATACTATATAAATATATTTTTATTAATTAAAATTAATTATTTTTATAATAAATTTTAATTATTTTTTAAAAATTACAAAATTAATCTTATAACATATTTAAGAATATACTCTTTCATCTCCGCCACTTAACATAGTTCCTCCTCCCGGAGTAGCGTTTCTATTTAAATTATCTTTATTAGTGAGTTGTGAACCATAGTAAGCCATATTATCTTCTGGTTTAGCACACCCATTAGTGTTTACATTAGGTTGTCCTACATTATCGCATTTTTGTTCTTCATCATTAAAGATTCTTCCTTGTCCTAATCCATTAGGGTCAAATCCAACTAATTCGCAATTATTCGCATTACATTTAACTTTATTAGTTTCGGGTAAAGTATTAACTGAGTGGTATGGCTCTTTACATGGACCACAGCAATTCTTTTGACATGCATAATTTCTGTTTAAATTCATTAATTCGTCTGCGTTATTAGTTAAAAAATTCCTATATTGGAAACTATTTAATACTTTATTTCCAGTTCTAATTATATTATTAATATGACAACTTGGTCTGTAATCAGTAAAATGTCTTCCATCTGCCATTCGGGGCGGACATCCAAAGTGTTTATTATTACTAGTTTTATAACAATCTGCCATTTATATATTATAAATATAAAAAAAATATAATTTATTTTTCATTAAAATAAATTATATTAAATTAATTAAATTTTAATTATCGTATACTATTTTTTTCTTTAATAATCTTTCAACTAATTCACTTTTTAATCCCCTCGTTTTTAAATTTTCCCTTTTAGAAATTTCCCTTAATTGCCTACAATTTAAATCATTCAAATATTTTTCATCCATTTCTGATAAACTTAAAAATTCTCCACTTACTTCATTTGCTTCTTCTGCTTCTTCACCTTCCTCATTAACTTCCTCACTAACTTCGTCACCTTCTTCATCATTAGCTTCTCCCTCTTCTCCACCTTCTCCGTTGACTTCATTGACTTCATTGACTTCATTGACTTCATTGACTTCATTGACTTCATTGACTTCATTGACTTCATTGACTTCATTGACTTCATTGACTTCATTGACTTCATTTACTTCATTTACTTCATTTTGGTCTAAGCTTTTTTCTAAAAAGCTTACTACTTCACCTTCTACTTCTTCATTTTCACCATGTTCTTCACTTTCTTCTTCTTCTACTTCTTCACTATCTGCGTCATTATCTTCATTATGTTTGAATAAATTATCGTTTCCTCCAGTTAAACTATCTATTTTATTTTTAATATCTTCATCTAATGGTATCATATCATTTTCTTGAACGTGTTCTTGAGTGTGTGCGTTTACTTCTTCGAGGGTGGGGAATTCTTGAAATTCCGGGTTTGCTTCTGGTTGTGGAGAAGAGTCTTGATTGTTTATATTATTTAAACTTTCTTTATTTAGGTTTATAATATTAATTAATTCTTCTTGTTGTTTTTTAATTTTCCTACTGTTACTTAAACCTATATATAAGGAGTAAAATGCGACTAATACTGAAATTAATATTAAAATTAATAGTATAATATTTTGGTCTATCATTATATAATCTAATTTAAAAAATAATTTTATTTTAAACGTTAATGAATTTACATTATTATATTATTTTCTATATATTTCATTTTCTAAAGATTGATAAAATAAGTCAAATAATACCTAACTTATATTTAGGAAATTATTGTTCCTTATTTTTAAAAGAATATTATTTAGTAATAAATTGTACTAAAGATTTAGATTATTCTATTATAGATTGTGAAAAAATAAGAATACCTATAGACGATAATTATATATTCAAAAATAATGATATTATAAAATATATAGATTGTTTAGATAAAATTGATGATTGCCTAAATAAAAATAAAAAAGTTTTAGTATTTTGTAAATTTGGATTTCAACGATCCACGACTATTATTTTACTATACTTATTATTAAAAAAAAATATGAATAAAAAAGATAGTATAAAACTAATAAAAACGAATCGCCCTATTAGTTATTTCATTATAAATAATTTTAGTCATATATTAGATTTAATTTAATCTTTAATATTTTTTATAATTTCATAATATTCCAAAATATGTTTATTTTTTATATGAAATATATTAGCAATTTCCTTTATTCCTATATTAGTTAAATCAAGTTTTTGAATAAAATAATATACTATACCTGCTGATAAATATATTATATATATTTCATTATCTATAATTTTATCTTTAGACTTAACTAAGTTTTGAAATAAAGATAAACTCTCTGTAAAGAAATAGTTATACACTTTTGGGTTATAATATCTACTAACTATTTCACCGAACTTATTAATAAAATCTAAAGCAAGATATTTTAACATTTCATTTGGTAATAAATATATATAATATTCTATAAGTTTAGTAAAACATTTACTTATTGTAACTTCGGAAGTTAAACAAATAGTTGATATATCTCTCTTATTTAAATCTAAATTAAACAAATATGATACTAAATAAATACTCCCAGCTGCTTTAGAAGTCGGTGTATTTTCAGAAACCAAATCATATTTTTCAATTTGAATACAAACATACTTACAAATATCTAATATTTCTTTGTCTAAATTAAGATTTGAACAAAATCTATTAATAAAATCCAAAGGTTCGGATATATTTTGTTCTTTAACCCTTTTCTTTACAATATCTATAGACTGCATTATCTCATTATATTTCTTAAATCCCTTAGTCATACTAGTAGAACTAATCCTAAAAATTTCCGCAATTTCTTTAGTACTTCTAGTACTATTATTCTCTTTACACGCCTCATAAATACAAGAAGCAATTATTCCTTTTCTATTCTCCCCTCTTGAAATTTTTGCCTCTGAAATAATTTTATACTTGTATTTGGCATCTTCTATTATACAACCTGGAATGCCTTTACTTTTTGCCCTAATAGTCATAGTTTCAAATACATTATATAAACTTTTTTCTCTATAACAGGAACCGATCCAGGTATTATAATTCCGTATTTTCCTCATATCCCAACTTTCATTACACTTAAAAGGAATAACCGAACCTAAAGAAAATTCAGGTAAAAGACTGTTAGTTGGCATTCCACATCTGTTAGGATCAGAACCCTTGGAATCTTCGGAACCATAATACCTCCATTCAGCCCCATTATCAATATTAAACCCCTCAATATTACCACAAGAAACACATACTAATTGCCCCTTTCTATTCGTTAAAGAATATTTATTACAATGAACGCAAAAAGAATCGCCTACCCTTTCTTTTTCATCCATATCTTCTTCTACACCATTTAAATTATTTTTTTTTAATAAATCAAATAATTCATTATTTAAAGATAACATAATTATATATTAAGTTTTATCGCTTAAATAAAAATCAATTTTATTATTAATTAAAACAATTTAAAATGAAAATTGAAGTTTTGCCAGGAATATGGGTAAATAATAAATTTGATAGTAAACTTATAGAGGAAAAAAATATTACTAATATAATTAATGTGGATAATGACTTAAGTTTTATGGGAAAGAGTGCTAAATATAATGATACTATAAGGGAAAATGTGGAAAAATATGAGATATTAAAAATGGTAAATTATTTAAAAGAAATAACTTTATTTATGAAAAATTGTATATTAAAAAGTGAAAATATATTAATTTATTGTGAATCGGGTATACAGAAGTCTCCTACATTAATTTTGGCTTATTTGTTAAGATATGGTTATTTAACAAAAGAAATTGCTATAGAAATGATAAGAACTAAATTAATAGATGCTTTTAAACCGAAATTAGAATATAATAATTCTATTGAAATATTTATTAAACAGTTGAAAAATTAAAATATTTTAATATTATATATGAACCGAAATAAAAAAGGGACGTGTAAATGCGTGGACTATTATGAAGAAAATGATAATTTATATGTTAAACAAAAAGTTATTAATGGTGTGCCTACTGAAATAAAATGTAATAATTCTGTAAAAAGTAATGAACATTTCTGTCATAAACATAAAAAATGTCAAAACTTCCTTAAAAAATTTACTTCTGGAAATGAACCAGATTATAATCCGGATAATTGGGCCCATCCTTATGTAGAAGGCTCTCATAATTGTTATGCTTATTTTTTAGATGATATTATGACTAGTTTAAAAAAAAAATGTGAAACTATATGCCATAAAGAAAATAAAAATTGCCCTACAAAACCTAAGAAATGTCGTTCATTGATTCCACAACCGGGGGATTATTCATTATTTAAAAAACACGGTTCTTTAGATAAAAAAACATTTAATTATGATTGTAAAGAAATGGAAAAGAAAATTATGAGCGATAACCCCGTTATTCGAAAAACTGAATTAACAGAAAGTTGCGGTAAAGATAGTTATAAAGGAGCAATGGTTACAGACCCGGGAAATACATTCCATTTTTATAGACAAAATAAAGACGGAACATGGAGTCATAAACCAGGAACATTAAAAGTATCTAGAGAGGATGCAAATGGATTACCTATATATTCCCCTTTTACTGCAAATAGAGATTATACTAAACCCAATGATAGTGATCCTATAAATTATACAGGCTTTTGCGGTTATTATTGCTTACCTACAGACAAAAAAGCAAAAACATTTGCTAAATAAATTATATTTTATTTATATTTTATTAATATTTTCTAAAAAGAATTTTTTTCTTTTTAAATAATATAGTATGGAAGAAATTATTAAAATTTTAACAGAAACCAGAAAACAAATGAATGAGGTAGTTACTGATTTAGTCACCGAAGGAACATATCAAGATTTACTTAGTTTACAAAATCCAAAACAATGTAATAGTTATAATATTTTCTTAGAGGATGAACTTATGAGAAAATTTAAAAAAGTACAATTAAAAAATTTAAACCAAGGAGTATATATTTCACATAGAAAATTTAAACCTTGCTCTTCTGAGGATTGTCCCGAAATACGAGAACCTTTATATGGAGCAAAAGGAAAACTTAAATCTAAAGCACAAATTTGTAATACTATCTCCATATTCTACATTAGAATATTAACAATTATAGCCGCAATTATCACTGGTATTAATCCTAATAATAATATGGTTCTTAGAAGACTTACGGCACTTTACCAACCTATAGGAGAAGGAGCCAATAAAGGTAAAATATCTTTATGTAATGAAGATAAAGAACTTTATCCTGAAAATTTTTTAAATGTTGAAGGAATGAAAGAATTAGTTAACCTTTATAGAGTATATAATATAGAAGGGGAAGAGAGAAATAATATAAGAATGAAACAAGAAGTAACATTATTACAAGAAAAAATAAAGGAATACTTTAGAGGAAAATACTCTGCAGAAAATCAAAAAAAAAGTTCAAATAATAACAATAAAATTATTAATAAACTAATTAAAAAAAGTATTAGTGAAAGTATTAATAATAACGAAGGAAATAATAATAAAAATAAAGGTAATAATAATAATAAAGGTAATAATAATAATAATAAAAGAAATATAAATAATATAAATGTAAACAATGAAGGAAATAATAATGTAAATAGAAAAAGAACTAAAAAAGCGAATATCAATAATAACAATATTAGAAGAAATATAAAGGAAATTAGAAGTTTTACAAATAGAAATTTTAAACAAATAGAAATAATTAAAGAAAATCAAGAAGGTATTAAAAATAATATTTCAAAAATAAAAGGTAAATTAGATGAATTAATATCTAAACCTAAAATCAATAGCAAAAATAATATTAGCAAAAATAATATTAACAAAAATAATATTAACAAAAATAATATTAACAAAAATAATATTAACAAAAATAAAATTAAAAAAAATAATATTAACAAAAATAATATTAACAAAAATAATAATAATAATAATAATAATAACAAAAATAATATTAACAAAAATAATAATAATAATAATAATAATATTAACAAAAATAATAACAATAACAATAAAGACAACAATAATAATAATAATAAAAGTAGTACTACAATGACTATTAAAAAGAATAACAATAACAATAACAATAACAATAAAATAAATACATTTGGTAAAAATATTCCAAATAATATTAAACCGCAACTGCCTCCACCACCAAGACCTCAACAAGTTCCGCCACCACCAAGACCTCAACAAGTTCCGCCACCACCAAGACCTCAACAATTCCCTCAACCCCCAAGACCTCCTCAAGTTCCACCACCACCAAGACCTCCACAAGTTCCACCACAACCACAACAACAATTTGAACAACAACAAGGATTTAAAAAAAGAAAAAGAAAAAGACATAAAAAAAGAACAAGAACAAGATATAGTGGAGGCCCGCGTGTAGGTGCCGAAGATAACAATAATGGTAATAACGGTAACGGTAACGGTAATGGTAATGGTAATGGTAATCAAAATGGGGGTAGAAGAACTAAGAAGATAATGAGGGGTGGCTCATTCTTTAAAAGATTATTTGGTAAAAAAGAAGAAGTACCTGAAGAAAATAATGAAGGTGTTAATACCGGTAATAATGTAGAACAAAAAGAAGAAAAACAATATAAAACCATTAATGATTTTATGAATTTAGTAGGAAGAAATGATGTTCCTGCTGATTATATAGATAATGAACAATCGGTTCAAATAGAAGATTATCCAACTGACCTTAGTCAAAATAAATATTGTACAAATAATGTATTACCCACCGAATTAGAATATTCACTTAACGGTCCATATGGTAAATACTTTGAAAATTATAATTTAATGAAGAAACATTACAAAGACTATAACTCTAAATTAATGGGAATTTTAGTAGGAGAAATTCTTATTAATGAAAATAATCAATACAAAATAAGACAAATAGATTCTGAAAAATTATTCGAAATTGAAAAGAAAACTAGACAGGCGTTACTAGAATTTTATGTAGGTTGTCAAAAGATATTTGTAGACGCATTTACAAGTTTAGTTGACGGTGTGGAATCTTCATTGGCTGAACAAAAAAAAAGAGAAATTAAAGACGAATTACAAAAATTGTAAAATAACTTATAAAATAATTGTAAAATAACCCTATAAAAATAACTAAATTTTAATAACCTTTGGTTTTACGACTAATGGATTTTTTTCTTCTAAAATTTTTTTCCCTTCTTCTATAAAGTCATAAGTACAATTATGACTTTCAGCTAATCTATGTGCCGTACAATAATTTTTACCACAATTACAAGTAAATTTAACCGCACTAAGTTTTTTTTTACAACCTTCCATACTACACCTTTCCTTTTTATTAGATTTAGTCATTTTCAGTTCTTTATATAATATATTTAGAAATATAAAAGTCAATTTTTATTTATAAATTATTCAAAAACTCCTCAAATTTATGTATAGCAGGTATATTAGGTAAATCCATATTATCTAAATGTTTCTCTATTATTATTTCAAACAAAGACGCAGATAATTCATTTGGGTGATAATTATTACTTGTTTCACTTCCAAAAAAATCTCTAAACTCTTTACTTTTACTTAGTAAATTTTGATTTTTTATTTCTTCATCTAAATTACTAAATTCTATTTTATTTCCTTTTTTCTCTAAATTAAAATAAACATTTTTAGTATCTCTTATACTACTATTATTTTTAGTATCGTAAATACAAAGTGGTAATATATATTTTTTATATGCTTTAGTATCACCTTTACCTATACCTATAGGAAATAACCAAATATTATTAGGTAGGGCGTCTGGGTTAGTTCTATTTATTTCCATTAATTTAGGTGGTAATTTATTATATTTAATCATATTCCAATAGTTAGTGTATAAGTCTTCCATTAATTGAGGATTATATCTTTGGAATATATGAAATTGTTCGTGACTAATTAATGTTATAAATCTATTATTAATATTATTTATACTAACAAATTGTGTAATCCATTTTTGTGATAATACTATAGCCGTTTTTCTGGTATGCGGTAGTGTTGATTCTATATAGTTGCCAACTTTAATTAGTTTAAGATTTAGGAATATTTTTTGGTATTTATTTAATTTATTTAGGAATTGCTTCAGCATATTTGTTAAAATATTTTTTTCATTATTACTAAATTCTAAAACATTTTCTCGATATTTAGACTTACAATTATTAATATCAAAACATTTCCTAAGTTTATAATCATAGTTATTAAAATGAGTAAAATATTCTTCATTTGTCATTATATTAATAGAATCATGTAAAGATAAAAAATAGTTATTAGATTTTTTATGTATAAAGATAAAAATTATAAGAAGAAAAATAAAAATATATTGTTTAGCATTCTTCATATTATGATATAAAAATATTTTTTAATGAATAAAATAGAATATATATTTCTAATATAATTGTAATAATGAATGATTTTTCTATTACAATTATATTTATCCTATTAACATTACTAGGAATACACGTAAATAATAAAATGAAAAAAATAGAACACTTCGCGGGTGTAGTTGCTGCTATACCAGATTTTATAAATGCCATAGTTAGTTTTTTTACTAACTTTGTAGATTTATTTATGGTTTTGGTAGACGCTATTATAAATTTTGTATTAAGTATTGTAGATTTATTTATGACTTTAGTAGAGTCACTACAATGGATAGGTAAATTACCTGGTTGGATTGCGATGTTTTTTATGAATCTAGCTAATATAATTATAGATTTAATAACAATATTTATTTTATGGCTTAACCCAATTACTTTAATTAGGTCAATTGTAAGATGTATATTAACATTTGTTAAAATGATATTTTTAATGGTTATGGATATAGTTTTACAAATATTTAGAATAGTGACATCTGTAATATTCTCTTCCTTTAGAGGAGGAATGTGGGGTTTACCACACGAACCTAAACATCATATTAAACATAGTAATAGAACAGGTTATTTAAATAAAAATGATTTAGGAGGTTATTATCATCACCATAGACATCCAGAAACTGATAATCCCGATAAAGAAAATGATGGAAAAATTTGGGATCCTTCAGATCCTAATTTTTCTTATCAATATAATCATAAATATAGAAATATGAGATGTTATAAAACAATGACTTCTGAAGGATATCTTAATATTATAGCAACTATAATATGCCCTCCATTAGGTGTATTTATGTCTTTTGGATTAATGGGAATGTTTAAAATTCTTGTTTGTGCAGGATTAACATTATATTATTATATTCCTGGTTTAGTATATGCTTTTCTAATAACTTCTCATTTAGGTTTAGGAATGCAACTCAAATTTACAGATTGCGGTGGAGAAGTGGGAGGATTAACTATAACAGGGTGTGAAAAAAGAACTACAGAAGGATTATGTAAAGACGCAACAGTAACTGATAAAAAAAGTAAAGACGGAACACTTATACCCGCTTGTATTTGGACCCCTGATTTAAATAATGAATATGGAGGCACTTGCGTAAATACTGTAATTAGAGGAACAAATTACGCAGATATGGTTTCGGGTGCTTATCAAGCCAAAGATAGCGGGGGAACAAATGAACAAGAAGCAAATATTAATTTATCTGAGGTAGACAAAATGTGGAAAGAATCCGCTACAGCAAAAAAAAAATAAATAATCTTAATTATTCTTCTTAAACACTAAACTTATTCTCTCCTCTTCACCCCTATTCTTCCTAATACTATGTTCATATTTATCCTGACAGTCTTCATACATATAAATTAAATCTCCATTACTAAATAAATATTCAATCTTATTATCAATATTTCCTTTCTCCCTAAATATAAATTTCCTCTCATCTCCTACAGAGTATACTATAAAATTATTATCCCATTTATTATCTATCGGATCACTATGATATCCCATTCCTACTTGCCCATTTTCATAATAATTTACTAATACACCGTCAAATTTAATTCCAAAATCCTTATATATCATATCTATAATTTCCTGAACTATATGAGGTATTTTATCGGGTTTCATTATTTTCCCCGAATATTCAAATGTAAGATTTTCGTCATTTGATAACCAACACGTTTTTCTTTGTTCTTTTCTCTCTACCTTATCTTCACCCCTTCCTATTATTATATTATCTTCCCGAAATGTAATATTTTCCTTTATGGATTGTAATAAATTATTTTGGGTATAATATTGAGGAAAATATTGGAAAGGATAGGTAGTAAATTTTTTTTTAAAATTTGTCATTATAATATTTTATATATTATTTTAAATTTTATATATTATTTTAAATTTTATGTTTTTAAATATATTACAATTAAAATAATTTTTTTTATTACTAGAAACTAAATATGGGAAAAAAAAATACTAAAAAAACTAAAAAACAAACTTTGGAATATGTTACTTTGAAGAATGTTACTATAAAGAATAATTCAATAAAGAATAATTCAATAAAGAATAATTCAATAAAGAATGATATTGAAAAGAGAAAAAAATATAATAAATTATTTAAAACAAAAAATTTATCATTTGTAGAAAAGAAATTCTGTAGTTGTCTTATGAAAGTTAGAAACACTAAATTTAATCCTTACGGTATATGTACTAATTCTGTATATAATTTACAAGGATTAAAGAGAAATAAAGTAGTGGAATGTGGTAAGTATTATGATTTTTCTAAATATACAGTTCCAATGCTAAGATTTTTCTTAAAGGAAAAGAAAATTAAAGGGATAAGTAAAATGAATAAAAAACAATTACTTAATTTATTGAAGAAATATCAGAATAAAAAATAATATAATTTAGTTAATATAAGCTAATCCTCCTATTCCCATACTAATTCTTAAAATATTATAATTTACGGCAAATACTTTTACATCGGAAGCAGTAATATTATCAGCAAATTCTATAGCGAGTTCTTTATTGTCAAATCTGCTAAAGTTACAACTTCCAGAAGGTTGAAATGACTCCGGATTTAAGGAAAATGAATAAACATATATAACATTATTTGGAATACTAGTATGAGTATTAATAACATTAAGATATCTAAGTTCTTTATTAGTCATTAGAGGTGTTCTTTCTTGATTATTAAGAAAAATTTGGGCATTTTTTACTGTATCTATCATATTAATATTACCATCAAGTGCAAAATTAAAATAATCATTTCCTCCTGTAGTTTTATTAACTCTATCTTTTCTTTGAACTATAAATATTAATTCTAATATAGGATGATTAAAAATTAAAGGAATTTTTATATTAGATTGGTTAGCTATAATATTATTATTAATATTATATTGTGTTTGTTTTATTAAATATTCGTGATTACTTTGAGCAAATAATTTTCTTTCTTTACTATCTAAATAAACATATTCCAAAGAAATATTAACTTTCTCGATTTTTAATGTATTTGAAGGTTTTATATCAGTTGAAGATATATATAAATCATCCATTTTTTTTAATTTTAATGTAATAGTTACATCGTGATATTGTAAAGCAACTAAAGGTAATGCTAAACCTATATCTTTAGTAAACCAAAAATTTATCGGAACTATATATGTCCCCGAATTATTACTTTTATCTGTTTTATAAGTATAAAAATCTTTACCCCCAATCATTTTATTATATCCTTCTTTTTTATCTTCCGTGAAGGATAATTCATTTTGTATATACATCCATTCACCAGTTAATCTATCAATAACAGTTCCACCTATTGATATTTCGATATAATCTATTAAAGAATAACCAATATAATTAACATATCCTATATCTTCGGGGGCGATAATAGGTAATTCAAATTGAATAAACATATTTTTAAGTAAATCTGCGTGTCTTGGTATAATAAATTGTGATGTTTGTCCAAAATCTATATCAAATAAATGTTTTTGATATTCAATTGAAAAATTAGTATGTCTTTTATAAACCTTCTTAAAAAATGATATTTCAGGGTTACAAATAAAATATATATCTTGTCCTCCTTTGGCAACTAAATCTAAAAGTCCACCTCCCATTTTTATTTATATTAAATAAATATTATAATATAAATATTTAAATTTTTTAATATAAATAATATATATAATGTCAGGAACTTTAATAAATGCGGATACAACAACAACACTAAGAGCAAATAAGGTTAAAACACAAGACGAAGAAAACATATTAAAAATGGATATATTATTACCAAATGAAAAAGGAACTTACGACCAAACAGAAGTTAATCGTAATAAAAGACATTTATTATCTGTTAAAGATAATCCCGGAGAGTTAGATTTAGATGTCACTAAAGAATTTTTTTTAAAATATTTCAAAGACGGGGATGATATAGATTCTAAATGGGTTGCTTTAAAATCTGCTCTTTCAAGTTATGAAACCACTGCGCGACTTACAAGTGAAATTATGGATTTTCCAACTACTATTCAAACATATGCGTTAACTGGTAAACCAACAAAAGACTATGACGCAAAAATACACCTTGAAACAATGATGACCAATAATATTATTCCAGAATGGGTTTCACTACACGCGTGTGTATCTGATATAGGTTTAAGACAATTAACTTGGAATACTAATGACGGTTATTATTCTTATAATTCATTAAGTGGTAATTTATTTATAAAATTTCAAAATTCTGATGATGAAAATAAAGGCACATATACAATAAAATATGTTGAAAAAGATACTAATTATAGTGATATAGAAACATTTACTGAAACAACAAATATTGAATTAAAAAACAGTAAAATAATTTCAGTAGAAAAAACAGTAGGTGGTGATAATTCTGTAAATAAGGGACCGATTGAATTATATTATAAAGTTAATACTGACGGTTCTACACCAATAGATGGTGGCGTAGCAACATTAGAAATGGTGGCAATAATTGATGGTGAAGATAGTTGTTTTAATTATAATTGTCAATATCAAAATAATCAATATAATGATTGTCAATACACAAACCAATTTTATAATAAAAATATAGATAATAAATCTTTATTTAGAGGAGGAAGTATAACTTTGAATATAACTACAGGAGATTCTGTAGAAGTGTCCACAACAATGTATAATCATATAAAAACAGAATTTGAAAAAAAATATGGTTCATTTGATACTTTTATTACAAATTTAGGAGGTGAATTAGAACTCGAAGGAGGTTATGGTAGAAAAGCAACATTAACAATAAATCCAACAGGGGGAGATAAACAACATATAAAAATAACTAATAAAGGTTATTTATATAAAGAAAAAGATACTTTAAGATTTAAAGATTTTAGATTAAGAGATTTGGTATATATTAATGTTACAAGTATAGATAGTACTGATGATAGTGAAACATCTGAATATTTACAGGAATTTATAGCTCCGGGAGCAAGTAAATCAAATACTATTAAATATGCTTTAGGTATAAAAGAACACTTTTTAATTAAAAATATTACTATTACAGGTTCTGTCCAATCTAATGTTATAGTTAGATTAAATCATATTAAAGATTGTTTTGGTACACCAATATCATATATCTTAAAAGAATTTTACTTCTACGGTAGAACAAATATTAACGATTCACACGATGTTAATATTTTAATAACAAGTGGTACTGTTGACGAATTTTATATTGACTTACAAAAAATAGTAAAAGGTAAAGATGATAAAGAAAAAATGGATACATTATCATTTACTTTAAATGGTATTAAATTTACCGATTTTGATTAAAACTTATATTATGCTTTTTTACTTTTAAAAATTAGCGTTTCTGTTTCCTTTCCTTAAAAATCACTTATAAATTCCTTTCCTTAAAAATCAGCGTCCATAGTAAAAGCCATTTTCTCCTTTTCTACACCTAATCCCGACTTTGAATATTCCATAACTCTTTTTTCAAAAAAGTTAGTTTTACCTTCCATTGAAATCATTTCCATAAAACTGAATGGATTTTTAGTATTATAAATCTTTTCATATCCTAATTGCGTCAATAACCTATCAGCAACAAATTCTATATATTCACTCATTAAATCCGAATTCATACCTATTAATTTACAAGGTATAGAATCAATAATGAATTCTTTCTCTATTTCTACTGCTTCCACTACAATTTCCTTTATAGTTTCATAACTTAATTTGTTTTCCAACATACTATAAATTAAGACAGCAAATTCTGTATGTAATCCTTCATCTCTACTAATTAATTCATTACTGCTAGTTAATCCGGGCATTAATCCTCTCTTCTTTAACCAGAAAATAGCGCAGAATGAACCACTAAAGAATATACCCTCTACACAAGCAAAAGCAATTAATCTAGTTGCGAATGTTGCGTCTTTATCATTAATCCATTTAATTGCCCACTGTGCTTTCTTCGCAACTGAAGGAATCGTTTCAATCGCATTAAATAATCTACTTTTCTCTTGATTATCCTTAATATAAGTATCAATTAGAAGAGAATATGTTTCGGAATGAATATTTTCCATTGCTATTTGAAATCCATAGAAACATTTTGCTTCTGGGATTTGTATTTCATTCATAAATCTAGTTCCTAAATTCTCTAAGACAATTCCGTCACTCCCTGCGAAAAATGCTAATATATTCTTAATAAAATGTTGCTCTTCAATCTTTAATTTAGGCCAATCCACTAAATCACCACCTAAATCTATTTCTTCAGCAGTCCAAAAAAGACCCATATGTTTCTTATACATTTCCCAAATTGCGTGGTGGTTTATAGGGAATAAAACAAATCTGTTAGGATTATCCTTTAAAATAGGTTCAACGGGGTTATTATCAACCTGTTTATTTGCGATAGTTTGTTCAATTTGAATATTTTGTTCTGTCATTATAAAGTTTAGTTAATATTATAGTAAAAATCTTAAATTTTAAATTGTATAATAATTTTTTTCAATTTTATATTTTTTTAACTTACTCCAAAATCATAATTTATAGAATTTAATTTTTTAGATATTAATTTATTTTTCACGATATATTTATTTTACTTAATATATTTATTTTTATAAAAAAATAAAATTTATTTAAAAATTATACTATATTTTTATTTAACTATGCATTTACTAATTAAATCTACTGAACTATCTAAACCTTTTTATATTAACCATTCTAATTATCACGAAGGAGACGCCGGATTGGATTTATTTACTTTAGAAGATATTACCATTCCAGCAGGCAAAATGGGTAAAATTGATACTGGTATTATATGTGAAGCACTAACTGACGATAAAACAAAAGGTTTATCATTTTATATGTATCCTAGGTCTTCTATTATGAAAACACCATTAAGACTTGCTAATTCTGTTGGTATTATTGATAGGGATTATAGAGGTCATTTAATGGGTTGTTTTGATAATATAAGTACTAAAGATTATGTAGTTGAGAAGGGAACTAGATTACTTCAAATCTGTGCTCCTAATTTGGAACCGATAACATTTGAGTTAGTGGAAGAACTTAGTGAAACTAGTAGAGGAACGGGTGGTTTTGGAAGTACTGGGAAATAAATTATTTAAAAAATAAGTTTACATTTATAAATTATGTCTTTTATAAAATTTAATTTTAATAATGTTTTTATAAACAGTATTAGAGTATTATTACTAATAATTCTTATTTTAATAAATATGTTTTTTACTTTTATATTAAATGAAGAGAAGAGTTATAAAATTTTTAAAAAAATTATTAAATTTTCGATGGAACATAAATTATTCAATAATAAAATAAATATTATAGGTGATTTACAAATTTTAAAGAAGAAAAAATGTATTATTATTTCTAATCACCAAAATGCCAATGATTTGCCAATTTTAATAAATTTATTTGAAAAAACAAATTGTATTTGTAAATCTAATTTATGTTCAGATAAAGATTTACCTAAATATTTATCATTTTTAAAATATCTTGAAAAAGTGTTTTTAAAATCATTTAGATTAGTGCCATATGATAGAGGTAATTTAGATAGCGGTAACAAAGTAAAAAAAATAATTAAAAATAAAATTAATAATAATGAAAATATAATAGTATTTCCAGAAGGTAAACCTTCGAAAAATAAAATAGTAAAGGAATTTAAGTCCGGTTTATTTAGATTAGCAAGTGATAATAAAATACCAATAATACCGGTAACAATTAATTATATAAAAGGGGTTTGTATAGATACGGAAGATAATATTAATCCTCTAAACTGGTTTAATAATGAAATAGAAATACATATACATAATATTCAGTTAAATGAAAATTGGGAGGAATTAAAAAATAATTGTTTTAATTTAGTAAAAGAACCTATTATAAGGAAGAATAATTAAATATAATAATAAAGAAAAAATTTAATAATAATAAAATTGATTTAATTACATATAAATATATTGAATATATGAATTTTGATTATATAGAACAAAATCCAATACAATTTGTCAATAGTGCTTCACAAGAAGATATTGAGAAATTACTTTATCAATGTTCTGATAATTATTATAATACCGAAGATGGAACTATATTAATTTCAGATCAAGTTTTCGATATAATTAAATCAATTTTAGAACAAGAATTTCCGGATAGTAAATTCCTATCACAAATTGGTTCAACTATTAAGAAAGATAAGGTAAAATTACCAATACATATGGGTAGTATGAATAAAAAGAAAACAGAAAAAGATATAGATAAGTGGATAAAGACTTATCCAGATGAAGTAGTAATATCTGATAAATTAGACGGTATTTCATTTCTATTGAATAAAAAGAGTGATAATATAAAAATTTATACTAGAGGTAATGGAAAAGAAGGAAAAGATATTAGTAAAATCCAAGAGTTTGTTAATATTTATAAAAAAAAAATAAATAAAAAGAAAGATTTTATGGTAAGAGGGGAAATCTTAGTATCAAAAGAAAATTATATTAAAGTGAAAGACGAATTCGCTAATCCTAGAAGTTTTGTTGCGGGAATGTCTAATCAAAAAGATTTTAGTAAAAAGGAAGACTATCTTAAATTAGTAGATTTCGTTGTCTATGAACTGATAGAACCGATTATGAAGCCTTCTGAACAAATGGAGTTCTTAAATGATTTGGGTTTTCAAGTTGTTAGAAATGAAATAAGGGAAAAAATAAATTTCAATGATTTATCTTCATATATGTTAGAGAGAAAAAAACATTCTAATTATGAGATAGACGGTGTAATTATTACTAATAATAATATAAATACAAGAACTACTGACGGGAATCCAAAATATAGTTTCGCTTTCAAGATGGATTTAGATTTTGCGATAACAAAAGTTATTAATGTAGAATGGAATGCCAGTAAACACGGCAAACTTAAACCGATTGTTAATATTGAACCAACTTTATTATGTGGAACAACTAATAGGAAAGCGACAGGAAACAATGCGGATTTTATTGTAAAAAATGGTATTGGACCAGGAGCAGTAATTAAAATGATAAAAGGAGGTGAAATAATACCTAAGATTGTTGAAGTTTTAGAAAAAACGAAACCTCAATTACCAAATGTTGATTATGAATGGAACGAAACTCATAAAGAAATTATTATATATAATATGGAAGGAAATAAAGAAGTTAAAATAAAAAGGATTATAACTTTCTTTAAGACTTTGGAAGTGGAAAATGTGGGTCATGGGTTATATCAAAAAATGTATGAAGCAGGTTTTGATACTATCAAGGGAATAATGAATATAAGAATTGAAGACTTACTCGAATTTGAAGGTATTAAAGAGAAAAGTGCCAATAAAATATATGATAGTATACATAATGTTATTGATAAAGATTTAGAGATAGAAAAAGTTATCTCTGGAAGTTGTATATTTGGAAATGGTATAGGATATAAGATATTAAAGAAGATAACGAGTAAATACCCTAATATTTTCTATGAAGATATGGATATAACAACAGAAATATTAAATGAAATACCTAGTATACAAGAGAAGACATCTATAAAAATTATGGAAAAAATGCCTAAAATAAAGGAATTCCTATTAGAACATAATCAACTTAAATTTAAAAAGAAAAAAATTGTAATTAAAAAAGATGAAAAAAAGGAAAAGCCAAAATTACTTAATAACAAAAATATAGTTATTACTGGAAAAAGAGATAAAAAAATCTTAGAGAAAATAGAATTAGAAGGCGGAGTTATACAAAATACAGTTAATAAAAAAACTAATATTTTGATAGTAGAAACAATGGAAAGTCAATCAAGTAAAATGAAGAAAGCCGAAGAACTAAATATTGAGATATTGACAAATGAAATGTTTATGGATAAATATTAATAATTAAATATCTTTTTATAAAAAAATTATCTATTAAAAAGTTAAATGGCACTAAAAGAAAAAGCAGAAGGTATGAAAAACAAAATAATAGAAAAAGTTAATAATGTTGCGAATAATGTCGCAAATAAAATGAAAATTAAAGTTCCCAGAGACCAAACAAATGATGAAATAAAAGACACTAAATTGGGAAATCAAGTATTATTTTTCATTTTTTTACTAATAGGAATATTATTATTAGGAGCAATTCTATTAGTATCTAGAATATTTAGAGTTTATATGTCTCTTGCTAAATTGACAATTTATAGAACCAACGAAATAAAACAACAAAATTTAACTGATTATATATCTATCGAAGATATTAATAAAAAAAAATTAAGGGACTTCTATATTGCGAGTGCTTATAGACCTTATGTTTGTGGTCTACATAAATTTGATTATGTTAGTGTAGAAGTATTTAGTGAAGTTTTAAAATGTGGACCGCGATTTGTAGAATTAGAAATATTTAATAGCGGATATGGAGAAGGCGTTGAACCCGTTGTATCTGTCGGCGAAGAAGAGGGAGAATGGAAATATACATTAAATAGTATTAATTTGAAATTATTTTTAAGAGAAATTGCGAAAGTTGCTTTTAATTTAAAAGATTTGAAGGTATATAAAGACCCTTTTATTTTATATTTAAATCTCAAAACTAATAGAAATGTAAGATGTCTGAATAAAGTACATAAATATATATATGAAATATTAGGGGAATATTTATTAGATAGTAAATATGCTTATAATTCACCGAATAATGAAACAAGTGATATAAATGATATAAATGATATAACTATAGGGGATTGTTTAGGGAAGGTATTAATATTTAGTAGTTCAGGTTTCGAAGATACTAATTTAGAGGAGGTAATAAATTATAGTAGTGCTTCAAATTATACATTACAAAATAATAAAAATCAGTATAGAATTTTATATGTTAGACATGAAGACGTGGTTGATGCGGAGGAAGATATAGAGGATTATTCGAATGAGGAATTCCATAAATTATCTGGAAATGACTTAAAAAGATATAATAAATGTGGATTTACTATTCTTTCACCCGAAATAAAAACGGATTCTATATTTAGTGGTATAACACCTATAAATTATGAACCGGGAAAAGGATTAGATTGGGGTTGTCAATTTATTATGATGAATTATCAGAAAATAGATACTAATATGAGTAATTACGTCTATATATTTAAAGATTCTAGTTTTGTTTTAAAAAGCGATATATATGAAGCAGGAGAAGAAGAAGATGAGTGTAAGAAGTTTTTTACAGGTGAAAGAATGGTTTATAAAGATAAAGACCAAAAAGAAATTAATTATATTTATACTAAAACCTAATATACTTTTTAAGAAAAAGTAAAATCAAAATCAAAATCAAAAATAGTATAAAAAATACTTTTTAAGAAAAAGTAAAATCAAAAAAAAACTTTTTAAGAAAAAGTAAAATCAAAAAAAAACTTTTTAAGAAAAAGTAAAATCAAAAAAAAACTTTTTAAGAAAAAGTAAAGTCAAAAAATACTTTTTAAGAAAAAGTAAAATCAAAAAACAAAATCAAAAATAGTATAAAAAAATTATAATTCATAAATATAAATGAAACTTGATAAAACAATGTTTTTAATATTAGCTATAATAACTTTATTTTTTATTGTAGGTGTAGGAATACTTACTAGATATGGGTCAAATATTAGCGATGATCCTTCTTTTAAATTATTCTTCAATTGGTATATTGCTTTGGTATTAGTAAATTTACTTAATATTCTAACTACTGTATTATTCCATTATTTTATGACAGATTTACCAGGAGAAAGAGGTAATAAAGGTAAAGTAGGAGAAAAAGGTTTACAAGGCGACGACGATAGGTGTTTTTGTAGAGGTGCTGTAAATAATACAAATACAGTAGATACATTAGATGATACAAAACATATTCATTCGCATATAATTAGCGGGGAAGCACAGAGTCATACTAATATAGAAAATCCAGAAGGTTCTCTGATACACAAACATACAGGACACCATTCTCCATAAATTTAATATACAAATATATGATTGTAAATAGATATGAAAAATCCTGTTATACTGTCTTTTATTCCTATAAATAAATTAGTAAAATAATTACATTTATTATTATTAGTGTCTTGGTTTTTATCTTCATCTAATTTTATTTCTGTTAAGTCTTCTTCTATAACATTAATATTATCTTGTATAAGTTTAATATTTTCTTGTGTTTTAGCAAATCTATCAGTTTCATATTCATTTAAATATTTCTTGAATAATTCTATTAAATCACTTATTTTTTTAGTATCTCTATTATTATTTTTACTATAAATTTTGTAATTTTCTAAACCTTCTATAGATTTAGTAAGTAATTCTTTAATTTCTTCTTTTGATGAATCTTCATTATCAATTAATAGCAAATTGTAGTAATGAAGAAAACTAATATTGACAACTCCTAATATTTTATCTATATTGTTTCCATATCTAATGGAACCAAAATATCTATTTTCTCTAGAAATTGTATTATTGGTATAATAAATACTTTCTTCAATTGGTAAATTATCTAAAACTAATAGATTATTCTTATATATATTTTCCATTTTATTAATATAAAGAAAACATTTTATTTTTATAGAAATATTTTATTTTTATAGAAATATTTTATTTTATAGAGAATTATTCCATTTATATATTTTATTATATAAAGTTATCTATAAAATCTTGGTTCTTCATTTGTTGTATTTTCTTTTTTTGTTTTTCAGAAAGTCTTATATTACCATTATTTGATATTACTAATAATGTATCTTTATTTATTTCATCATTAACTTTATTTTCAAAAAAATTATTAATTTGTTCTATATTATTATCTATAAATGTAATGTAATTTAAATATTTTTCTTTATCAGCTTTAAAAAAATCTTTATAAGACATTTGTGAAATTTTGTTAGTCATAGTTGGTGACGGAGATGGTTTTGGAGTTAGCGATATGTCGGTATTTATATCCCCACCAGGTGATATTACGAATAATGTATTTTTATTTATTTCAGTGCTAATATTTCTTCCTGTTTTATTTATTAAATTTAATATAAATTTTTTATTTTCATTATTTGCTCCATAAATAGCGATATTTTTCCCTAAATCATTTAGGAAATCTGTATATGTTACTATTTCTAATTTATTTATTAAAGCTTTTTTGAAATTAGTTCTTAACTTTTCTAAATCTTCATGATCCCCAGATTTATCTTGTATATTTTTTATATTCTTAGAAATACTATCATAATATTTATCGTCTATAATTAAGATAGTTGTTTTCGCATTAACATTTAAATTATCTCTAATATTAATTTTTTTCTTCTTTAAAATCTCTATAATATTTTTTTTATCATTATAATTATTATCTTTTCCTAAAATAACTATATTACTTTCAAATTCTCTTATTTGATTGAGGACTTTGATAATTTTATATTTATTTTTAGTATCAATATCCTTTTTAATAAGTAATTTATCCCATCTCTCTGTTCTTTTTCTTTTTATAAGATCCCTCATTTTTTTATCATATTCTATTTCTTCTTTTCTTTGTTTCTTAAATCTAATTTTATCTTGTTGAAGTTTTTTCTTATATAATAATTCTCTATTGGCATTAGGTTTTTGTAGTTCAGCAAAGAAATCAAAATCTTCATCAATAGTTCCAGAAGGCGAAGGACTATAATTATCTTTATTTTGGTTATATTCGGCATAAATATCAGAAAATACCTCTGTAAAGGTAGAAATCCAAGGTCTATTAATATCAATTCGTTCGACCCATGTTTCAGGACTATCTAATATTTCTTTTCTTTCAAACTCCCCTAATGGTTTATTTTTAATATCATTTATAATTCTAGGGTTTCGCATAAGGTGATGACTTTCTAATTCGGAATCACCTAAATAATTATTGACATAATCATTCGCTAGAGAAGATTCGTATTCATTTATTTGCTTAATTTCTTTTATATCTACCGCTTTTTCAATATATTCGTAAATATTAATTATTTTTTCCAACTCAAAACCATAATTTTTATCTAATTTATAATAACCCTTAATAGTTAAAGTTATATTTTTACCAACATGTCTTTTTTTGGGAACTATAAATAAATAAATTTCATCCTTACCTTCATAAAAAATATCATATTCTATAGTTTTCATATTAAAATATAGATTCTGTATTACTATTTTTTTTATTGATGCATTATTGGAAAATCCTTCTATTTCTGGACTTGGAGAAGGACTTTCTTCTTTATTATAGTTTTGTTGTTTACTTATTTTAAGTAAGATATCATTATCCGTAATAAAATCATTAATTAAAGTTGTTTTGAATATATTTTTTGCTTGGTTACTTCTTATTACAATTTTTTTATATGTTTTCCCATTATTTTTTTTTTTAAAACCTCTAGGTACTTCAGGACTGGGACTAGGACTGGGACTTTCTTCTGGTGAAAATGGCATTTCTATAAATTTTCTGTCATTAGAAGTATAATATTCTTTACTAAATATTAATTTATCTTTATAGGATTTACATTTTTTCTTATTTTCTATATTTTTACATTCTATATATGATTTATGTGTTTTATCAGTATGACATTTATTACAACTAGAACACTTATTCGGACATTCATAAATATACCGCGAATATTCCTTACCACATATTTTTTCATTATTTATACCCAAATTTAAACAGGTACAAGAATCTATACTGGCACTTGGTGTATTTGTGTTAATATTATCTGGTGTACATAATTCTTTTTCTAATTTTCCTTTCCAGTCATTTTCTTCTTTTACGAGTATACCATCTTTTAATTTTATAGTTAAATCTTTATACAAAGGATTAAGATAAATAAATTCTAATTTTAAATATTGGTTATCTATAGTTTTTTTTTTCGTATATGAAGGTTTAGAATAAATTAATGTAGGTGTAGGTGTAGGTGTAGGACTAGGACTAGGAATATTAAAATGTTCTATACTTTTATTTAAATAACATTTTCTGTATAGGAGATAAAATATTGTTATTAGTATAAATGTTGTAAATGGAATAAAAGTTTTCATTATTAAATTAAATAACTAAAATAAGTTAATAAAAAAAAATAAATTATCTATTATTAATATAAGTTTATAAACAAATATGACAACTCCAATTGAAAATAAGAAAAATATAATTGTTGATACAGCAACCCAATGTAATTTATTATGTAAAATTATTATTGATTATATGTCTAATAAAAAATGCCATATTGAAACAGATTCAACCAATAAAAAATATATTAAATATGAAGAAGGAAGTTTTATAAATTATCGTGATACCAATTATGAAGTAGATAAAATTTATTTTTTTTCACCAAGTAGGCATTCCATAGACGGTGAGAAATTTGATTTAGAGGTGAATATACATCACGGAGGAGAAAGAATAATAGCCCATAATCATTATCATAATGATGAGGAAGATATATCTCCTTTGCGAAAACATTTCCATTATCATTCAAAAAAAGACGGTGATAATAACCACCATGAAGCAAAACAAGCGGGTATAAAGAGTGAAATAGTAAGTTGTATATTATTTAATATTGGAGAACATAAGGGAAGTGAAGTAAATGTATTTTTCAATCAATTCGTTCATAAATTAGATTCTAAAGAACCTATAAATGTTCATTCTAATTGGAATATAGAACAACTTTTGCCAAAAAGAAAATCATATTTTATGTATGAATATAAGAAAGGAGAACATGACTATAATGTAATCGTATTTGATAATATACAAAGTATTGAAAGTGGTATTTTCGAACTTATTAAAGCTATTTGTATCACTCTTGAATATATATCACCGCTAGATATAGAATCGGCAACAGAATCAACAAATACAGTAACCGAAAAAGATACTTTAAAAGACGCTTCTTTATTTTACAGAACCAATGTAGAAATGATAACAGATGAACAATATAAAAAAAGTAAAAGAGACCAAATAAAAGATTTACTAAGTATTGTTAGATTGAATTATATAAAAGACGAAATTATAGGTTCAAAAGAATATATTAGTAAAGCAGATGATATATTAGCTTCCGCAACTGGGACAGGAAGTTTAAGTTCATTCCAAGATAAAGAATCAACTGCTATAGAAGTCGCAAATATGTGGAATCAATGGGGACAAGGAGTATTTACAGATATTACTCCTAAAATTATTGTTTCAAAAGTTAGTTCTATTAGTAATTCAGATGAGAAAAACAATTATTATAAAAGATTGAAATTTGATACAGATAGTTATGATTATTTAGGTATGTTCGAAAGAGAATTCAAAGAAAAATTAGAAGCAATTTTTAAAAAATTTTATGACATAGAGGTCTCTATGAACCAAGTTCAAATGGACAAAACAATGAATAGTGGAGACTATGTAAATAATTTATATTGGCAAAATAATACGGAATTAATGAAAATAGATAATATAAGAAAATCTATACTATACTATAATAAACTTATAAAATATGAAAGTATTAATAAAAAATCAAAAATGACATCAATAGAAACAGGAAGCACCGACGAAGAAAAAGAAGAAGCGAAAGAAAATATGGAAAATTACACTCCAGATCCAAAATTTCAAAAAATTAGTTTAGAAGAAAATTCATCCATACAAGATATATTGAAAGAATTAATTACTTTAACAACAACTGATAATATTACAACTGATAATATTACAACTGATAATATTACAACTGGAACGGATTATAATACTTACTATTTAGAATTTAATTCGCTATATTATTATAGAATTAAAATTACAGAAGATGTAGCAATAAAAGAAGAAATATTACACAATTTTGAAACAGAAGAAAACATAAAACCTGAACATATAATATATGAAGATTTTTTCCCTTATATTAAGAATGACGAAAGTATAGATTCAATAGATTCAGTTGACGAAACCAAAGAATTAACTACAGTATATAAAATATACGATATAGGTACTGATATTTTAATAAGTAATAATATAAATAAAGATGAAAAAACCGAAACCGAAAAATATGATAAAATATTATTACAAGTATATAGATTTTTTATTTCATTAAGTGGAAGATATACAGAACCAGACCAAATTACTAATATTTTATCTCAACAAAATTATATGTTTATTTTTAATAATACTTTGTGGTGGGGGAATGAAACGGAAAACAAAATTGCCAAAATTGCCAATATTTTTAATCTTAAGGCCGTTCCCCCTCCCATAACCAAAAATACTTTTTCTGGTTATGATTATATAATAAGTCCAAAAGACGAAAATGATGAAGTTTGGAAGAGTATAAAAGAATTGGGTAAAAAAGGAGCAGATTTAAATAGCGATTCGCCAAAATATTGGGAAGAATGGGGTAGGGGGACATTACCTATTCAATCATTTATAAATAGAAAAAATAAAGAGTGGGGAGACCAAGACAATATTAAGATTAAAGGAAGAAATAAGAGCGATACTACACAAAAGAAAGATAACGATAAAAAATGGTTTAATGTTATACATTATTCATATGATTATATTGATGAAGAAGATGACCCTTTTGTAAGTGCTAGACCTCCTTTATTACCATATTATAAATTTGAATTTTATAAAACTAATTCAGAATTATTATTTGATAGAGAAAACGACGGGAGAAATGCTAATGTTTTTGTAGATATGGCAACTATTATAGGAGATAAAATGAAATTAACAGTATTAGGTAATGAGTATGATTCTCTAGTTATTAAAAATTTTGTTTTGTATAATACAAGTGGGACTGATGAATGGACAGACTCGGAGAGAGACGGTAATAAAGATGTATTAGTGAATGAGTGGAGAAGAGAAAGAGGAGATGGTAAATTAAATGCTGATTTAGAAATGTTTGTATGGAATAAACTGGTAGGAATGATAATTAGTTTTACACCAAAATATGAAGTATGTATGGGAAATATTATGAGTTGGTGTGCTAAAAATGATTTTACTATTAAACTTCAAGTTGCTGGACCAGAAATGGATCATACTATAGATAATGAAGAATGTCAAGATTGGTTATCTAACGAAGTCCATTATGAAGGTTCTTTATTTAAATTCTGGGAAAAACCAGAAATTTTTCAGAAAGACGGTAAAACTTGGGATAATTTAAGTTATACAGAAAAAAATCATATTAGAAATGGATTATTAAAATCACATTCCGGAAATAATAAAGATACGAATTTAACAGACCAAGAAGCATTTGATTTAGATAATGATACCGGTGAAAAAACATTAAAATGGTTTAGACATAATAAATGTAGAAATCCGGGGAATGTAAAAGCAGCGCCTTGGTGTTATACTAAAAATCCTAAAAGAAGATGGAATTATTGTGTCAAACCTGATTATACGAAATATATTGCGAGGATAGTATTAGTATGTGTATTTATAATGGTTGGTATAGTTGCTATAGTTTTTGTTAAATATCTATTTAGATTCGAAATTATAAGTAAAATTGTTGCTGCTTTAACAGGAGCAAATTTTGCGTCTGAAGCAATATTTAAAGCAAATCAAACTGTAAATAATATAAAAACCAATGTTAAAAATATTACAGGGTAGTAAAGTATAAATAATAATTATAAAATAGATTAAATAAGATAACTTATAATTCAAAAAAATAAAATATTTATTAATTTTAATATGGTTGACTTTAAATATCCAGAAAAAACAAGGAATACTATTAATGATGGATGGGAAAACGTTACAAAAGATAATGAAAATAATATAATAGGTAATTGTCACTCTTATGAATTAAATAATTTAGGTAAAATGGTGAAAGTGAAAGGAAAACAATCACCTATAAACATAAATACAAATTCAGTTCACGATTGTAATTTAATGTGTGGATTAAGTATTGATTATAAACCTAGTAAATGTCATATTTCCAAGGATAACCAAAATATAATTAATTTAGATTGGGATGAAAATAGTTCTATAACCTTTAATAATAAAAATTTACCTTTACAAAAAGTATATTTTCATACACCGAGTCATCACCTTATAGATGGTAATAGTTCAGTTATGGAAATAAATCTTTATCATAGTTTATCAAAAGATTTTTTACCAGAGGGTAAAGGTTTTGAAACACATATTGATACAGATTTAGATGAAGACCACGCACACGTAGAAGAAGGAGAACATAACAATAATTTTATAAAAAATAAAGGTGTTATTATTAGTATTTTAGTAAAAGAAGGGAAGGGACACATAGGAACAAAGGGAAACAAGTTTATATCACAGTTTATAACAAATAGTAATTTTAAGAAAATGAATAAAATAGGTAAGGATGATGAAAATAAAATAACAGAAATTAGCGTAAGTGAAGATTGGAACATAAATGATTTAATACCTAATAAAATGTCATTTTTTTCATATGAGGGTTCTTTGCCGATGCCTCCTTGTTTTGAAACATTTAATTGGATAGTATTTGAAGAACAAATTGAAATAATGAAGGAATATATAGATATTTTTAGACAAGAAGGAAATCCTTCTGGATATAGAAATACACACCCTCTAAATAGTAGAATTGTATTTTATAATCATACTGTAGAAGTAAAAGAAGAAGACATAAAAGAGGAAACCAAAGCAGATATGATAAATAAAATGATTGCTCCTATAAGAATAACTACTGATTCTAGGTCTGGTGTAGAATATAGAAGTGGTGCTAGAAAGATAATAGATAGTTATTATGGAGGTCAAAATAAAGATTATAATTCAAATGAAGACCAATTGGAAATACTCAGTAATGGTTGGGATGATTTAGGTAAAGCAGGAGAACAAGACTTAACATTACAAGAAATTATAAATTTAAAAGAAGAAGACTCTGAAAAATATTTTGATTATGTGGCAAGTATGATTTTCGATGCCAAAAAATATAATTATACTAATTATTTTGAAACGTATATGGATAAAACAGGTATTAAACAAAATATTATAGATACAGAAAAAGATTACGATACAATTGTAGAAAATGCATGTATAGAATTAAGTGTTTTAAATTCTAATAATACTTTTTTTAAAACAGAACAAGATAATACAACTCTAGATTATACTTATGATACAATTAATACTAATATTACTAAATTTGAAGGTACTAATATTGATAATTTAAAACCCGTATTAGATAAAAAACTTTTATTATTATTTTTATTAAGTTGGCATATGGATACTTATAAAAATTCTAAATATGTAAATTTGTTAGACCTAATTGAATCTAAAGAAGAGAAATTTAAAATTAATGATTTTATTTTACAAAAATTAAATAAAGAAGTAGAAGAATTAAATAAAGAAGTAGAAGGTAAAGTAGAAGATTTAAAAAATATGATTTTCAAATTTCAAGGAGAAGATTTAACATATACTTTAGAAGGTGACGAATGTCAAGATTGGGGCTCAAATGAAGTTCATCACGAAGGTAATATATTAAATTTATTTACTAAAAATACTATTTTATCTAAATCAGGTTATACATTTGACGAAATGGATGTTGATACGAAAACACTTGCGAGAGATGGATTACTTAATAAATCTATAAATGGTAAATGGAATTCACATAATAAATGTAGAGATCCTGGTGGATTAGAAGGTGCTCCATGGTGTTATACAAAAAACCCTAAAGTTAGATGGGGACATTGTATGGTTCCTGATAGAGCAGGTAATATGAAAAAATATCTATTATTTGTGATATTTATTATGCTTATAGTGATATCAGTTTATTTAGTTAAAATGATATTTAGACATGAATTATTTAGTCAACTTATAGCAAAATTAACAGGAGCAGAGTTTGCTACTGAAGCAGTTTTTAAAGCAAATCAAGTTGCTAATACAATAAAAAGTAATTTGAAATAAATATAAAAATTATAAAAAATTAAGCAGATTTTCTATCTAAAATCATTTCACTAGTTAAATTTGGTCTTTCTGCTTCATTATTGTAGTGATACCCATCATATCTTCTGGCATTTGGACCAGTAATCTCATCCATACCTTGAATTCCTAATTGTTTTTCAAATGTTTTAACTTGGTCATTAACATCAGCCCCAGGAACAGCGTTTTCTGAAACGTCATATAAGTGTTGTGCGGTGGTTAAACCATTTGGAGAGTTTGGATCATCTTTAAAACCTTTGGCTCTCATTAAACTTTCCGTCATAGTTTCAGAAGATGGTTGCTCTTTATTATTTCTATTAATAGCTTCATTTACATCAACAACATTGACATTATTTACTTTTTCTTTATTATTATTTGAATTAAATACTGCTTTAGTATCTATTTCATTTCCAATTCCTCTTGGCACAACATCAAATGAACCTCCTAATATCTCACTGGAATCATCATAAGTAGGAGGTATTCCTCGCATATTTAAATTGACTTTGTTGGCATTTACGTTAGCGTTATTACCACTTACATTAGCGTTATTACCACTTACATTAGCGTTATTACCACTTACATTAGCGTTATTACCACTTACATTATCGTTATTGCCACTTACATTATCGTTATTGCCACTTACATTATTACTAATTTCTTTTTCATTTTCATAATTTTCTATTTGTGCTTTAGTTAAATTATTAACTTTGTTAATAAAATTCTTGTCATTTTCATTTACTTCGTTTACTTGTTTATTATGATTTTTGTTAGTATGAATTGTTACTACAAAAGCAATAAGTAAAAGCATAGCAGTTACCATATCAATAAATGATAAGTATACAATAAGTGAAACAATAACTAATCTTACTATAGTATTATTAACATAGTTTAAATGTGTGGCATTTAATTGTGGAATAACGAATGAAGCATAAATAACTAATAATACTCTAATAGTATTAACAACTAAATCATTTTGGGCAACTTTTTTAACATTATTATTAATGTTATTAATTGAATGATTAACAGAAGCTATAATATTATTCTTGTTATTTTTCATTTTTATAAATTATATATAGATTTTATTTTTCAATTAAAAAAATATTAATTCTAATAAAATTGATTTATAATAATTAATATAAAAATAATATATATGAAATCCAATTATATAGGAAAAAAAGGATATACTATCTATAAAGAAAATATTAGCAATCAAGATTTAAAAAAACTATGTAAAACCCTATACGTAAAACCTTATATACCAAATCAATACGCCAATGACCTAAATAATAAACCTTTTCCGGTTTATTTAGAAAGTAAAAAAAAAATATATATACCTAAATTTTATGGTATTAAACATTTAGGTAAATTAGATACTAATAAAATAGAAGAAGGAAAATCTATTAATATTAAATTTAAATATGATTTGAGAGATAATCAAAAACCTGTAGTTGAAAAATATTTAGAAGTTGCTAAAGATATAGGCGGGGGAATCATTTCTGTTCCTTGTGGATTTGGAAAAACTGTTATTGCTTTATATTTATTAGCTGCTTTAGGGAAAAAAGCACTTGTTATAGTTCATAAAGAATTCTTAATGGATCAATGGAAGGAAAGAATAGAATTCTTTTTACCAGACGCAAAAATAGGTAAAATCCAAGGTAAAGTTATTAATATAGAAGGTTGTGATATAGTATTAGGTATGTTACAAAGTATATCTATGAGAGATTATGAAGAAGAAGTATTTAGTGATTTTGGTATGGTAATTTATGATGAATGTCACCATTTAGGTGCTGAGGTATTTTCTCGTTCTTTACTTAAAGTAAATTGTCAATATACTTTGGGTCTATCCGCAACTCCTACAAGAACCGACGGATTATCTAAAGTATTTGAATGGTTTTTAGGTGATATAGTTTACTTAATAAAGAAGAGAGAACAAGAACACGTTAAAGTTAAAATGATAGAATACTATACAGAAGATGAAAAATATAGTGATATAAAATTTAATTTTAAGGGACAAGTTAATTCTCCTGCAATGATTAATAATATATGTGCTTATGAACCAAGGAGTTTAATTATTCTAAAGGAAATAGAAGAATGTATAAAGGAAAAAAGAAAAATATTAATACTAAGTGATAGAAGAAAACACTTAGAATATTTAAAAACAAAATTAGATGAACTAAAATTCTGTACTGCTGGATATTATTTAGGTGGTATGAAACAAGAACACTTGAAAGAATCCGAAAGTAAAGAAGTTATGCTTGCTACATACTCTATGGCAAGTGAAGGTTTTGATTGTAAAGAACTAAATACTTTAATATTTGCTTCACCTAAAAGTAATATAGAACAATCAGTAGGCAGAATTCTTAGAATGAGAAAAGAAGATAGAAAAGTGGTTCCTTTGGTAATTGATTTTGTTGATAAGTTTTCTATATTTGGAAGACAGGCAGAAAAAAGAAAGAAATTTTATGAAAAAAATAATTATGAAATTGAAACAATCGTATAAATTATTTATTCTTCATAGATTTAACTATTTTCTTTTTAGGAGTTTTTTTCAAAGTTTTTTTATTTTTTTTTAATTTTTTCTTTAAATCTTTAAAAATATTTTTCATTCTTTTATTTTCATTTTCTTTACTTTTTTTTAAATTATTTTTTGTTGGTATAGGTTTTGTTAATCTAAATTTCTTATATTTTTTAATTCTTTCTATTTCATTTTTGACTACATATTTATCTTGATTATGTATTACTTTAGTTTTACCCATTTTATAGGCACGAATTATAAAATCATCTATTTGTTTTTTATTATAAGGGTAATCTTGTAAAAGTAAAAAATTAGGATTATTCCAAATTGGCATTTATATTATACATATATAATTCGTTTAATTTACAATTAATCCCAAAAAATTATATTTAATATAATTATAAATATGAATATTAATAATCGTAAATCAATAGTTAAAATGGTTTCTAGTAAAAAAATTTTTCATAAATCATCTAATAATAAAAAACCGGTTCTTATGACAGACAATTTTTCCTATAATAGAAGTAATAATAATGTTAAAATATTGAGAAATACAAAATTAAATAATAAAAGAAGATTATTAATTGCGGAATCTAAAGGAGGACCATATCATTTAGTTGAAAGAACTATTAATGGTAATAATAAAACTAATAGAGCTTATAAAGTTTCTGAAAAAAGTATTCCACAATTTGTAAGGGCTTCTGTAAATAGTATTTCTAATAGAAAAAATATTAAGAAATGTAGTAGTATGAAAAACTCTACAAAAAAAACTTTACTAAACAATAAAAATAATAAAGGACAAAATAATGTTTCATTACAGAAACCTAAAAAGAAGGTTACCAAACAAAAAAAGAAGGTAATGGTTAACAAAAAGAAGGTAATGGTTAACAAAAAGAGGGCAAATGTTACGGTAAAGAAGGTAAATGTTACAAAAAATAAAAGTGTTAATAAAAAAGGAAAAAAGGGGAAAAAGGGAAAAAAATAAATTTAGAATTCATAAAAAATAAATTTATAAATCAAAAAAAATATATTTAAAACTAAAAAAATATAATATTTTATGAAATATAGATTATTAAAAGCACAAGCAAAGAAGAATAAATTTATAAAAAGAGTAGAAAAAGTAAGACACGAAGAAGATTCCGACGGTGATTTATCTTCTGACGATGAACAAGAATTGTCTTATAACTTTATTGGTAACTTATTAAATGATAAATATATTGTTATTAAATATTTGTCTCGTGGAACATTTTGTAAAGTATGGTTAGTATATGATTTAACTGTTAATAAATTTTATGCCTTAAAGATTCAGGAAGATAATGATGACGATACATTAATAAATGAAATTAAAATGTTAAACACAGTTCATAGAGATGTAGTATGTAGTAATATTTGTGAAATAATTGATAATTTTGATATAAAAATAGAGGGTAGAAATAGAAAAGCAATTTTATTAGAATTATTGGGAAATTCGCTAAGTCATTTAGTATATGAGGAAAATGACGATATTATAACTTCAGATATGATTAGAAAAATAATGAAATCATTATTGGAAGGTATAAATGTTCTTCATAAGAAAAATTTAATCCATTGTGATTTGAAGTTAGATAATATATTATTTAGGGAAAGTAATAAAAAAATAAAATCAATTATTGTAGATATAAATAAATTAAATTTACATCAAAGTTATAATCTTATATTAGAAGAAACAGTTAATAAAAAGTTAGTAGGATTAGATAAATCTAAGAGAAAAACAATGAAAAAAAAATTAAAGAAAAGAATAATTAAGGAACTTTGTAATGAAAATTCAAGTAAAATTATAGAAATAAATAATAAAATAAATGTATTAAATATAAAAAATTTAGTTAATAAAGAATTAAATATAGAAGAATTGTGTGTCAAAGACTTAGATAAAGAAGAAGAATTAAATGAAGACGATAAATATAGATTAGATATAGATTTAGATAATATAGATGTTAAATTATTAGATTTAGGTAATGCCGAATTTATTAGTAATAAAAATGACGAAGAAATTTATACTAGATGTTATAGACCTCCTGAAAATATTATAAATGGAACATTTAATACTAAAGCAGATATTTGGGTAATAGGGTGTATGTTATATGAATTATTAGTAGGGGATACTATATTTGATTTTGAGGATTGTGATAAGGTTGATATAGAAAAGGATAGATTTCATTTAGTGCAAATGTATAGTTTATTGGGGAAAATGCCGAGAGATATGGCTTTAGAATGTGAATATAGTGAGGAATATTTTGATTCTAAAGGTAGAATATTAAAAAATAGGAATATAGAGATGAGAGATTTAAAAGGAGAATTAACGAATAGGATTGATATGGAAGATGAAGAATTAGATTTATTATTAGATTTTATAGGGAAAATGTTAGAATATGATCCTAATAAAAGATCTTCGGCCGAAGATTTATTAAAACATAGTTGGTTAAATGATTATTTGGAAAATATGAAAATAGAAATTATATAGAAAAAATCTTTAAGTGTGTCTAAATTCCAAAAATAAAATAATTAAATAAATTATAAAATGGCTGATTCTAAACCAAAATTATCTATTCCATGTCCGGATACTTTAACCCAAGCTTGTAAATTATCTATTAAGTTACAAAAACCAACTTGTTATTACTTTTATGTTGATTCATTAAAGGGGGCAATTTGTATTGCTTCAAATGACGACGATAAAATAATCTATAAGAGTAATGATGAACACACCTCACCAATTCAAAATACCTACAAGGTAAATAATGAATATTTAGTTGTTACGGAAAATACAATTTATGTTATTTCTGCTTCAACGAAAATTCAATAAATTCTTTTTATATTATAATTCTTTTATTTAATTCTTTTATTTAATTCTTTTATTTAATTCTTTTATAAAAAAATTGAAAATTAAAAATCTTAAAACAAAAAATAAAACAAAATGGAAATTTATCATTTGAAACTTATACCAAATAAGATACCACTAGAGTATGATTATTATTCCGCCATCATAGTAAGTGCATCTTCAGAGGAAGAAGCAAGAAAATTGGCGAATGAAAAATGTTACCGAGGAGGGGAGAGAGTCATTAATTTGGACAGAGTGAAAGCACATTATATATCTTTCGAAGATATGAAAAAAAAATTCGAGAAACATGGACAAGAACTCAACCTTCATCTGTACCAAGAGCTTATGTCAAGCAAGTATGGATACGTCGAAGACAACGAAATTTGGAAAAACCCCGAATACACAGAAATTGTGGAAATTGGTTCCAGTCATTCAACTGAACCAGAAGTCCACTCGATTACTTTTCACGCGGGTTGAAAATATTTTGGGGGAAGGAAGAAGAAACAATTTTCTTATCCCCCAAAAAAAACCAAAACAAAAAAATTTTTGTTTTTATTTACTTATTTTCTTATTTTCTTATTCAAAATGAATAATCGTACCTCTTACCTATAGTCTTATGAATATTATATCGTTGAATATTATATTCTTTTTTCATATTATTTAGTGTTTCTAATGCTTGTATTTTGCTTAAATATTCAATATTATTATTGTCGATATTTAATGCTTCATAATAATTTATAATCTCATTTTGTTTATCTATTAATGCCTGTAATTGTTTCATTTTTTTAGGTAATATTTCCTTAACAAATTCCATATCTGAACCTGATACTTCCCTATTAATATCAACTTCTTCAACAATAGGTTCTGGTTCTGGTTTAGGAGGTTCTTCGAGTTTAGGGCAATTATCTAAATAATTAATTTTATCAATATAGTAAAATCTAATACCGTCTAAGATAATTGCGTCAGAAGTAGAAAGACCGTCTTGTTTAGTAATATTCATTCTTCTAAGTATTTTTATTTTTTTTATAGGAAGTCCTATATCTTCTCCTTTATTTATAATATCTCTAACTTCTTGTATTGTTTTACCTAATTCGGTTAAAGAAGGTGGGAGAATTTTCATTTCTGTATCTGTTCTATCTTCGAAAATAACACATTCTACATCTTCAAATGTAACTTCCCCTATATGATCTAAACCACTTCCAGTAATAGTTACTATAGTAGAACTATCACCCTGTCTAGGTTCAAAACTAGTAATATTTGTTGCGTCTACTCCGGCAAAATTTTCTATTAAATTATTTCTATTATTCTTATTATTAGTATTATGTATATTATTTATCTTATATGTGTTTTCTTTATCATGTGTATCAATAGTTATTTGTATGATAAATATTAAAAGTATTACTGTTATTACTATTATAAGATTTTGAATAAATTTATCCATATATAATAATAAAACATAAAATAAAAGATTAAAAATATTAAACTAAAAATATTAATGTAAATAATTTAATGTAAAAAAATTTAATGTGTATGATTAAATTCACTAAATTTATTCACCCCTTTAACAAATTTATGTTTATGTTGAGGTAGTGCTTTATGAAATAAACTATTTTTTGTATGGCCTCTTAGGTATAAATCTAAAGGTAATTTTCCAAATTGGCATTCTGAGTCTTGGTCTCCAAGGCATCCACTTCCCAAATACCAGTTAGGTTTTTCTTGACAATTTCTGCATTCTACGCAATATTGTAAATGTTCCGGTTTATCGCTAAATTCTAAATCTTTTTGTTTTTGGTAATATTCCCCTAGAGGACAAAACCCTAATGTTTTTTCGTCAGTTTCTTTTAATGTGTTATAGCCAAATTCTAAATTAGTGCCACCGTTATTTTCATTATATTTTAAAAGAAATTTATCAAGTAACTTCCTTTCTTTTAAGAATTTTTGGTATTGTGATTTATTTATTTTTAATTGTTGTTGTTTTTCTGCTAAATCTATTTCTTCTAAATAAGAAGGTGATATATTATATTCTTCTACATTCTTTATGTAATATATTAATAATATTACTATTACTATTACTATTACTATTAATAAAATTGTTTGAGCAACTGTCATTTAATATTAAACAATATTAATAATTTTAGTATCATTAGAAATTATATTTTTATTTTGTGTATCAGACCTAACTAATTCTAAATAACTCCTAAATTCTCCCAAATTTAATAAATAATTACTATATTTACTTATATCTATTTCCATTGTAGTTAAATTTGGTTTTATTTGGTATTCATAATAAGGAATACTTAAAGTTCTTTCTATACCATCAATATTTAATACTATATTTACTAATACATTTTTTAGATATTTAATATTATCTTCAGTCATATTAGTTTTAGTTCCAAGTTTTAATATATTTGTTTCCGGATTAAATTCCGAGCTTGTAATAAATATTTTTTTATCCCAAGGCTCTAAATTTTCTAAGGAATATTCTTTTTCTTCTTCTAAATTGTTAGTATCTTCTATATCTTCTGATAATGATTCTTTTGGATGTAATTCTTCTTTATTATAATCATAAGAGTCAATAACTTCTACAGACCATTCATTAGGAATAAAATCAGCATATGAATTAGTAATCCAATACGCCGCATCAATTAAATTATCATTTTTAGTATTATATATAGAAACTTTAAGAGGGTAGTTAGGTATATGAATACTTTTATGTATTATATTACCTATATAATTTATATTATTATCACTATCCATAGTTTTATTAATACTAATATAATTAATTTTATCATTATCAATCATAATACCTAAAAGTTCATTATCGTGATATGTATAAACATTTTTTTTCTTTAGACATTTTTTTACTTCAGTCGATAAACATAAATCTATATTTTGGATACTATATTTATTATCAAAATCTAATTCTTTAATATTAAAAGTTTTATTTTCTTTAATATCAAAATAAAATGACATTTCATCCTTTTTATCATTATCATTATATAAACCAATTTTAATATTTTTAAGATTCACATTAGGTTTAAAAACAAAACCATTATATTGGAAATTCCTATTAATATTTTCATTTGATTTAAATATTTTATTATGTTTCATAAGGAAAGTTCCCTTATTAATTTGTGTAATTTTCTCTAAATCATCAGTTAAAAATAAAATATTATTTTTTCTATTAATATTAATTTCAAGTTTGTTAGACGAATAAAAAAATTCTTTAAGGGATTTATCATACATAAATAGGAATATTAAAACTAAAATTATAATAAAAGTAAATATAATTTTAAGTTTATTAGCGTGTATCATTAATTAATATATAGATAATTTATTATTAGGAAAAATTAGGTAGTTAATTTTATACTAAGTTAATTTCAATATTTGAAATATATGGAATAACCATACCAGCAACATTTTCTGTATAATGTGGTTCTTCAAATATGTTAGTATTATTATTTGCTAAATAGTAGTTAATAGGGGAACCGAATTCCTCTTCTAATTTATCTTTAAAGATATGTTGTGATATAATATTATTATTTTTATCTAATATGGAGTAACTAAGTTTATTATTTTTAGTAATACACATATAAATTCTATCTAAAGGTTGTAGGTTATATATATCATTATTGGTATTTAACATATAACCTATTGAATTATGAGAACCGTCTTTATTAATTTTAATTAGTTCGCATATAGTAGTAATTTCTTGAGAGTCGGGGTCCAATTTGTTTCTAATTTTCATAAAATACCTAATATTTTGGAAGAATATGTGTGGGTTATAATCGTCTTTATTATATGATTCAATAAAGTATTTATTTTTATAGTAATTATTTTGTTGTTCTGTTGTAAATTCTCCTAATCCCGGTGCTTTCCTTAATTGTAAAACACTTCTAGTGTCTAAAATATCTTTCGCATTTTTTTCAGGGCATTCGTTTATAGTAAATGTAATTAGATCAGATAATACTCTATTGTGAATATGTTTACAAGTAACTTCTTCTTTTGTTTTAATACAATTTATTCCTTTTAAAGATTTATAACTTTCTTGTTTATCTTCTGGAATATAAAATGGGTCTTGTTCTGTATAAGGGTCTAAATTAAATAATTTATTTTTAATATCTTTAATTTTTCCTGTTTCTTCCTCACATTTATTTTTATTATCATAATAAATACATTCCATATTATCGGCATAACATTTTACTTCTTCGTCTTCATCTATACCTCCATAATAGAAATCTTTGTTATATTCGGAATGGTGTTGTCTACATTTGAGTCCAGTGTTTTCAATTAAATGTTTTTTAATAAATTCTTTTTCATTTTTAATTAGGTTATCATTTAAAGCCAATTTTTTAGTATTTATTTCTTTTGAAAATAATGATTTATGATTATTCCTATTATTTTTACATTCTTCTATATTATTATATTTAAGGTATTCTTCATTTTGGTTAAGAGCGATAACTCCTTTATCTTTAGGGGAGTATTTGCCTACTATATATCCATTTCTTCCTCTAACATTACCTTTATTCTGAAGTTCAATATTACAATATGGTTTATCTATTTTACATCCGGTAATAAGTTTATTGCCGTAGAGGTCTAATAAGTTAAATTTGTTATCTTTAAAGGTTTTGATAAAGTCTAAATTATTTTGTTCTTCGAAAATGCCGATTAGTTCTATATCTTTTTTATTTTGACCTTTATTGAAGTAGGGTAATAAATCGGAAGTGGAATTATTGAGTGTGAATACTTCTATAACTTTTCTTTCTGGTATAGTATCTTTATATTTATTAAATTTCTTTAGGTTATTGAAATTATTTCTGGATTTCATTTCTATACCTAAATAAGCAAAGTTATGTTTTAATTGTTCTGGATTAAATGTTATAATAAAACCATAACTAAGATTTTTTTTAGCAGTAGATAAATCATTACCTATTTGTAATCCTGAGATTTGGTTGTTAATATGCTCATCTAATCCGTATTGGTAGTTAATTTTATTAATATTATTCATTTCATTTTTTATTAATCTATGTGAAAAAAGATTTGTTTTACATGGTATAAGTCTAATAATATTTGAAACACTTTTTTTATTTGAACCTTTAAACTCTTTAATCGCAGGTATAGTAATATCTAAAATATTACCCCAAATACCTCTAAATGTATTTTTTATTTGGTCAATTTCATTTGTTATAAAAAAATTTTCTTTTGTTCTAAAGTAAATGACTAAAATAACTAAAATGACTATAACTAATGGGATAATATAATTTTTATTTACAGTGGAACTTAATTCCTTTATAGTTGAACTTAATTTTTTCATAGTGTAACTTAATATATATGACTATAAAAATTTTATAAAAAAGTATATTCAATATCATTAAATATAATTTTTTTTTGTTTTTTTTTGATAAATAGATAAATAAAATAAATTTAGTTGGAGTATGCGAGACCACCCATACCACTCATGATTCTGAGGACATTGTAGTTGGTTGCGTATACTCTGACCTTAGCAGCAGCACTTGAAGTGATGAGACTGGATAAGGTTAAGTGAAGAGTAGCGTTATCAATTCTGGACATATTGCATGTTCCAGATGGTTGGTGTTCTTCAGGTTTAAGGCCGAATGAGTAGACGTTAATACCGGTGGAAGGAACTCTTTCGTGGTGTTGGAATGGTTGAACAAGATTGAAGTATCTTCCGTTTCTTTGTGAAAATCTATCGTGTCCGTTAAGTTGGAGTTTGGCGGTAACGGTTGGATTTTCACCTTGGTCATATAAGGCGTTGTTAAGGGATAAGAGACCTGTACCAGCATTTCCTGAAAGATTAACAACTTGACCCCCCATATTAGTAGTATTATTAGTATCGAGTGCCGAACTAATAGCATTAGTTGCGTCATATGCTGAACCAACATTTACTCCTGGGGAGGTATTAATAACACCATCTAAGATATCGTTGAGAACAAGGGCGTCATTTTGTACGTATGGAGTAGCATCAACTTTATCGGAATAGTTAAACCATTGTCGTCCATTAATTTTGGCACCAGATGGAGCAGCAACAACACAGTCATCTAATTGAGTAACCCATACTAATTCCTTACATGGGTGGTTGAAATTAAGTTTAATCTTGTTGTTAGTTGAAGTGACTGATTCATCGCCGGTGAATTGAAGTTGTTCAATTAAGTATTCGTGTGAAACTTGGGCGAATCTTCGTCTTTCATCAGTATCTAAGTAGATGTAGTCAACATATAATGAAGCACCAGTTAATGAAACACCTGATGGAACAGTTGAACTAACACCACAGCATTCAGCAAGGGTTCTAAATTCGAGGTTAATCTTGACTTCGTGGTATTGTAAGGCAATAAGTGGAAGAGCAAGACCTGGGTTTCTACAGAACCAGAACTGGAGTGGGATGTAAAGAACAACTTCTGGCATTTCACCTTCGGCGGTACCTGCTTGTCTAATACTGGAAGTACCGGCACCTCCAGAACCTCCTACTCGTCCAACAGGTCTGAATAATCTGTCGACGTTACCAACCATATTGGCGTATCCGGCTTGTTTACTTGCCGTTTGGGTAAGTTCATTCCAGATGTGAAGCCAGTCACCGTAGTGTTTATCGATTCTTTGTCCACCGATTTCGACTTCGACGTTCTTGACAAGAGCGTGTCCAACCCAGTTGACCCATCTGAAGTAATTATTTCCAACAGCAACAACACCAGGGAGAGTTACTTGAAGGTAAACTCTGTGAATTAAATCACCATTTCTGGAGACAGTACAGACAACCTTTCTGCCGAAATCAGCAGTTCCGTTGAAAGTTTGTTCAATGGATTCCATTGAAAAATTAGTATGTCTTCTATAAACAACTTTGAAGAATGTAATTTGTGGATTACCAGTAAGATAAATATCTTGAGCGCCATAGGCAACTAATTGCATTAATCCTCCTCCCATTTTGTATAATCTATAACAATATATTTTTTTTACGAGAATTAATAAAAAAAAAAGTATTATTTATATTTTTTTTATAAAATAAAATAAACCATAAATAATATATTTTTGAATTATTTTTTATAAGAAATATTGTTTTTTTTTTATATCGTAAAAATTAAATAATAATAAATACATATTAATTTTTAATTTAAAGGATTTTTCTTAAATATATAATTATAATATTATAATTATGTCATTTAAAGTAAAAAATAGGAAAAAGAAGTATGTGGATACACGAACAACCATTGACGCCAAGCATAATAAAACGATTAAAGGATTTAAAGAAAATAAAAGTAAATTGCCTTTAAAAAGGAGAGAATTAAAAGTATTACAAAAGGAATATTTAAAGTTTGAAGGTATAGATTTAAAAACTTTAAATGATGAAGATTTTGAAGTGAAGCATAATTTAGATGAAAGAATTGAAAATATAGAAAATGAAATAAAAAGTTTAGAAAATAATGACGAAGAGAATGAATATTTATTAAAAACTTCAAGTTTATTGTTTGATTATTATGAAAATAGTAAAAAACCATTGGAAAATAAAAAATCCACAAATTATTCTAAAAGTGTTATGGATTGGTTAAATAAAGACTCTGTAACTAAAAACTCTAGAAAAAATATTTGCGAGCAATATTTATCCATAACAGATAATGATTTTGTAAAAGTTTATGACGATCCAAATGATATATGTACAAAGTGTCAAGGTGAAAAAATCATACATCTTTCACAAGGATGTATGATATGTAATAAATGTGGAGATATTTCATATATTATTATTGATTCTGATAAACCTTCTTATAAAGACCCGCCTAAAGAAGTATGTTATTTTGCTTATAAGAGAATTAATCATTTTAATGAATGGTTGGCACAATTTCAAGCCAAAGAAACTACTGATATACCTAAAGATTTATATGACCAAATATTATTAGAAATAAAGAAAGAAAGAATTGATAATATGTCTAACTTAACACAGGGTAAGATTAGAGAAATTCTCAAAAAACTTAAAAAAAATAAATATTATGAACACGTACCTCATATTATGAATAAATTAAATGGATTACCACCTCCGATTATGTCGAGAGAAACAGAAGAAATATTACGGAGAATGTTTAAGGAAATACAGATACCATTTGCGAAACATTGTCCTAAAGAGAGAAAGAATTTCTTATCATATTCCTATGTTTTACATAAATTTGTTCAATTATTAGACTTGGATGAATTTATTGATTGTTTTATATTACTAAAAAGTAGGGAAAAATTACACCAACAGGATTTAATTTGGGAGAAAATCTGCGAACATTTAAAATGGGAATTCATTCCAAGTGTATAGGAATTTCATTCCAAGTGTATAGGAATTTCATTCCAAGTGTATAGGAATTTCATTCCAAGTGTATAGGAATTTCATTCCAAGTGTATAGGAATTTCATTCCAAGTGTATAAGTAAAATAATCCAAATATTATAATTTAATTAATAAAAAAATATTTTTTACCTCTAATTAATATAATGATATATAAACTTTATATTAATTTCATTAAAGACAATCTTTATATGTATATTTTATATGTATTAACTTTCTTATATATACCATTAAATAAGGTTGCTTTACCTCATTATTATGGTAAATTAATTTCTATTATAAAGAAGAAAAATATGAGTGAAATAAAAAATATATTTATAATGTTAATATTTATTTGGTCGGTATATCAGTTTTTAAATTTAGTATCCGGTAGAATTAGTTCTAATTTACAACCTAAATTTATTAATTATATTAGGAAATATATTATAGAAGAAGTTATAGAAAGACATAAATCTAATTATGAAGATTTAAAATTAGGTGAAATACTTACTAAAATAATTAATTCCCCTTATATTCTATATGATGTATTCCAAACTGTTAGAAATTTCTTATTTACTAATTTATTTTTTATAGTATCTACCTTTCTATATTTATTTTACCATAATAAAACATTGGGATTAGTTTATTTAGGTTGTATTAGTGTAGTAATTGGAATATGTTATAAATATACACAAACATGTGAGAAAAAAGTAATAGATTCTGAAACTATATATGATTTTACACACGAAGAAATAGAAGATACTTTATCAAACCTTTTATCTATCTATACATCTGAAAAAACCAAAGATGAAAAAGATAGATTAGGAGATTTTGGTCTTAAAACAAGTAAAGCAGAAAGAATATTAAATAAATGTAATAATAATTTTAAAATAATTTATTCCATTACATTCATAATAATATTTATAGTTCTTAATTTAGCATCCTTCAAATTATACCTAAATAATACATATAAAATAGATACATTAATTTCCGTAGTTATAATTAATTATTCCATATTAACAACGTTAATGTCTATTTATTATGATACTCGGTTTTTTATAGATACTAAGGGAAGAGTTGATATTTTAAAGGCATTTTTAAATAGATTACCTGAAAAAACAAAAGAAACATATAAACCGAATGATATTGAAAAACTTAGTAAAATTAAGGAAACAACCATTCAAATTAAAAATTTAACTTTTGGATATACAGATAAAACTATATTTGAAAATTTCAATCTTACATTAGAACCTAATATTACTACCGCAATTATAGGTACCATAGGTTCTGGAAAATCTACTATCGCAAAACTTATTATTAGACTTAAAGATTATAAAAAAGGTCAAATATTACTAAATGATATTGAAATTAATAAAGTTCCTATAGATAAACTCAGGAGAGTTATAGGATATATTCCACAACACCCTAAATTATTTAATAGAACACTATATGAAAATATCACTTATGGTATTGATGAAAAAATAAGCGAAAAACAAATATTCAATATACTTAAAAAAAATGAAATAAATGATATTATTCCAGATTTTAAAAGATTAATGAATAAAAAAGTTGGTAAGAATGGGTCACTTTTATCAGGAGGACAAAGACAAATAGTATGGTTATTAAGATTCTTATTCAATAAACATAAAGCAATTATATTAGACGAACCAACCTCCTCATTAGATAACAAAAATAAAGAAAAAGTTATTAAACTTATACAAGAATTAGAAAAAAACAAAACTATAATTTTAATAACTCACGATAAAGAATTATTAAAATATACAAAAAGAATTATAGAACTTAAGAATGGTAAAATTATTAATGATAATTAACCTTTTTAGGTTATAACCTTTGGTAATTAACCTTTTTAGGTTATAACCTTTGGTAATTAACCTTTTTAGGTTATAACCTTTGGTAATTAACCTTTTTAGGTTATAACCTTTGGTAATTAACTTTTATAGTAAAATTATTAATGATAATTAACCCTTTATATGTAATTTAACCTAATTAATTTAAAAGAATGGTTTACCAGGGAAACCAACTAATCCAGCACCAATACCGAAACCGGCACCTTGTCTAGCCGTATGTCCTATAGTTGGAGCATACATATCTAAAATTGCGAAAGTAGCAGAAGCAACTACAGCAATCATTAATACTTCATCTGGATTCATCTTCTTTCTTGGGAAAACATAAGCAGCAATTGCAACCATTAAACCTTCCACTAAATACTTGAAAAATCTTTTTAATACTTCCATTGCTTGTGCAGATAATTTGGAATATTTCATTTTATATATTAATACAATAAAAAAAATTTAAAAAAATAATTAAAATTTAATTATTTTTAAGCATTTTCTGTTGTTTCTTTTGGTGTTCCTTCTGTTACTGCTAATGTTTCGGGTACTACTTCTGGTGATGATTTTGGATTTTGTTGTGTCATTTTACGTTCCATCCAAGGATCCATTTTATCTAAATTTTCCTTTAATTCATTATCTTCATTGTCTGCTGTAGTTTCAGCTGTAGTTTCAGCTGTAGTTTCCGCTGTAGTTTCCGCTGTAGTTTCTTCGGTAGTTTCTTCGGTAGTTTCCGCTGTAGTTTCTTCGGTAGTTTCCCCTGTAGTTTCTTCGGTAGTTTCTTCGGTAGTTTCTTCGGTAGTTTCCGATGTAGTTTCAGCTGTAGTTGCTTCTTTTTGGTCTAAGCTTTTTTCTAAAAAGCTTTCTTTTTGTTCTTCTAATAATTTCTTTCTTTCTTCGTCATTTTTCTTCTTTTGTCTAATAGAATGCTCTAATGCTGCCTTCTTTTGTTCTGTTTTCTTTTCTTCATAAAACATATCTTTTTTAACTTGATTTTTGTTATATTCTTTAACCAATTTATTAAGATTATCTTCCATATATTCTTGTTCTTGAACTTTATTTGCGTTTGGTTCCCAAGGTAACCAAAAACCAACTTGTCCTACATAAACATGGAAAGAACTATCCATTTTTTGTAATACTTGTGCTCTAATATTTGCTGCTCTTTCGCTATCATATACTCCTCTAACTTTTACACCCCTGATATTTGTTTGGAAATCACTTAATAAATCAAATTCACTTTGAATTTCATCCTCATTATCTTCACCATAATTTTTATATTCGTCTTTAAATTTTTCATATTCCATATCCATATCTGGATTTTGTGATTTCATAAATTTATATAAAGTATATAATTTCTTATCTTCTAATACATGCTCGGGAGAAACAAAGGATAAACAAACATATTTTTGTCCCGGAATTGCTCTATCCTCGTCTAAATAATCTTCGATTTCAGAGTTATCAGATTTATTGGTAGATAATGACATTTTTAATTATATTTTTATAATTAAATTATTTCTTTAAATAATATATATGTCAATTATTAAATTTATTAAAAATAATATAGATAATATTAATGAAGAATTTCAAATAAATAAATCAAAAGATTTTAAATTTGTATATAAAAAACCAAATGAAGTATTAAATTTTATATTTAAAGGAAGTGGAACATATGGAAATGTATTTCAAGTAACTAATAATACTAATGAAGTTTCTGTTATTCCTAAAGGTGAAAGTTTAGTACTGAAAATAATGAAGAGAAAAAATTTAAATGAATTAGATAAAACAAAAGAAATTCATAAAGTAATTAATTCTTCTAAAAATAAATATATTATTCATAAATACATTATGAATATTCATAATGTTGATATGGATAATGATTTAATATTTTTGGAATATCTATCTGGAAATACATTAGATAATTATTTAAACGATACAAGTATAACAGAAAATGAATTAAATATATTTTTTTTAAAAGCATTATTGAGTATTAAAGTATTTCATAATATATTAAAATATAGTCATAGAGATATTAAACTTCAAAATATAGTCTATAATCCAGAAACAGGAATAATGAAATGTATTGATTATGGATTTATTTGTAAATTAAAAGATAAAAAATGTAAAAATAAATATCAAGGAACAGGAAAATATACACACCCAGATATGAATAAAAAATATTCTACCCAGAAATATAATAATACTATAAGTTTCCCCGATTCAATTTCTCAAGATTTTTTTTCAACTATTATTCTCTTATTTAAAATATATATCATTTATAAAAAAAAAAAACAAAAAGGCGGAGCTATGAGAAGACAAAATAAACCCTTTATGAATAAACAAAGTAAGAATATTTCTTCTAATATATTTTTAACTACAAATAATAATAGAAGAAAAACCAGAAGAAATATGAATATGAATATGAATACAGGAATGAATATGAATACAGGAAGGAATATGAATACAGGAATGAATATGAATACAGGAAGGAATATGAATACAGGAAGGAATATGAATACAGGAATGAATATGAATACAGGAATGAATATGAATACAGGAAGGAATATGAATACAGGAAGGAATATGAATACAGGAAGGAATATGAATACAGGAATGAATATGAATACAGGAATGAATATAGGAAGGAATATTTTAAAAAATAAGAATAATAATTTATTAAACTTATTAAATCAATATGATAAAAGTTTTAAACATAAAAGGGAAAGAAATAATATGAAACAACAAAGATTTATAAGTAAAAATAAATTATTACATTATTTAGTGAAATTAGATGAAAATACTATAGATAATGTTGTTATTAGAGAAGTAATTAAATTAATAAAAAAATATTGGGATTTAAAAAAAAATAATTTTTGTATTAATAAAAAAAAAAATATTTTAATTACCAATTTTATATTTGATACCCTTGTTTTTAATATATTTAATGTAATTCCAGATTCTGAAGAGAAAAAAAAATTATTATTTGATTGGAGTATTATTTACACATATAATTTGAATATTTAGTTAAATATATATATTTTTTACTAAGTTTTATTATAAAAATATATATTTAGTTAAATATATATTTTTTTACTAGTTTTATTATAAATATATAATTTATAATGAAAGAAATTTCACTGTTTATTTTAATAATAGGTATAATATTTATTACTGTTGGATATATGAATAATAAAATAGAAGAAAAAGCAGAACAAAAACAAATTGAATATAGATTAGTTCCTAAATCTATTTATGACGAACAAATTGAACCTTCAGATGTATTAGATAAATTTTCTAAAATGTTTGCGGATAGTGACCCTGGTAAAGAAAGTTACGCTAATTTTAATAGATTTTAAAAAATTAATTAAAAGTCTTCTTAACATTAACTGTAGGACCCTTTCTTTTAGTATAAGAAAATTCCTCTTCGTCATCGTCGTCATCCCTAAAATTATTACTATGGTGTTCCCAAAATTCAGTGGCCCCAATTCTAAATTCGTCGTGAGGATCTGCCTTATACCAAAATACCTGGTCCTCTAATTTATTACTTTTCGCATTATTATGTACCACTAAACATTCAAAATTTTCTGTACATTGGTCCATAACTTGACAAAAAACTTCAAACGAAGGGAACATACCCGCATAATGTTCGTATAATCTTTTTCTATTTGAAACATAATTTTCCCTAAGAATAAATACATAATCTATATTTGTTCTTAGATTAGGAGGAATACCTAGTGCATATTGCATAGTAATAATAAACATCATTTTATAATGCCTACCATTCATAAAAATAGACCTAACATTTGTATCTTTTGTCCAACTGGAATCATATAAACAATCATCCAATATTAAGAACGCATCCGGATTTATAGCACTACTACCATAGTTTTCTTGCTCTTGTTTTAATTTTTTAACAACCATTTTTTGTCTTTTTAAAGTATTGTGTATTATTTCAGGTGTATACTTATCGTGAATAAATAAACCGGGGACTATATTACCATAAAAACAATTTGCTGCTTCTGTCCCTGATATAACTGTACCTATGGGAACATCTTGGTGATAATATAATAAATCTCTAACTAAAAAACTTTTTCCAGTGTCACGCTTACCTATAAAAACACACACTTTATCTTTTTTTATACTTGTTATATCAAACTTCTTTATTTCTAAATTCATTAAGATATATGTATAATTTTTTTTATGACCAATTACGCAAATATATAATAAAAATACTAATTTAAGAAATACTTATATATTTATTCTATAAAAATGTCATTAAATAAACTTTCACTTACTAAATTGAAAAAACAATGTCAAGAAACATTGTTTAACTCTATAGAAAAGGAATTAGAACTTAATAATTCACAATCTTATATGCCAGTTTTTACTTCTTCGGTTGAAATTAAAAACAACGATTTTTCTAAAAGACTTTTTGCCTTTAATTCAAAAAATATTCTTTTAAGTATTAATTCTATAGAAGAAAAAGACGAAAATAATTTTAAAATAAGTGAATTATTACAGGGGAAAATAAATGCGAATATTATTAATAATCAAATATATTCTCAGGCAAATCACTATGACGCTTATAAAAATTATATTGTTACCAAAGATATATTTATAAAGAGTAATCCTATATTAGATGTTATAAAATATATGGGAGGTAATTATAAAACAGATATTGAAACACCTTCATTATTTTCATATAAAACAAATAATAAGATTAATAATATTAATAATAATGCCTATATAGAAGGAATTTGTTGTTATTATCTAAATTTATTAAATGAAAAAAAATTAACTTCTATATTTCCGGAGTTTTATGGAACATTTAACGGTATTAGTAAAAAATTTGTACATGATATAAGTGAAGATTATGAATATATAAAAGATAAAGAATGGTTTATTAAAAATAATAATAATTTATTTGAAATTATAAAACATGATAATTTATCCGAATTCGAAAATTTAACTTTTGAAAATATGAAGAAATTGGATTATTTAGAAGAAATGAATAAAGATATGGATAATGAATTAGAAAATAATGAAGTTATAGAAATCGATAATCTATCATTAGAAGAATATGACTTAAATATGGAATTACTACACATTAATAATGATAATTGCGAGGAAGATAATAAAGAGCAAGAAGATAATAAAGTACAAGAAGATAATAAAGAGGAAGAAGATAATAAAGAGCAAGAAGATAATAAAGTACAAGAAGATAATAAAGAGCAAGAAGATAATAAAGAGCAAGAAGATAATAAAGAGGAAGAAGATAATAAAAGTGAAAGTTCTTCAAGTGATAGTGATTTAAGTAGCAGTTTAAGTTCTATAATGTCTAATCAAAGTTGTATTTTATCAGAAATATTTAGTAAATTAAAAAGTATTCCGGTTCAAATTCTAGCATTAGAATTAATGGAAGATACATTATCAAACTTAATTAAAAATGATTTAAAAAAAGAAGAATGGAAATCTATATTATTTAATATTTGTTTTGGTTTGGCTGTAGCTCAAAAACATTTTAATTTTATACATAATGATTTACATACTGATAATGTAATGTATATAAACATAAAAGAAGACTATAAATACTTTATGTATCAAAATAAATATTATAGAGTTCCAACTTTTAATAAAGAAATAAAAATAATAGACTTTGCTAGAGGTATTTTAAAAGTTGGAGATAAAAAATATTTTAGTGATGTATTTAAAAATGACGGGGACGCAGGAGGACAATATAATTATATGAATGAAGGTTGTTGCTTAAAAAAAAAAAAAAAATATAATTTTAATTTTGATTTGGCAAGATTAGGAACTACTATAATAAATTATTTAGATGATTACGAATTGGGAAGTTTTGTAAATAGTTGGACTATTGGAATAGACGGAAGAGACTTTACAAGAATGGATGATGACTTTTCCGTATATATGGATATTTCGCGATATGCTACAAATTGTCTCCCTAAAAATCAAATTAATAGAGAATTCTTTCAAGAATATCTTTTCAATAAAGAAGATATACCAGAAAAAGCCCACGTCTATATGTATTAATTACTTTTTATGTTAATTACTTTTTATGTTAATTACTTTTTATGTTAATTACTTTTTATGTTAATTACTTTTTATGTTAATTACTTTTTATATTCAATACTTAATCATATTTTTTCTTACTAACATATTTTTTCTTAATTTTATTTCTAATTTTTTTCATAACATGTTCTCTGGCTTCATCCATAGATACGTCATCCATACCTTCAGAATCGCTCGAATCACTAGATTCACTGGAATCGCTTGAATCACTTGATTCGCTGGATTCTGAGCTTTCGTCTTCTTCTAATACTTCTAAATCTTTTTTAATTTCATAGTTTTTCTTAACTAATTCTTCTTCTAAAGTATTATCATTTTTTTCTTCTTCTTGTTCCTGTTTTGCTTTTTTAAGTTCTCTTTTAATATCATAATTATTTTTATTACTTTTTTTTTTATGTCTTTTCATTTTTTTATCACTTTTATCTTCACTATCTAAATCTAATCTTTCTGTATTTTTAACATTTAATTCCTCGTCATAATACCCTATAACCTTTTTATTTTCTATTTCTTCTTTTTTATTTTCTATTATTTCTTCTGCTTTATTTTTCGCTTCTAATTCTTTTTCTCTTTTATTTTTTTCAGAATTAATTTTATTTTTTATATTTTTCTCTGTTTCTTCTTTTTTAGCATATTTTTTCATATTTCCAAAATTTTTTTGATAGGAAATTAATGTATTTTTATCTACTAAATCTGGAATTCTATTAGCAAAAGTTTCTACCTTAAATTTTATATTCATTAAAAATAATAAATTAGTTAATAACAATAATGATAATGGAATATTAAAATATCCTATAAAAACTATACCGAATACTACTAAAACTAAAACTATTTTATAGTTTAAAGTATATCTCAGTAATTTAATTAAATTATTAGAAGGAGAATTTAATATTTCCATTACAAACAAAATTGTAAAGAATCCTACAAAATAAGTCAAATATTCATTCTTAAGTATTTTCCTTATTATACTTAAAATATCCTTTTTACCTTTCATTTATTATAATATACTATATTTATAATAAATAAATTTATATATATAAACTTTTTATATTTAAAATGTTGGGTTCCATATATTTTATTTAAAATGTTGGGTTCCATATATTTTATTTAAAATGTTGGGTTCTATATATTTTATTTAAAATGTTGGGTTCCCAGTATGAATTGCTTCATTCATATTAACCTCTTGTAATCCCCCACCACTGCCTCTTATTTCTGCCATAGGAATACTTGCGTCAGTTTTAACACCAACACTTTCCCTACTTACTTTTGAATCACTTCTTACATACATTAATATACATAATACAGTTACAGTAATTATAATAAATACCTTTATATAATTAACATAATCTACTTTTTTATTTTCCTCATTCGAAGTAACTTTATCAATTACTAAATAAATTAAAGTTCCCACAATACCCCCAACTAAAGATAATAAATAGTTGTTATTCTTTAAATCAATATTCATTTTACATTTTTTTCAGAAATAAAAAAATATTTTTAAACACACTAAATTAAATAAAAACTATTTAATAGTATGTATTCTTGTTTTTAGTCAACTTAGTCTTGTAAAGACTGTATATTCTTGTCTCTAGTCAACTTAGTCTTGTAAAGACTGTATATTCTTGTCTCTAGTCAACTTAGTCTTGTAAAGACTGTATATTCTTGTCTCTAGTCAAAAAATCTAAAAGATTTATTCTTGTCCTTCGTATATTTCTTTAAATTGTTTCTATCTTCATCTATTACAATTCTCTTTATATTATCATTTTCTGGTTTAGTTTCCTTTCCGTTAGTTTCTAGCGTTAGTATTTCTAAATCACTATTATCGACAGTATCACTAAATACGTCATCTAAATTATCTAAATTTAATTTATCTACTTTCATTTCCCCAATATTCATTTTTTTAAAGTTCATATCTTCTAATTGTATTTCATTTAAGGGAGATTCAACATTACTTTCTAAATCTTTCTTATATAAATCATTACTTATTATATTACTTATTAAACTCATATCTTTAATATCATCAGGAGTTTTAGATAAATTTACTTCATCGCCTAAATTTAAATCTAAATTTATTTCTTTAGATTCTTGAATACTATCTAGTTTAGTAATTTCACAACTTATATTTTCTTCTTCTAATTCTTTTACTTCTAATTCTTTTACTCCCACTGGTTTAGTTAAATCTAATTCTACTGGTTTAGTTAAATCTAATTCTTCTGGTTTAGTTAAATCTAATTCTACTGGTTTAGTTAAATCTAATTCTTCTGGTTTAGTTAAATCTAATTCTTCTGGTTTAGTTAAATCTAATTCTACTGGTTTAGTTAAATCTAATTCTACTGGTTTAGTTAAATCTAATTCTTCTGGTTTAGTTAAATCTAATTCTACTGGTTTAGTTAAATCTAATTCTTCTGGTTTAGTTAAATCTAATTCTTCTGGTTTAGTTAAATCTAATTCTACTGGTTTAGTTAAATCTAATTCTACTGGTTTAGTTAAATCTAATTCTTCTGGTTTAGTTAAATCTAATTCTACTGGTTTAGTTAAATCTAATTCTTCTGGTTTAGTTAAATCTAATTCTTCTGGTTTAGTTAAATCTAATTCTACTGGTTTAGTTAAATCTAATTCTACTGGTTTAGTTAAATCTAATTCTACTGGTTTAGTTAAATCTAATTCTACTGGTTTAGTTAAATCTAATTCTACTGGTTTAGTTAAATCTTTTAAAATGTTTGGTTCTTTATTTGATTCAAATTCAATATCTTCTTTAATAACTTCCGGTAAATTCAATAATGTTTCTTTATTTTTCACTAATTCTAATTCTTTTTTTACTAATTTTCGTAAATTATCTCTATATTGTTCGGGAACAAAATTATCATTATCATCACCATTATCACCTAAATATTCTTTAAGAATACTTTTAACAGGAAGTAATTTTCTAATAGTTTCTTCAATAGACTCGCTAATAATAGTATTACAATCTCTAATATTTCTTTGATAATCACATTGTTTATATCTATCACTAAATAAATATGGATTTTTCCATACTTCTCTCGCGGATTCTATATAACATTTATGAATAAAGTGATCTATTTTAGGTATTTTCAAATTTATTTTATTTTTTTTCTTATTACTTTTAATGGATGTTAATATCTTAGTATGACTAAGGAAAACTGCAGTAACTAATTCGTCTAACCAATCACACCCAGAATTTTCAACTATTCTATTATATTCCTCATCTATAATTTCTTGGTTCCATTTAGGTATTTGGGATAATTGTTCTTGAAATCTCATTAAAATATTTACATCCTTATTCATATTACATACGCCCTTAGAAGTTTCGTAAATGGATTTTATACCTTCAAATATATAAGGAACTAATATAGTAGTTAGTTGTTTAGTATATTCCATTTTGGCGTCGACTAAAACCGTAATATTATCGTCCATTTTATAGTTTTTAAGAACAATATATTTTTTTTATTTCAACGCAATTAAAAAAATTGATTTATAAAAAGTTATAGTATTATTACTATAAAATGTTTTCAAAAATTAACAAACTAATTATTATGACCGGTTTTATAGGTTATACACAAGCATTGATTCATACAGTTCCTGAAGGAAGTGTCGGAATTAATTACAGAAATGGGAGACTCATAAATGAAACTTATCAACCAGGGCGTTATGGGTATATTCCACTTGTAGACCATATGAGTGACGTAAATATTCGTATTCAAGTTGATGATATACAAGGTATTGTCTGTACACCCGCTGAAGGAAGTATTATGATTTTCAGAATTCTGGTTAATAACCAATTGAAAGAACAATACGTTATTAATAACGTGAGGGATTATGGCAAAATTTACGATGAAATACTACTGAGGCAACCAATAATTCAAAAAATGACTGAATGGTGTACTGATAAAACTTTCAAGGAAATTTTCAATACTAACTGGGAAACTCTCGATACTCTTATTATGGATCACCTTAAGGAATACCAGATAAAAGAAGATACAAATCTTAAAATTAACTCTGTAACTGTTTTCAAACCACAAATTGATACACAAATTCAAGAAAATTTTAATGTAGCTACTAGGGAAAAAACAAAGCGTGAAACTGAACTTGAAACACGGAAAAGAGTTCTAGAAGAAGAAACTACTAAGAAACTACTTGAAGAAGCAGAAGAAGAGAAGCAGAAAAGTATTTCTAAAATTCATAATGAAAAACTTATAGAACAAAGAGAAGCAGAAAAGTATTTCTAAAATTCATAATGAAAAACTTATAGAACAAAGAGAAGCAGAAGCGGAAATGAAAAAAATTGAAGCAGAAAGTTATGCTTATGCTACAAAAGTTAAAGCCGACGCAGACTCATATTATAATGAAAAAATTGCGGAATCAGAAGCAATACGATATACTTCTAAATTTCTACAAAAACATTGGCAAGAACATGTTCTTTCTAACGCAACTCTAATTTACGGAGAGAAAGTACCTACTTATATGGGTGCTACTATTCCTATGAGAACTTAAATATATATGTTCTACTATTTATATAAGAAATTAATGAAATTAATTCAAATAACCATATCCACCCAGATATACTTCTGAGTGATTTAAATCATTTTTATTTGGTAAGAAAAAATGTATTTTTTCTGCCATTTCATATGGAATATTATATTTTATACTGAATATATTTAAAATATCATTTATTGATAAAAATGAAATTGGACGTATGAATAAAATTTTTTATTTTGTCTTATAACAGTATTATCATAAATTTGTAATTTTAAGAAAATTGACGAAAACTATTTGATTTATTCTTATTTAGTTTAAATATATTATATATATATAATGAAAAAAAAAAGTTTAAATAAAAAATCATCAGTAAAAAAAACAAAAGATACAAAAAAAAAAATAATTGTAAATAAAAATAAAACTAATAAAGCAGGTAATAATATAGTAATTAAAAAAAATAATGATAAAAATAAATTATGTGTTATTTTTGATGTAGACCAAACTTTAATTCATACAGTATATGAAGAAAAAGGTCATAAACAAGTATTAAGAGCAGATAAAAATACAAAATATAAACTTTTTTCAGATAGAATAAATAAAGAGGATCAATTAGGAACTATATATATAAGAAACTATGCTATATTCTTGTTAAGATATTGTATAGAAAACTTTAATGTTGGTATATGGTCATCGGGAACAGATAAATATATAGAAATATTATTAAAAAAAATATTACCCGAAGAAATATATAATAAGTTAAATGTTATAATTGGTAGAACTTATTATGATCATAAAATAACAAAATTTAACGATATTAAAAATGATAAAAAATTTACTTTATCTAATTTTAGCGGATTACCTAATAAAAATTTAGATTTTTTATATGAAAATAAATTTTATTCTAAAATTTTTAATCATAAAAATACAATTCTAATTGATGACCAACCCTATAATAATGTTGTTATACCATTAAATAATATATATATTCCACCATATTGTTATTTAAAAAATGATAATTATCTGTTTGATTTATATTTATGGTTTAAAAAAAATAAAAATAAAAATACTAAAAATATTCAAAAAACTGAAAAGATACTATTTTATGGATATAATAAACCTACCCCATACCCGTGTAGATTAAATGATTATAAATTAATTAAAACAAATAATATAAATGTTGGAGATATAGTTCAATATAAAAAAGAAAATAAAGACAAAAATAAAGACAAAAATAAAGACAAAAATAAAGACAAAAATAAAGACAAAGATAAAGACATAGAAATAGAAGGATATATTGAAAGAAAAAATAAAAATACTTTTGATATAGTAGAATATGATACAGATAAAGAGGAAGGAGAAATGAAAATTTATAAGAATATAAAATTACAATATATTAAAAAATGGATTTTAAATTAAATGACAACTAAAGTAAAAAATGAAACTAATAATCATATATCAAATTTAAAATCTAATGTAAGAGGTATTAAACATTTTTTAGTTTCTTCATTATAAAAATCACTAGGTAAATCTATTTGTAAAGCAGTATCAAATAATTCTAATGTTTTTTCAAAATATTCCAATTCGTCTAATTCTGTAAACATACAACTTCCATGTTTCTCCCATTCGTGTTTCCAAAAATTTTCATTTTTATTATCTTCACTATACCATTTCTCATTTAAATCTTTTAATATTGGTTCCAATTTATTTATATCAAAATTGACTTCTTTACAAAAAGTAGGATATTGGTTTTTATTATATTGTGGCCATAAACCGTGTATAGACCAACCTCCGGTTTCTTTGATTAATGATAAATAATAAAATTTATCAGTATCATTTTTTTTTATCTCCTTTATTTTTTTCATACCAAATAAATAATTATAAAATACATCTGTTAATATTGACATTTATATTAATACTATAAATTTATATAAGTCAATTGACGATATATAAGTCTTTGACAATAAATCTTTGACAATAAATTCATTTATATTTATACAATTCTTCTACAACATTATGTATTTTATGCTCTGTAAATTTATTTATATCTCCCAATTTTCCTTTATCATTAAACATATTCTGTTCCAATAAACTCTCCAGTATAGGAGCCCATTTTCTTGCACCTAATTTAGCCGTTGTAGAACAATTATCTATCATATGTGCTATTCCTTTTTCATTCATATATGGATTTAATGAATCAGTTGCTTCTATAATTGTCTCGTTTATTATTTCGGAATAAGAATGCCCTTTTTCCAATAGAATATCTATTTGCGCCATCATACCACCTATATAAACCCCAGCAGTTTTAGGACAAATATGATACATAAAATAATAATCGTCTTGTAAATAAACGTCAAAACTAAAATCTAGTGTCTTTTTATCATAATAATCTTTATAATTATTTGCCTCTAACTTTTTACATATTTGCCACATTTCACCATTATCTACTTTACTCATTGGTTTATCTCCATTTAATATTACACTCCTTATTTCATTACCACTTTCCACCTCTTCATAAATTTCATTAAATAATTCCTTACAAATTACATAACTTTTTTCATAATTATCTCTAAAAATTAACTTATCCCCATAACTTAGCGAATTATATAAACCTAATAATCCTTTTTGTGAAATCCTATCACTTATTAAAGTAGTTAAATTCTTACTAGCCATAATAAATGCCTTATCTTTCGCATTAAACTTACTTAATTTCTTATATAAATATTCTACTATTCCGTGAATACCCCCTAATAAAATTGCCCTTTCCCCAAATAAATCACTTATATATTCCCTTTCCATACTTGTTTCGAAAATATATGGGGAACCTGACGCAATACCCCAAGAGATTGCCCTATCTGTTGCTTTACCGTCTATATCCTGTTCTATCGCAATACTGGAATTAATACCCTTATCTTGTAAATATAATTTCCTAAGAGAAGGACCCATTCCTTTAGGTGCCATCATTACCACATTTATATCTTCTGGGAAATATCTATTTTCATTTTTTAAATGTCCTAATAGAAAACCGTGAGATAATCCTAATGTAGAACCCGGTTTTAATCTCTCAAATATCTTTTCATAATTATTACATTGCGCAGAGTCCGATATTAATAAAATATTCATATCTGATTCCTCTAATACTTCATACATTTCCCCAATATTACATTCATTCACTCCTTTTGTCTGTAATGCTTTATTATACGAAGTGCTATTTTCCCTCAATCCTATTTTTAAATCTATATTAGAACCGATTGACCTTAAAGTATCATTTATATTTTGATATTGAGAAGGTGCCTGGGAACCCCAACCAATAATACCAATTTGTTTTATTCCTTCTAAACCTTGATTTAAAAGTTCATATTTATCTTTACCGCCGCGAATTATATTTTCATTTTGATTATTTAATTTGATTTTTTCTATATTGTAAATACTACTGGTTAAACTTTGACTAAAAAAGTTATTATTTTTATTTAATATATAGCTAGAAACTCTTTTTAAAATAGTTGTCATTTTATAAGAATTTGTTAAATAACTTTTAAATTAGTATAAAATTAAAATAAATTATTATAATATATAAATATGGAAGTACCTTTAGTACCTTTAGAACATGTTCCTAGTGAAGAAAGACTCTCTTACAGGGAAGAAGCATTATTAAAAGAAGAAGAAGCATTATTAGCAGGAGAAGTAGCATTATTAGAACCTGAGTCAGAATTAGATAAATATAAAGACCTTCCCAATACTCCTTTAACTTTGTTAGGTTATTACTCGGAATCTCCAAAAGGTATAGGGGGAGATAAATCCAGGGCGTTTTTTACCGTTAAAATACCACCACCACCAGGAGAGCCAGTAGAACCGACAAAATTTCCAACTCTTACTGGTAAATACGTTCCAGAGTTTCCAGCTTATGTTTCTACGGGAACTAACTATTCTATCGCGCAACAAAATAAATTATCGCTTTTTAGTGGTAATTGTTTAAGAATAATTAAGACAAACTATTTAAATATTTGTATAAAAAAGGATTTTACTGAAATTAATAAGTATATAAAATCCCCAGCAGAAACAGCAGTAGAGCCAGCAGCAGCAGCAACCGCCGCGGAAAACGCAACAGCGCCAGCAGCGGCAGAATCGGACTCACATTTATCTGATAATTATATTAAAAAATTATTTAAATTATTTTCCGATTTATACCCTGGACAAGTGCCAGACCCCCCCATATTCCCCTTCGAAAATATATTGTCTAAATGGATAATTAAAATGCCAAATATGGCCGACTATAGAGGGCGTAACTATTATAGTACAGACTATAAAAATAATAATGAAATTAATGTTTTGTTGGGATCAGAAAGCGCCGGAAGAAATAATAGTGATGCTATTAGAAGGAGTATTTCGGCCGAACAAGGCGTCAATCGTGTCATTTTAAAAAATATGTTAACACGTAGATATAGTAATAATAAACTTTTTTATTCTATGAGAAATTTACATAAATACTTACCCGGTAAAACATTACTCAAAGACAAATCGATAAACTTCAATGAAGGAGCGGATTATAATATATTATCGGCTTATAAAGCTAATAAAGAAATAGGTGTAAATAATATTTTTGGTTTTAATCTTAATAAAATAGCTTATGAACCGCCAGAACTTCAAATACCATTAAAGTATTTTAAACTTTTATCATATCTTTATGATATTTTATTTATGGATTTATATGAGGGATTAACTGGTGAAATATTAGCACAAGATATCCATGATGTAATAAGTTGCGTAAAAAACAATTTTGCGAAGTTTAAACATTTAAAAATATTATACTACACAGAACCAGAAACAGAACCAAAAACAAAATATATTGACACTGTAGAAGAGTTTGGAAAATTATTTCCAGATTTAATTACAGACATAAGTATGCCGGTTTTGGTTGATCCTCCCCAGTACGCCTATTACAAATATGAAGTATTAGTTTTTTTATTTGTTGAAAAAAATTATGTAAAGTTACAAAATTTTATTTATTTAATGGATTCATTATATGATAAAATTATGATGATAAAAAAAATTGAAGGAAAAAATTTAACATTAATATATACACCAATTGCTGATATTTTTGAAAATACTATTTTTATAGATTTTGTAACATTGCCAACAACTCAGTCTATTATTGATAATGTTCCCACCATATTTGATACAAACCTAATAAATATAATGGAAGCATCAGAAACAGTGTCAAGAGCTGCAGAAGTAATCAAAGAAGAAAAAGCAGCCAGCAGCGAAACAGTAGACGCAGCAGAAACAGTAGTAAAAGCAGCAGTAAAAGCAGCCGAAGTAAAAGAAACAGTAGAAGCAGCAGTTGAAGCAGCAAACTTAGCAGTAAAAGCAGCAAACTTAGCAGTAAAAGCGGCAACAACAGAAGCAGTTGAAGCAACAGAAGACGCGTCATCAGCAGAAGAAGCAGAAGCAAAAGTAGCAACAGCGACAGTAGCGGTAGAAGCAGTGAAAAAAGCAGCAGCAGAAGTAAAAGCAGCAGCAGACGAATTCCTATCAACGTATGGGATAAGGGTTGGGGGGATTAAAAGGAAACAACATAGTAAAAGGAAACATAGTAAAAGGAAAAAACATAGTAAAAGGAAACAACATAGTAAAGGGAAACAACATAGTAAAAGGAAACAACATAGTAAAAGGAAACAACATAGTAAAAGGAAACAACATAGTAAAAGGAAACAACATAGTAAAAGGAAACAACATAGTAAAAGGAAAACACCAAAAAAGAAAACTTTAAAAAAAGAAAACTTTAAAAAAGAAAACTTTAAAAAAAGAAGAAACGAAGTATTTATAAACAAACGCAGTAGTAACAAAACATAATTTATAATAAATTTAATCTTTCCATAGGTATTTCACCGTTTTCATTTAATTTAGGAATTATATTTAAAAATCCCCTTGATTCATATCTAGTTTTAAATCCAAATGGATATGTTTTAAGTTCGCATTTATTTGCCCAATGTGAAGTCGTTTTCCCATTTTTATACGCTTCTATTCTCTTTCCTAATATTTCTTGAGTCCTTTTTTCTTTTGGTAGATATGTAATATAAGCAGTTAATCTATTAATACGTTCTTGTGATGTTTGGTTGGTTTTAGGAATTCCTACATTAGCGTGAATAAGTTTTGAATTCCATAATGTAAAGCAATTACTAGGAATTACTAATTTTGTAGCAGAACCAATAAACTCTTCTTGGTCAACCATAATCCAATCCTTTTTATGTTTCACTTCAGGTTTATAAGTTAAGTGAGACTTAGGATTTACAATAAATCCCGCATCTTGTTCTCCTACTTCAAATAAATTATAGGAACCTTGAATTGAATAAATTGTATTTATGGGGTTTTGGTCTATATGTAACCAAGATTTAGATTTTTGATTTTTATTAACAAATAATGAAAATCCATCTAAACTGGTAACTAATTCATCACAATTATGAACTTTTTTAAATATATTTTGGATATTTGGATTTGTTCTTAATTTCCACATAAAATCAGATTGACCAAAACCATTAAAAACAGCCATCCCCTTTCCATACATTAAAGGCGTATTCTCTATTTTCCATGTCGAAGAATCTGAAATATCAAACGCAGAAGATACCAAATTTATATCATTCCTAAATAAATTAAATACAGTATCGTGTTCTTCTGGTGATAATATATCTTTTATGACTACATACCCTTCTTCTTCCAAGAATTTTTGCCAATTTGTTGAATCTTCTATTTCAAATGTTATAGGTGTTAAATTATTCATAATAATAGTCATATTCATATATAAAATATTATCAATTTTTATTATTATTTATTATTATTATTTATTATTAACAGTTGTCATACATTTAGGGTCCATATTAAATGTTTTTTTCTTACTATGTAAAGGAACAATTCTAATTAAACATTTGGATTTAACTCCATTCAAAGGAGTAGTACATCCCTTCTCTTTTTTTTTATTCATACATTTACACATTTTCATACACTTTTTAGTTCTCTTACAACTAAATTTAATATTGTTTACACCTTTTATATTTTTATTATTTTTATTATTATTATTTTCTGCTTTTTTTGAACTACACCTAGACCTAAAATTCTCATATCTACTTCTAACTTCTTCATAACTAATAGTATTTTTCTTAAGTAACATAATATTAATATGATTATGTAGGTCATAAATATATTTGGAAAATGTTTCTCTATCTTTCATTTTTTTCATAGAAAAATTAGTTTTTTTAAGATTTTTTTTTAAATTTTCCCTACAATATCTACAAGGTAATATATGCTCTAATGATTTTATATAATTCATATAGTTTTTCTTATCTGCTTTGGTAGGTTTAATGGGATAATTAAAACTCATAGTATGAAGAAAATGCCATAAACTTGGCCCCCATACATAAGTTAACATTCCGTCCGCACTATTAAAATCGTCCTTCTTAAATACACATTTTACTCCATTTTTTTTCTTAGACATACTTACTATATACATAGAATTTAATTTAGGTATTCAAAAAAAATATAATATATTTATATATGAATATATCTCAAACAAAAGGCAATTTCCATTTTAGTAGAAGT
>Ga0206131_10000373_pt1 | contig 64024 bp, 61 predicted proteins | sample Helgoland_Spring_FD_148636 | JGI IMG/M metagenome (GOLD analysis project Ga0206131, IMG submission 148636) | Pelagic subsurface seawater microbial communities from Kabeltonne, Helgoland, North Sea - Helgoland_Spring_Bloom_20160517_1 | ecosystem: Environmental > Aquatic > Marine > Epipelagic ... | reverse complement strand
GGGTAGCAATTCTATAATTGCTGACAATAGTACAGAGAACTTAGTGGAATCAACCTACTCATCCATACTGGGTGGGACTGGTCATTTAATTTCTGGCTCAACTCAATATTCTGCCATCGTTGGAGGTCAAAACAATAAAATTAACCCTCCATCATCTTTTGTTGACTTTAGCTCTGCTATAGTTGGAGGCGAAAATACTGTTATGTCTGGTTTGTCGTATTCAGTTTCGTTAGGGGGTGAGTTAATAACATCTTCTTTAGGAGATAGAAGCACTATGATTCAGGGGTTAAAGACCACAAAAGCTAGGGTGAGGAACTCTAGAGTGGTTCCTACAATATTAGGATATAACACTACTGGTCAGGATGAAAACATACTTAGTGACGATGATATAATTTTTGTTGAAATAAATGTGCCAGGAGCAACGCCAGCTCCAGGTAGTACTGACTTCGCTTTAGATATTGGAAGTTTTTTAAATAGTAAAAGTGGTCGTACTGTTGAAATGAGGGTAACTGGATTCAATGGTGGGAGACTTTATGTTGGTGCCGTTGGTGGCGGAAAGGGTTCTAGTGGATTTCGGATTAATGACGAGGCTCTAAATGATAGTTTTTGGGTCCAGGCGTCCAACACACTTTCTTATGTAAACATACTAAATGGTGGAAAAACTGCCCTAGGAGCTACGCAAGTTTATATTTATGGAATCGTTTAAATTAATTAATATTTATATATATGAGCTGCAAAATTGACCCTATACTTATTACAGATTCTCTAAACACTGCCAGAGAAAAGATAAACGATGTTTATACTGGAAGGACTGAAACTTGGTCTGGAGGTACTGGTTTTCAGTCTATAGTTTCTAGTGGAGACGATACAAATTCAGCGTCTTCGGACTACTCTGTTATTTTGGGAGGTAAGAATAACATAATTACTGGCGGGACTAAAAACTCTATAATTGGAGGTAATAATAATTTAATAAAAAATAATTCTACAAATTCTGCAATAATAGGTGGTGAAAACAATATTCTTAGCGGAACTTCAAACTCAGTAATAGTAGGAGGTTCAAATATAACTGGTGTAACTGACAATACAACATTTGTCCCAGATTTAAAAAGCATAGGTAGTAGAATAAGAAATACCAGATATCTTACACTAGAACCTTATGAGCCAGATAAGGATAAAATTCCTGTAATTTCTTTAGATGATGAGATTTTGTTAATTACAGACGCCTCAATAAACACAGGCACTATTACGAATACTGATTTTTCTCTTGATTTGAGACGTATGATTAGTGATGACCAAATAGGAAGAACTGTTGAGTTGGTAATTATTGACAACACTGGATACATTGGGGGAATTCTTTTAGGAACTAATAATTCAGATTTTAGAATAAATGCTGGGGCTGTGAATGATTCTGCATTACTTTGCACAGGTCTTTATCAGCATGTAACTGTCACTTACTTAGGGCCTATAATAGGAGGAACTACTCCGTGGTTTGCTGTAACTGGAACTGGTGTATAGGCATTAAATATGGGAACGGATTTTAGAAATAATAGAGGATTAAATTTATCAGACCCCAAGTATGATAAGGATGCTGTAAACCTAAGAACGTTAAAGCGAGAGGTTCAAAACATTGTTGTGGGCACTGGTAGTACTACTGTTGGCCTTTTTGAAGAAGGTTCTGGAAACAATTCTATTGTATCAAAAGATTCGGGCAGCAATGCTGGTGGTGATTATTCAATTGTTTTAGGCGGCTTAAATAATAATGTGGCTACAAACGCTGATTATTCTGCCATATTAGGCGGTGTTGGAAATGATGTTTTAAATGGAGTGCAAAATTCAGTAGTAGTTGGCGGAATTAATGTAAACGCATCTCAAAACAATTCTCTATATACTCAAAATGCAAGATTAGCAGAAAATAATGGTGTAATTTATTCAGCAGGAACTAATCTATATAACATATTCGCACCAGTAGGTGGACCAGATATATTTACCAACTCTTTATCTTATGATAATTCAAATAAAATAACACTAACAAAAAGTGATGCTTCAACCTTAGATGTTGTTATAGATGAATTTAGTGGATTAACCATAAATGGTGACCTTGAAGTTTCTGGAGTTCTTACGTCTGGCTCAACTGACCTTTATAACATATTTTCTACAGGAGGTGCTGCGCTCAACTCTTTAAATCAAGGTAGGGTTTTTGTGGGAAACTTATCCAATAGTCCCCAAGAAGTTGATGTAACGGGCGACATTTCAATAGATTACTCTGGTAACACACTAATTCAGCCAGATAGCGTTACATTTGAAAAGATGCAAGACTTAGATGGTAGGTCTGTAATAGGTACTATAACTCAGTCTGGTGGTACTGTAGAGGAAATACCTATGTTAGAGTCTTACACTTTGTCTGCTTCTACAATTGCACTACTAGACAATTCTAGTAATTGGAGTCCGTCTGGCGTTTATACAGGCTCTACTATTTCTGGAACATATCAAGGGCAAGCTTATTATAATGCAAACTATTGGTTTACTGCGGTAGATGACGATATTTGGATTAGAATGGCTAGAGCATAATAATATCTAATAATTTATTTTTATAATTACTATTTATTATTAAAATCCAATTATGCCAGCACTTATAACATATAACGGTAAAAGTGTAATAAATAGTAACCCCTATATAACTCCAATGGACGTTGGGGCTTATAGCGTTTTCAACAATATGTACCAATTAAATAACCTACCTTCCGAAAGGAGAAAGGCTGGTATGTTGGCTTATATATTGGAGACTAATGAGTTTTTTGTACTGAAAAATTCAAATTGGGAATTTACAATAAATGACTGGCAACCCCTTTCCATACAACATAGAGATGATAAGCTTTTTTATGACAGAGAAATTCCAAATGGATTAACCGATGGTATGAATACCAATTTTGAACTGTCTCAAGAGCCAAAGATAGGTTCTGAGCATGTTTATGTAAATGGCTTATTACAAGACCCAGGTGTGGATTATGACTATACCATAGTTGATAATTTAATAACTTTTAATTCCCCTCCCTTTCTGGGCTCTACCGTTAGGTGCTCCTATAGAATGGTGGACACTATATCTCCAGAATTAAATATATCTGACAAAGAAATACCTTCTGGTGTGGCTGATGGTATTAACAAAGAGTTTATTGTACAAAATTATCCTGAATTAAATTCTGAACATGTTTATTTAAACGGTTTATTACAAGATGAAAGCCAAATGGCTGACTATGTGATGATTGAGAATAAAATAATATTCAATTATCCTCCAATGGAGAATTCTAAAATAAAATGTACATATAGATTTTTCTAATATTTTTATTTTTTTCTATTTTTTTTAACATTTTGAATGTATTATTTAAAAATTTATAATATTTATTATTGACAAAAAAACGAGTAATATAAATAAATAAAAATGAACAAGTACAAGACATCAGACCTTTATTTATCAGCTTTTTTAAAATTCAAAGGTTTTAAATATGAAGTTGAGAAATTAGGCAAAAAAATTGTGTTTCTTTTTGATGAGACACCAGAGTTATTAAAATTAGTTAATGAATATTTAACTGAAAATGCTTCTTGCGACCCTCTTGGATACACAAACAGCATTAAAAACTTAAAAAACTTTCTATATAATAATAGATAAGAAAAACAACTTTAAAATCATAAAGAAGGTTGTATGACCTTCTTTTTTTTTGACATTATATGTTAGGAATATCAGAAATCGTACATATAGTTTCAAGTGATATTGTAAAAGTTATACAGGAGCACTTTGAAAATAACAAAGTTAATCTGGGTGATTTGAAAATAACCATCCCAGGAAAAAATACAAGCCAATACAATGATATAAAAGTAGATGAGTGGATAATACAACATTCTGAAACCATTCATTATGACCATAGTAATTCTGGATTTGTTGGTAACAAATATAGTGTTTATTTATATCTAAATTTTTCACATCTAACTTTGGATGCTATTATACATGAGATTAAACACGCTTATGTGGATTGGTGTATTTTCAAAAATAAAGGCAGGCCTATAAAAGAAACCAAAGAAGCTAGAGAGTTGTATACTGAAGACTTTTCTAAATTAATATCTAAAGAAATAAATTTATTTCCAAATTTAAAGGATATAATTATGATGTATTATTATAGTACAAACTTAGAAATACCCTCATTTTTGGAAAATCACTTCTTAGACAGTTCACTCATAAACTATAAGTCAATAGCAATAAAAATGATAAATATTGACATTCAAAAATATAAAAATGAAGATTCGATAAAAGAGTTCAAAAAATTAAAACTATATAATATACCCAAATTTAACAAACATTATAATTGTGATGACTTTTTAGAAAAAACTAAAAAATTCTTTAAAATAAGAGGTTTTTATATACTTAAAAGGGTAAATAGATTAGAAGTTTTGAAAAAAAATAAAAATATTTAAAACTTAAAACTCTTATCTACAGTTGTTTACATTTGTTCTGTAAATAAAATTTAATTTTTTTTCATAAAAAAAACGATTTTAGATTTTTTAATTCTATTTATTATTGTAATCGGCTGCAAAGTTGATTAAATATTTATATTTATAACACATATTTAAATCTAATGGGTAATTAAAAGTTTACATTCTGTATCCTTTTATTTTTTGTTATTATTAACCCCAAATTACTTTATCACATATTAATATTTATCGGTAATTTAAAAAGTTAAATTTTTAATTTTTTATAAATCTGTACGCAAGAGTACTGTTTTAATTAAAAAAAATCAAAAAAACATGGATTTATTTTTATTATTCGCTGGTGACGGCGGAACTAGGATTGTTTTAAACAAACAGTCTGACCTTAAATTAACTGGTGCTGAAATTTTACAACCAGTTGGAATTGTTCAAGGTGATGTTGCAGGTGTTGACGCTAACTTTGCGTATGCTGAAGCTCAACGTCAAGCAGAAGCAACAAGAGCTATAGCTGCTGAGTCAGAATTAACTTATGCTCTGGAAGCTGAATCGGAAAGAGCTGAGGCTGCTGAGTTAGCATTAACTTATGCTATTAGCGCAGAAGAGTCTAAAGCTAGAGCTGCTGAAGCTGCAAACGCTTTAGCTGTATCTAATGAAGAGGCTGCAAGAATTGCTGCTGACGCTTCATTAACTTATGCTATTAGTGCTGAAGAGTCTAGAGCTAAAGCTGCTGAAGTAGCAAATGCTGCTGCAATTGCTGCTGAAGCTGCAAGAGCTGCTTATGCTGAAAGTGTTCTTGAACAAGAATTAGCTGCTACAGAAGCTGCTTTAGAGGCAAAAGATGCTTATTTACAAGCAGAAATTGACAAAGAGGCAAACGCTGCAAGAGCTGCTGAGTTAGCATTGCAAAATGCTATTGACGCAGAAGAGGTTAGAGCTACTTATGCTGAAGCTGCTATTGATGCTGCTTACAAAGCTGCTGATAGTGCATTAAATGATGCTATCGTACAAGAAGCTGCTAATAGAGTTGCTGCTGATGAAGCTCACGATGAAGAGATTGCTGACATCATCACTGAAGCTGCTGCTGAGAAAGCTGCTTCTGCTGCTGCAAGAGCTGCTGAAACTGCAAGAGCACAAGCTGCTGAAGCTGCAAATGCTTTAGCCATATCTAATGAAGAGGCTGCAAGAATTGCTGCTGACGCTGGTATACAGTCTGCATTAGATACGCAAGAGGCTAAGCAAGAAAGTGAAAGAGCTGCTATGGATGCTGCTTATAAAGCTGCCGATACTACACTTCAAGGTAACATTGATACTGAGAAAGGTAGAATTGATGCAATTTTAGATGCTGCTACTGCTGATGCTGATTCATTTGCTGAAATCGTTACTTTAATCAACTCTGTTGATACTGAAAACGACCAGGCGTTTGCTGCTTACGTTCTTTCAAATGATGCTGCTGTTAAAGCTGTTCAAGATGACGTAGATGCTAATGAGGTTGCTATGGAAGCTGCTGACAAAGTGTTAACTGATGCTTTAGCTGCACAAGTTGCTAAACAAATAGCTGACGAGGCTGCTATGGACACTGCTTATAAAGCTGCTGATGCTGCAACTAATGCTGCGCTTGCTCAAGAGCTTTTAGATAGAGCTGCTGGTGATGAAGCTGTTCAAGCAAACTTAGACACTGAAGTTGCTGCAAGAGCTGCTGCTGATATTGTTCAATCTAATAACTTAACTGCTGAACAAGCAAGAGCTGAGGCTGCTGAAAAAGCAAATGCTGATGCAATTGCTGCTGAAACTGCAAGAGCTTTAGCTGCTGAAGGTACAATTACTTCAAACGTTTCTGATTTGGCTACAAAACAAGCTGCTGATGAAGCTGCTATGGATGCTGCTTATAAAGCTGCTGATGCTGCTGCAAAAGTTGAATCTGATGCTGCTGATGCTGCTATTCAAGCTGATGTAGATGCAAATGAAGCTGCTGCTTTACTTGCAAGAACTGCTATTCAAGATGACGTAGATGCTAATCAAGCTGCTGCTGAAGCTGCTGATAAAGCTATTCAAGATGACGTAGATGCTAATCAAGTTGCTATGGAAGCTGCTGATAAAGTAAATGCTGATGCAATTGCTGCTGAAGCTGCAAGAGCTTTAGCTGCTGAAGGTACAATTACTACTTATATCGAAGATGTAGAGGCTGCTATGATTCTTGCTGATTCTAACGAAGCTGCTGCAAGAGTTGCTGCTGATGCTGCTATTCAAGCTGATGTAGATGCAAATGAAGCTGCTGCTTTACTTGCAAGAACTGCTATTCAAGATGACGTAGATGCTAATCAAGTTGCTATGGAAGCTGCTGATAAAGTGTTAACTGATGCTTTAGCTGCACAAGTTGCTAAACAAGCTGCTGATGAAGCTGCTATGGATGCTGCTTATAAAGCTGCTGATGCTGCTGCAAAAGTTGAATCTGATGCTGCTGATGCTGCTATTCAATCTGATGTAGACGCAAATGAAGCTGCTGCTTTACTTGCAAGAACTGCTATTCAAGATGACGTAGATGCTAATCAAGCTGCTGCTGAAGCTGCTGATAAAGTATTAACTGATGCTTTAGCTGCACAAGTTGCTAAACAAGCTGCTGATGAAGCTGCAATGGATGCTGCTTATAAAGCTGCTGATACTGCACTTGATGGTAAGATTGCTACTGAAAAAGGTAGAATTGATGCAATTTTAGATGCTGCTACTGCTGATGCTGATTCATTTGCTGAAATCGTTACTTTAATCAACTCTGTTGATACTGAAAACGATGATGCATTTGCTTCTTACGTTCTTTCAAATAACGCTGCTGTTAAAGCTGTTCAAGATGATGTAGATGCTAATCAAGCTGCTGCTGAAGCTGCTGATAAAGTGTTAACTGATGCTTTAGCTGCACAAGTTGCTAAACAAGCTGCTGATGAAGCTGCAATGGATGCTGCTTATAAAGCTGCTGATGCTGCTATTCAAGCTGATTTAGATGCAAATGTTGAAGAATTAAATAATATTTTAGCTGCTGAACAAGCAAGAGCTGAGGCTGCTGAAAAAGTAAATGCTGATGCAATTGCTGCTGAAACTTTTAGAGCACAAGCTGCTGAAGCAGAATTAGTTCAAGATGTTGCTGACATTCTTTCAAACACAGACATAACTGCTGTTGATTCGTTCACTGAAGTTATTGCTGCTACTAACACTGCGCTTAGAGCACAAGCTAATAACCATACTAAGTTACAAGCTGGTACGGTTGATGCTGGAATGGCTACATTTACGCCTAGCGCAACTATAACATCTGGTAGTGAGCAGATTTTTGTTAACGGTTTATTGCAAACTATGGGGAATGATTACATTTCTTTAGGTAATGCATACCAGTTTACGAATGAAGCTGCACAACTTGTTGGACTTGGTGCGAGAGTAACTGTTCACGGTGTTAACGCTGTAGTTGGTTCTATTTCTGCTACATCAGAAGAGGGGAAAACATCTCTAAAGGATGCGACTGCAAGAGTTGATAGTGGAGAAGCTTCGTTTGAGAGTGAAGCTACTGCAACTGATAGTCTTGCTTTTGCAACAAAAGGATAATTTATTATAAATTAATTTATTATAAATTACACAACCTGAAGGGGGGGGCTATTTTATAGCCTCCCTTTTTTTTGTGAATTATATTAATAATATATTATTATACAATATTTATAATTATAATTCATAAAAAATAAAAATAATGATACCTAAAAAAATTTATCAAACACACAAAAGTAAGGAATTTGTAGAGAATAATAGAACTCTTAATACATGCTTTAAAAGTTGGGATGTGGATGGTTATGAACACATTTTTTACAATGATGAAGAAGCTGATGTGTTTATGAAAAATAATTTTAAAGACATATATGAAGTGTATAAAAATATGCCTTTACCTGTAATGAAGGCTGATTTATGGAGGTATTGCATAATTTATCATTTTGGAGGCATATATGCTGACATGGATACAATATTAAAAAAGGGTACTGATTTAGATGCTTTATTTCAAAAAAAATCTCATTTAATATTAACTACTGAATACCCTCAAGATGAATGTTTGTGTCAGTGGGTTTTTGCAGGCCCTAAGGGCAGTGTTTTACTTAAGGAGGTAATAGACGAATGCGTAAGAAGAGTTAGAGATTGTAAAGATTTTAAATATGAACATATGGTTCATAACTTGACAGGTCCTGCTGTTTTTACAGAAGCTATAGAATCTTTTTTATCAAGACATGGACTAATTACATATGAAGGAAAAAACAGAAAGTCATATACTTATATGTATGATAATGAAATAATGTATATGCTAGAATCTCATCACTTATTTAACAATCATGTTAAGCATGTTTATAGTGGACAATGGGAAGGTGGATGGATTACAGATGTTAATGAGTTTACTGGCATTGAGCATATAGAAATAACATTAGATAAAGAGGGGATGCCGAGAAGAAATGAAGATTAAACAATGATACCTAAAAAAATATACAAAACAGGACCGTTTAGGGAGGTAGATTTACCTATCGACATTAAAGACCTTTTCAAAAAAACAGAAATTATTAATAAAGGTTTTGATGTAGTTTATTTTGATGATGAGCAATGTGAGCAATTTATTAAAGACAATTTTGACAACAAAGTATTGAATGCATATAAATCATTAGTTCCATCAGCTTACAAGGCTGATTTATTTAGATATTGTTTATTATACATAAATGGAGGAATTTGGAGTGACTTAACACAACAATTTTATAATCCTATAAGTAAGTGTGTTGATTTTGAAAAAGATGAACTTGTTTTGGTTGACGGAGGGTTTATTGGTTGCGCAGAAATGAATGGCATTGAAATATCCTTTATGGCATCTAGGCCTAAACATGAAATATTTTTAAAAGCTATAGAACAAGTAATTAAAAATGTAGAATCCAAATACTATGGGTGCAGCTCCTTTTGTCCCACTGGTCCCATTATGTTTAGAAAGCTAGTCGATTATAACTTCACTAAATACAAATCAGGTTTCAAATTTGATAGACTTACTGATGATAATGGTATAAAAGATGATAATGGTATAAAAGACTTCATTGTATATCAAGATAAGTATGTTTTATTAAAAACAAGGTCTGAAAATCATGGTAAATATTTGTATAAAAACAGATACAAAGAATCAGAAAGAATGCATTATTCTCAATTACATTTTGATAAAAAAATATATAAATAAAATAAAATGAAAAAAGAAAGAATCGAAAGACTATTGGTCAAACACCCAAGTGGGTACAAAAAAATAAGAAGAGTACTATTTAACCTATATAGACCTATCATACACCCAGATAAAAATAAAAAATTTTTTATGTTTAAATTACATCCAATAACATATATTATGGTGATTGCGTTTATAACATCTTTTATTTTAGAATCTAAAGGTAATGAAAATTGGGCACTCCCTTTTATTGGGTGTTGGATTTTCATACCTATAACTTGGATTTATTTTAAATTTCAACCACAAACTTGGGAAGAAATGGAGGATTATGAAAAGGTCGCATTTAGGGGAATAAATGGTAAACCTTTTGATTGGGAACCTATATTATAATCTTATACACTAAAAATCCCAACCATTTTTTAAGTGACATCTTACATATCCAAAAAAGTGAATGTATTTTCCTTTTTTATACTTTTCTAACATTTCTTTGTAGAACAATATATCTTCACTCAGATTCCCCTTGCTTGAAACATTGCCCCACTTAATGTCACATGTTCTCTTATGTGAAATAAGGCCTGGTGATTGTAGGACTACATCTTTCTTAACACAACTTTTAACCCATTCACTTTCTAATGAGTCTATTTTTTTATATTCTTTTGTTAATTGTTTATCAAATATTATCTCATAATCTGATACACCTTCATCTGAAACAACCTTAACATTATCCCACCAACATCTGTTCACAATCCAGTCTAAATCATAATTATAATTCCAGTACTCTATTATTTTTTCCAAATATAAGTTAGTTAATATATCATCACTGTCCATATAGGTTATAATATCACCACTTGACATATCCACACCATGTTGTCGAGGCTCTCCAACATAATGTATCATTTCTGATGATTTTTCATACATTTTTTGACCCTTATTTTCACACAGTTTAAATTTTATTCTATCGTTATCTAAAAAGTTTTCTTTATATAACTTTTCTGTTATTTTACAACCATCAGAAACTATTATTAATTCTGAATTTTTATTTGTTTGATTTAAAAATGAATTAACAGCTCTAACAAATTTTCTCTCAGGCTCAGTTCTACTTCCTGGATAGTCTCCTAGATACGATTGCATAACAACTGATATTTTTAAATCTTTATTTGTTTTAGATGTTTTTTTAAATTTTCTTTTATTTTTTCTTGAAAAAATTTTATTATATTCAATTTTATTTATGAAATTTATTTCATCTCTACTTTCTTCAAAAACTTTTTCTATAATGGAAAGTCTGTTTTTTTCATGTAAGTTTTTATTGTCTTTTATTTTAAATAATTTTTTATCTGAACACATGTCTAATAATTTTTGAGTATTTTCAGAATTTGGTTTAGACATTAAAATATCACTAACTAATGATTTGTGTGAATCTGTAAACAAAATATCTAAACTCTTATTTTTTTCATAAAATTTTTGAAATCCATCATTAATTGTTACTCCAAAGTCCAAGAATATTCCACCCATATATTTTAAAATTACATATTTAGCATATTCGCACTTTTCTATATCATGAATATATCCTGTATAAATATCAGTTTCTTTATTAGTCATTAACCTTAAAACATCACTTTCATTCCATGAAATTTTATAAAACCCTTTAGTGTTTTTATTTAATTCTTTATTGACCAAACTTAAATCCTCCCATTTATCATTTTTATTCAGAAATATCCTGTGTATAATTGGGGGTATTTCACTTTTTTGTGTGTAATATTTTGATAAATATTTCAAGCTTTCAAAATGGTCAAAAAATCCATAAGATACATCTTCAGTTTTTGGGTCTAACAAATCTAATAAAGAACTGTATGGGGAGTATATTAAAAATTTATTAGATTCTACAATATTATTTATTTTTTGTAAATAATTCTCATAATTATAACAACTTCTTATCTCAGCATAATATTTCGAATTAAAAGCTAAATTATAATCCTCCATATAATGAAGAAATCTATGATATCCCTCAGTGCTTACTGTAATTTTTGAATCTTCTTTATAGTAGTCTTTAGAAAATCCATTTATTAAGTATTTTCTTTTTTCAATATTCTTGATTATCACAGGTTCGAATAGTTTTGTTATAAAATCCTCTCTTATTCTAACAGAAGAGTCTATTGACATAAAATATTCACAATCAAAATCATTATTAAGAATGTCAAACCCTGTCTTGTAATCTTTTCCGATATGAGTATGATATTTTTTAAATATTTTTATATTATTAAATTTTCTAAAATCATATTCTAACAAAAGTTGTTGGGAATCTAGACAACGAGATTCATTGTTTAATGAATTGCTGTTATCCAAGAATATCAACAAAATTTTCTTATCAGTGCTCACATTGTTTAAGCTGTCTAACATAGTTTTTAGATAATTATAATTACCATTTGTGGAAATTACGATACCAATATCGTATCTGCCTTTTATTTTATTGTAAGATTTAAGGTCAAATTTTTTATTGTTTATAAAAACGTCTCCAAAAATTCCTTCAAGTGTTGATATATTTTTGTTTTTTAAAAAGTTAAAATCTAAAACTTTATTATATTCAGTACTGTATCTTATTATTCTATCATATAAATTTTTATAACCCCACGTATTACTTGAGTGGACTCTATATATATAGAGTTCGGGTCTGTATAAAACGTGTAAATCTTTTTCTATATTTTTTATAAAAGAAGTGTCTTCACCTCTTGTCATATCTGGGTAGAGTGATTTTAGAGAAGACTTCTCAAACAAAAATGAACCCTCCCAGCCAATTAAATTAAGTCTTTTACATTCCAATAAGTCATTCTTAACATTATCGTAAACAGTCCAACTACTCAGTATAGAGCCTTTTTTGTTGTTTAACTTCATGTTTTTAAATTGTTCCCAAATTCTAAGAGGATGATACCAATCATCATCATCCCACTGACAAACATATTCTCCGCTAGCTCTTTGTATAGATATGTTTCTCAATTCACCTAGAGTTTTTTTGTTTTTAGTGCTTATTTTTATGTATTTAATATCTTCCGAGTTGAAGTTTTCAATAATATCATTTATATACTCATTATCATCTTCATAAACAACTATCAATTCTTTGTTTTTATATATTTGATTTTGATATGAAATTATAGACTCTCTTAAAATGTGTTCTTTATTTTTAGTTATACATAAACACGAAACTTTTGGCATATCTACTATAAAATTATTCGTTTTATATTTTTTAAATGATTTTTGAAAATCATTAGAATATTGTAAAATTAATCCATCATGGATTTGAATCATTTTTTTTAAATATTCTATAGAAGAATCATGTTGTTGCTGCCACCAAGTTCCATCATATAAGTGTACTAAATAAGAGTATTCAATATTGTTTTTAATTTCTCCTTTAGATATTTCGTAAAATGTCATTGGATTAAAATATAGACTATCTAAAATGGTAATTCGGTTTTTATCAACATAACTAGAGTAGGCTCTATTAAAAAATAGTGGACCAGTCATTTCTAGTATATCGTTTGGGTTTTTTGAATTTATCTTTGGTGAATCTATGTTTGAAACTATGTCTTCAATTAAATGTTTTATAAAATTTGATTTAGGCTTTGCAATTATGACTGCATTTGATAAAATATATTCAACATTGTAATTTTTAGCATTTTTCACATCTTCTTTACATATTACAACCTCGTTTATATCAAGTAATGGTTCTATGCTTTTTAGAGGCAAAACATCAAAGTCTGAATATATTCCTCCATAATAATAAACATATAAAAGTCTAATAAAATCCAACTTCATAACTATTCTGTCGAATTTGTTTATCACATGTTCATATTCTGGGAAATTCATATTTACAAAATTTTCATTTGTTTCATCTGTATAATATTTAATTATTAAATTCGGATTTAATAAAGACCATCTTTCCAAAAGAAAATTTTGTTTATCTGACAGGTCTTCATTTTTCCATGTAATATGAAGTGGTGTTTTTTTGCTGTTTTTGTATATTTTTTTATCCGTATGCAATTCTGAATAGTGTGGCTTACATGTATTATGATACAATAATTTAGCGTGATTTGAACTTCTTGATTTTAAGAACAATTTACCTTTATGGGTAATATAATCTTCCTGTTTACCATCTTTGTCTAATAATTCAACCACTCTTAAATCTTGTCTGTATTTTGTATTATATAATTTAACAAGCTTTTTTAACATAATAGGTCCTGTTGGGCAGAATGAAGTAGTCCCATAGTAATGAAAGTTTACATTTTCCACTATTTTATTTATAGCTTTTAAAAATATTTCTTGTTTAGGCCTAGATGCCATAAAGGCTATTTCAATGCCATTCATTTGAGCTTCTAGTATATACTTTCCTTCTACAAAAACTAATTCATCTTTTTCAAAATCAACATATTTACTTATAGGGGCATAAAATTGTTGTGTTAAGTCACTCCACACTCCTCCACTTTTGTATAATAAACAATATCTAAATAAATCAGCCTTGTAAGCTGATGGAACTAGTGATTTATATGCATTCAATACTTTGTTGTCAAAATTGTCTTTAATAAATTGCTCACATTGTTCATCATCAAAATAAACCATCTCAAATCCGGGGTTCATTGATAGCATTTTCTGAAAATTGTTTAAAATTTCAACAGGAATATCTTGGGCTTTAAATGGTCCAGTTTTATATATTATTTTTGGTATCATTTCATTTTTGTCTTTTAAAATTTCACTATCAAACCAGGTTTTTGAGCTAAGTTTTGATTCTAAGTATTCCAAATCTCTTGATTTCATAACATCTATTCCATCAAATCTAACTCTACAATCTTGCCACCTTAATGAGGAGTCCATATACTCTTCTAATATTTTAACTTTATTTACTGACTTACTTAAATTAACACCTTCTTTTTCACAAATAAAGTGCTTTACATGCAAATCTTTTGATATATTTAGGTTTGAATTATATATTCCAGAATTCAAATTTTCCCCCAACATTTCTGTCATTTTTTTGTACATATCGAATGTTGGCTCATTTTTCTCCCAATGATAATTGTCTTTATTTTCTAATAGAGATAAAATACATTTTTTTATTATGGGGTTTCTTTTTTCTCTCACAAAAAGAAATGCTTGAAAAATCGATTTTTTATCCATGGATAAGCAAGTGCAAAAATCGGAATCTTGTATTATATAATCTATAGACTTATAAGGTATAAGGTCAATATCAACATAAAGACCTCCTGTTAAATATAATTTACACAATCTCCATAAATCTGCCTTATTTGGCCCAGACTTTATTTGGTCAAACAACTCTTTATACTCTATGCCAAAATTTTTTTCAATAAAATCTTTACAGTCTTTATCATCTGAAAAATCTATATCCCATTCTGGGTTTAGACTTTTCCACCTATCAAAAACTTTCTTTTTTGGAAAGTTATGATTTTTATAGGTCATATATATTTTTTTTATCACTTAAAATAATATTTAATTAATTTCATCCAAATCTATTCCATGAGTATCAAACCACCATTCTTTAGTTTTGTCTAAATGTTTTTCCTTTAATCTTTCATATCTTAATTTGGCCTTTTCTTGTCTTTGTATTTCTTTTTCAAAAAATGGATGGTCAACACTTCCTCCGCCTATATATAATTTTCTTAACAACTTTCTCAATACATAACCCTGCTTTTGGGGACCTGGTTTAAAGCCAGAATCAATTATTTTAACAATTGCATCTTTTAGTATATCATTTTCGTTTAATTTTTTGTTGTCATTTATAATGTTATCCAATCTAGAGTAACCAAATCCTACGTCAATGAATTTGTCTAATGTATTTACTATATTTCCTATCTCAATTTCATTATGGTAAAACTCAGTACAATACCCTCCCATTTCGCCATCAGACCATATACATTCTTCATCCAGCTTGATGACAACATCATGTCTTTCGTACAACCATTTCCAATCGTCAAATCTATCTGGGTGTATTGTTACATAATCAATACTAATTTCTAATACATCTCGAACAAACTCTACCCAAAAATCAACAGCTTCATTTATTGTTAATTCTCCAAAAGAAAATAAACCTATCATCTTGAAGTGTAACATATGAGTTCCGTCTCCAATTTCGTCTAAGTCATTTAATCTTATGCAAGATTGAATGTTTGCTATAGTTGTATTGTCTGGGGCTTTGAATCTATCCTTAAATTGCTGCATTCCTGCAGGGCAAAATAAAGTTGTTTCATCGTAACTTCTTACGCTGTCATCTAGCTTAAATTTAATTCCCTTTTTTTCACAAAAATCTTCATAAATTTTAGATAAGTCTTTCATATTATTTATTACTTTTATTTATAAACAAATTTACAACCATATCTCTTTGTTCTTTTGTTTTTGCATTATACCACAACCAAAGATATGATTGTTCTAAGTTATGTAACTCTCTTCTTTTTGAGCTTATGGTTTTGTTTATGTTTAACAAATCGTTTTCATCTAATTCCACATCTATATCTAATTCTATGGCTACAAAATACAATTCTATCAAGTCATTTTTTTCATATGCAGACGTAGCTCTATTATAAGACTCTATATGTTCATTAGAATTAGTTTTATCAGGATGTGTGTTTTTTACAATTTCTCGATAAAGCTTTTTTATTTTGAGACTCTTTTTTTTCTTTTTATCTTGACCTTCTTGCTCGCCTTGTTGTTTTTCTGAATTTTCATCATCTTCATTTTTTTCAACATTTTCAGAAACATTATCTTCGTCAACGTCTGAATCTTTAGAACTATCAGAGTCTTCATTGTTAACTTTTTCTTCTGAATTTTCTGGTTGGTATGGCTTGTCTTCTATTTGTCCTAACTCTATTTTTTTTTCGTGAATTGCCTTGAGAAAATCAGTCTGATTTTCATTTATTACTTCTTTTTTATAAGTTTCATCAGTTAAAAGAAAACTATATTCTTGTATTAACTTTTTTAGCTCTAGTTTTCTTACATTATCTTTCATATACATAAATATTATGATAATAATTGTAATGCAAAAAAAATTGATAAAAATTTAAGTTTTAATTTAATCCTTGAGTTATAGATTCAAAATCTTGATTTAGATTTAAATTTGTTCTTATCTCTCTAATGTCTACACTTCCTTGAGAGAATTGTTTTTTCTGAGTAAACAGATTATATTGTCTATATATGTTGTTATTTTCATCATAATATGTCAATATACCATTTTCATTATCTCTAGTAGTATTTCCATACAATGCATAAGAAAGAGTTTGAACATCATGTTCCACCATTTCTACCTCTATAGATACTGGGTCGAAGTATGTGTTAGACATCAATATGTTTTGGCCAGCATCTCCTAAACTTACGGCTCCATCGCCCGAAACAACACTACCCTCATCTGGGGTGAGTGTCAAAAATAGATTGCTACCAGAACTGTCTAGATTGTATGTTGTAGCCCCTCTGTTTACAGTTGTTGTGTTTACTGACGGACTAACCAAATCACTACTAGTTATTATTCTATTTAAATTTCTTATTTTAATACCATCTGAACCAAAATATTCAATAGACCATCCGACCAAGCTATTTGTCTTTCTAAATTGTGCAGAGGGTATTACTATGCCTTTTTTAGAAAGTTGAACCCCAGTCTCGTCTTCAGTAACAACATAAGAACAATCCTTTATTATAACTTGAAAAGTTTTTGGCTTAATTAATATGGAGTAAAATCCTATTTTGTTAAAAACATCGGCTGGCAATCTTAGTTTATACATACCGTCCGCACCTATCATTTTCAACAAATCACTCTCGTTTATAGCGTTATACAAAGGTTTGAAAGTAACTTCTCCTAACTCTTCTCTACTTGGACTGAATGCATATAAGACATCAACATCTTCAGAATTTATATCTGCCAATTTTTTTGTACCATATATGCCTACACTCATCTTGTAATATTATTTATTATAAATATAATCAATTAAAATTTTTTTTAAAGATTTGTTTTTTATTTTTTCCTTGCTTCTTCAAAGGATTTCTTTCTTTTGTATTTAGCATTTTTCTTGTCAAATACTTTTTTTGCTATTTTTGACTTATTTTTTTGTACAGCATACTCAATACTATCTTTGTCTTTAATGATTTCAGCTTTAGATTCAGCCTTAGAGGCTATTTCTTCAAATTCTCTAATTCTATCTGCTTCTGGGTCTGTTGGTGCCGTTTTCCACTTTTTTGTTGGCCTATCATTTGTCCAATATTCAAAAGGGTCTGTTTTTTTATTTAAATTAACAAACGAATTAACATAGTATGCACCATCTTCAGTTTTGTTTTGAAAATATTGAGAATAATCAGTTCCATAAATAGAATCTTCCTTTATGTTGATTCCAACATCAATATAAAAATCTCTGTAGTTATTTACCGTATTTGCAGTCAATACATCTATTAACTTTGATTCATTTGTTCCGATTCTATTGTTGTCTAAAAAATCAAAATTATTATTAACATAGTTGACGATTTGAGTTCCTCTTAAAGCTTCAACTATTAGTATTTGATTCGCCTCTGAATTAAATCTAACTTCTTCATTATAATAGTCATTTAGTATGGGTGTAACCTTTCTGGGTTTATAATATATTTCCTTAAATCCTAATTCATCAGTATATTCTCTTATATATTTTTTAAACCTATCAACAACACTAGCATTGTCTGGGTTATTTAAAAATTCATTTACATTGTCTTCATTAACTAAAACATCTTTTTCAACCAAGGAATTATCATGAGTAAGATACCCGTTTAGATTGCTTAAGTTGTTCTCTATGACCGCATCTCCTAATATATTTTGAGTTCGTATGACTAATTTATACTTTACCATATTATCTGTTAATATCTATTCCGTATTGTTCAGATTTCTCTTGTACAGATAGCTGTGACTTAGAATTTCCACTTAATACCGACTGTATGTTTTCAAAGAAGCCTAATTCTATAAAATAAGGATTTATAAATTGTCTTTCTACTGTAGTTCTTAATGGGTCACCTTCAACCGACACATAACCATCTAATTCTTGAGTTTTATATATGGGCAATGTAACGAAAAAATCTTTATCGTAAGAATCTGCAACATATCTAGCACTTGTAACCACCCCTCCTCCAGGATTTATATTTAGTCTTATTTTATATTTAAAAACTTCTTTCATTTATATTATAAATATGACGAACTAATAATTATAAGAATGGTTCAACTGGTGGGAGTATAAGATTTAGCTTATCAGCTTCTTCTGATTGACTATAAATTACTGGTTGAGGTTCAAATTTAATATTTAAAACATCAGTACCAGGTACCGTTCCGTTGTCATCATTTCCTCCACCACCTCCAAATAGAGCTGAAAAAACTGATGATATCACACCATTATTATCTGTAGTTTCTAATGTTTCTACCTTTTTTGTTAATACTTTATTTAATAATAGTGTTCCGTTTATTTTACATTTTACAACATCGTTCTGCACACTATTAGTTGAAAAGTATGGTTTGGGAGGCTCAAGCTCTGGGTTTTTGTCTAAGAATTCAGATATTTTGAATGTGAAAAAACTTATTTTAGATTCATCATATTCTGAACCACCTCCAAAAATTCCTCCGCTTTGGCCTGGGAATTGTCCACTTAATCTTAATTTATTTGATATTTCAGAAAGGCTGTCACCTATGCTTATGTTTTCACTTATAATTAAATTATAAACTTGTAAAAGAGTAGATTGATTACCGCTCAGAACTTTCATTCTAGTTCTAACTCTAATAATCTCAGATGTCAAATAGTAAGTTTTTCCACTTTTATCAATAGAAGATTCTAGTTCTTGAGGCTTAATTATAACATCTGAATAACTATTCAATAAATCTTCGGGGTCGGGAGGTATAAATGTGGATGGAGATATGTTTGATATAACAAATTTGTATTTTGAATTTTCAAAATACATATTTTTCTTATCTATATTAGTATTTGATGGTAGTTTTATATTAATAGGTGTATATCCATTATTGATTCTAATAGATGTTACACTTTCTCCACTTAATTTCATCTTGTCTTCAAAAATAATGGGTTCTCCATCATTTATAACATCAAGTGTGAATTTAAACTTAGTAGTTACAATATGTTGAGTAAGCGAAGTGGGACCTGATGCGGTTTTTATAAAACTTATTATCTTGCTAGATGACTCTGGCGCAGGTGAGCTAAGTCTAAATATACCCTGTCCCTTTTGTGGATTACTATCTAATCTATAGTTGGTGTATCTAGTAATCATACTGTCTTTTATAGTTACATCAAATTCAGATGAGTTTTCTGGTAAAGTTACATTTTGAGTTGGATTTTCTAATTTAAAAATTGCAGATTTATCAAAATCGTAATTAAAATTATCATTTATATTTATTTCTAATTCAAAAATATCTAAACCCTGTTGAAGTTGTATGGTTTTTCTATATTCTGGATTCTCTGGTGTACCTGTATTTTCTATATCTTCACCTATAACGACATCGCTTTTTTCTGAATCTAAAACTAAGTCGACACTTTGATTAGGCACTTTTATAGCTTTGGTTGTTGTTAAGTATGTCTTTATAACCTCTTCGTCTGATTTTATTTCTAATGTAGGATTTTCAAATCCAACAGGTGATGGAATGTCGTCATTTTCTATTACCAGTTCAAAATTGCTTTTTTCTATTTGTTCTGCAAACTTTACATCTCTAACTCCAAAAATTAATCTTTCATCATCTTCAGTAAATAAATCATCTAAAATATCTATTGAAATGTTTTTATATTGCTCCCCTTTATCCCAAGATATTTTTTTAGGCTCAAAGTTAAAATCTTTATTAGGGTTTTCTATAGATGTATTTTCTTTTATAAACACCTCAGCTTCTTCTATTCCATATATGCTTGGAAAATCTAAAGCAACAACAAAATTAACAGTACCTACAGATTCTTTGACGGTTAAATTGTTTAGCATGTTGTTTTCACTTCTTCCAAATAATATATTTAATGGTCTGGGTGTTGTGAACTCCCTTTTAATCCAATGAGTATCATACAGAAATGGAAAATCATTTTCAACAACTTGTTCATTTCCATTAAGGTCTAAATCTACATTATCTGTTCCAAAATCTATTAATTTTTTATCAGAATCAAAAAATAAAAATGGAACTTCTAAGATAGAATATATTTTTTTAACACTATCATTAATGGTTATTATTAGAGATTTTGTTTCTCCAAAATCCTTAATACCTGGTGAGAGTTCAAACATAAAATAAAATGATGATTTATTTTTTTTAAAAATGTTTTTACTTAATCCACTTCCATAAGACAACGCTTTTGTTACAACAACATTTTCTATAGCAGCCTTAGCTCCAGACTCTATCCTAGGGACATATATAAGGTCTTCATGATTAGTTTTCAAGTTTAACTCTATGTTATCCAAATCAGAATATAAAGAATTTAAAGTTCCATAAATACAAAACTTAAGAGATTCTCTCCTCTCCTTGTTAAACTGTTCTCTTAGATTAAAATCGTTATTAATTATTTCAGTCTGTAATTCATCGGGAGAATTATATATCTCTAGATTAATATACAAATCATCATTTACCCTAGGATAAACGTCCTTTGTGCCTAATACTATTTTTCTTTTATCTTTCATGTAAATTAATTAATAGGCCTTATTTTTCTGATTCCAAAACCTCCATCACTACAATGAATGTCAACCTCTTCATCCTTAAATCTTATCTCAACTTTATCTGACCTTGTTTTTTCAAAAACTAAACCATTTACTTCATAATCTCCATCCTTTGTAAAGTTAGATTTACACTTGTCTACATATACTTCATCGTCAGAATTAGTTTTTAGCCTTACATTTCCATCACAATCAACTATAGTTGATACAAGATATTTTGTTGGAATTTCTGATGAGATGTTTGCGCTTGAAGAAAAGTCTGCATAATATACTATCTCTCCTGCATCTTTTATTTCTGAATTTTTAAACCACAAACCATATGTAGCAGTATTGTAAGTGTTATCTATGAAGTCAAAATCAGTATTTGCATCAAACACAACAGTACTTCCAGCTGTTATTGTAAATGTTGATTCTTCACCTGGGTTTATTGATTGTTTTACTCCACTTACAGTTACGTTAGCCTTTATGGAACCATTATTTCTAACTTCCAACAAGGAACTTGCAGAGGTGGTCATTTCGTCTTTTTGGTTTCCAAACTTTAACTTCAATTCTTGACTTGATGTTTTTTCATTGTTTCTAAGCAAGTCGCCTATTTGAAATTGTGCATATTTTTTTGTGAGTGGCGGCTTTCTGTCAGAAACTTCACTCGGTAAGTCATTTACCAATCTATAGAAATCAATAGCCCCAGTCCTTATCCAAATTGGTCGAGCTGACGTGTCCATTCTTATCGTTAAGCTTTCACCCTGTCTGAACATAGAGGCTAAATAACTTGTTGGGTATAAGTTTTGAGGTAGCGTAGAAGTTGATACAATATCTGAATTCAACATAATGTCACCCCAGCTATTGTGACTTATTCTGCCCCAACCTTCGGGTCTTATGAAGTAACCAAATCCAGATTCTAACCTTTGATATTCCTCTCCATTGTTTACGTTGAAAGACTTATTTGGAAAAAGGCTTGCATTTCTTGCTTTTCGAAATCCATTTGAATATTCTTCATGCCAAGATACATTATTTTCATATTTATATATAGAACCTTTGGTTACTGTTTGAGCAAATTTATTATAAATTGCTTCACCTCCCTCTAAAGGATTCATTAATCCATAACCACTAGACAATTCTTGACCCCAATAAAGTCCTGCCTTGTCTCCGTCCAGATATCTAGGTTCTACCTGATTAGAAAAGTTTATACTTTCATTTACTTGAGTTGGTTCTGATGGTATACTATATGGTGCAGGATAGTTTATTGTCCACGGTTGTTCATATGGAAAAGTGTTTAGTGACGAGTTTTCAGGTTTACCAGTTGCAGAACTTTCATCAGAACCCGGACCTCTGTTTAAGTCAAAATGATTTGAGTTAACAAGTGAACTGTCACCTTCTAATGCACTTCTAACAAATCCCGTAGCACGAAAAACTGACGGTATTGATTCGTAATACATTTTCATTTGATAACAAGAAAGCCAGACTCCCTTTTTGCTTTTAAGACTTTTTCTTGAACTCTCATTAGAGGCGTTTCCATTAGGGTCATAAAGATTGGCTGGTAACTTGAATATTTGATAGTCATTCTTTGTAAAAGTTATATTTGGCTTTGAAGCACGAATCTCATTGAACCATTCTAGTCTTTGAGTTTTAACTCTAGAAAAAACGTCTGATATTTCTACAATATCTGTAGTCAGTGGATAACCTTCTTTTGTCATGTCTCTGGCTAAAATAGTTAGTGGAGCAAAGTTTCCTGCAGCAAATAAGTCATCTAAATTAGTTTCTGAAACAGATATTGGCGGGACGTAAAATGTGTTCCACTTTCTCATGTCCAAATTGGCAGTAATATTAACTTCCGTATAGCCAGTTTGAAATGCTCCCCAAGAAGATGTTACACCTATAGGTATTTGTCTATAATAGAAATGAGGTATGTTGTCAACATTTGGCAACTCTTCATTTGAGTATGGAAAAAAATTTAAACCAACTTCTGTTTTGGTCATTCCCTGTTTAAGTAGGTCAACTTCAAAAAGTAATACTTGATTTCCAACAGGAACATCTTGTATTATAAACTCGCCCTTATCATTAGTTACTGTAGAATATTTATATTGTTCTGGGACAAATAGAGTTTCTACTGACTTTAACAAAGGCTTTATACCTTCATAATCCTCTCCCACCTTATCACTACCTAGATTTTTTCTGGCTAGGTCTGTGCCAACATCTAAAACATAAGACTGTGTATCCGCATATTCTGCAGGGGTTGAATTTTGAATTAAATTCAAGGTGATTCTATTTCCATCCACATCTTGCGAGGAGTATAAAGGAAACTCTTCTGAAGGGTTGAAAACTACAATGGGTACGTTTGACAGGGGTATTAATACTCTTTCTCCATTTTCATCTAAAACTTTTTGTCTAGCCAATAATGTTCCACAAACAACTCCTGTTTCAGATTCTTGTGAAGGAATTTCTGAAAGAGGATTATTTTTAACACTCAAAGTATCTAGAGTATCTACAGTTCTTTTAATGGTTACATTTGCATAATAGTCTATTTTTTTTTGGGGCTCATAAAATACGTTGGAATATGCAGATTCGCCTGAATAAGTTTTTCCTTGTGCAACAAACTTTTCTAAAACAACGTTGTCTATATGAGAAGCAACTTGTTGGGGTGCTTCAAATTTTTTTCCCTTAACAACACTTTTAGACTCTTCTTCTGTTAAGAATTTATATTTATTGGTTAAAGGTATTCTTTTACAATAAGAACCGTCTACCACCTCTATAAGTTCTACGGCCTTGTTTGCATTTCCCTTTATGGCATAAGCTACTTCACCTCTTTGTTGTAAAAAATCCCAAATCCTATCCCTTCTCATTGGATTAATGGTTGGTGATGAAACGGTTGATGCAGTAGCTATTTGATTACTGCTAGCATCTACAGTGGAAAAATAAGTCCAAACGCTTACATCTTTATTTACTTTTATTTTCTTTATAGTATCTGCCATTGGAAATTGATATATCTTATTTTAATATATTTTAAAAAAAAGTAAATATAATTTACTCTCTTTCATCAAAAATTCTAAAATAAACTTTTTCACTTAGAACTCTTTTTGTTCCCAACTCGTTTACCCTTAATTCTATTGTATAGTTTTGATTAGACAAAAGCCAAGAAGTGTCTAAGTCAAAAAACTCTTTAGTGCAACCGTCTATTACTATAGTGTTAAAAGAAGACCAAGGAATTGTTTCTGTTATTTCATTTTGGATAATCCTATATTCTAAGCCATAATATTCATTTGGAGACTTTGTACTGTATTCAACTCTAGTTTCAGCATACAATCTAACAAGCTCTCCTTTTTTTAATATTTCATTGTTGGAAATCCCATATAAATCAACAACGTATTCATTAATTTCTTTTGGATAATTATTATAATAACTTCCTAGCATCTGAAATTTTTGTTCAAAACTTTGTACATCAACCCCTGGATTAAAGGTTATATCATTCCATACGTCTTTATATATTTGATTTTTAGTACCACCAGTCATAAGTATATCGACATAATAAACTCCCTTTGTTAATTGTTTTGGAACAAGACCAGTCATAACATCTTGATTTGAAGATGTTTTAATAGATACGGTGCCTGCTGAAAAATAATTAGCAGCTGTATTGCCGCTAAATAAATTTAAAAAAAGTCTAGAAGTTCTATCGTTTGCAACCCTAAGCCTATCCTCTCTTATTACTTGTTCGTCATATACAACTTCTATATACGGCTTAAATCCAGTGTTGGTGCTTTTAGTGTAAAATCTAGATAGATATCTAGTGTCGCCAGAATTTATTTCATAATCTCTGGCATATGCTATGGCTAAACCGTTATTTTGAGACCCTCCACTTAACCAATCATTTACCAGTGTTGTAACATCCATATTCAAATCCTCATCTCCTATGTCGAAATGTTGAGTTACGCTAACTGTTGATGCTGTTGGGTTTAAAAAAATTCCAGGCTCATCCCAAAACTCCAAACTTGTTGCACTATTCCAATTTGAATACCCTGTTAAATTAGAATCTCCTTGACTTACTTTTATATATTCTGAACCCATTAAATCATAGCCCCTACCAGCATCCCACTCCTTATTTATTGGAAAAACTATCAAATCAAAAGATGATGCAACTTTTTTTCTAAGTCTAGCAAATTCAAAATCACTATCCAACAATTCACCGTCAGGTATTACATTAGTCATTTTTAACCTATAAGATGAAATGTATTCTTCATTTATCTCTTTAGAGTTTAATTTATTTTTTAAATCTTCTAAGTCAAATTGTATTAAAAATCTAGATATACTGCTCCTATTTCCAGTACCCCCATACCAAAGTATAGTTCCTGGATTTAATGCTGAATTAAAATTTTCAAAATAACCAGAAGCTATTGTGTTGTTTTTTGTAGGATAAATTCTAAGCCTTCCCATTTTAAAGTTTATTTTTATTTTAAATTATATATATTATATAATATTTATTGTATATATGTAAATAGTGTCCTAAAAAAGTCTTTATTTTTTTTGCATTTACTATTTATAAAAAAAGAATATAATGGCTAATGGTATAAATATTAAATTCCCTTTTGAAGGCACAATTGAAGGTGGTGTATTTGAAACAAATAAAACTACAGCAAATGCACTGAGGAGTGACTTAATATCTTTATTGACAACCAGAAGAGGACAGAGACCCATGAGAAGCTCTTTATACTCTCCAATATATGATTATATCATGGAGCCGTTAGACAATTTTGTAAAGTCTGAATTAAAGAAAGATATAGAAAAAAAGGTAGGCGAATTTATACCTCAAATATCTATAACGTCTATAGAATTTTTTGAACAAGAACAAAGCAACGTTTTAACTATAGACATAACATTTAGAATTGAACAATCATTTAACACGCAGTCTGTAACATTAAATATAGCGAGAGAATCTCAATAAAAATCAAATAAAAAATTATGCCGAAAATAAAAAAACAAGATTACCTTAAAAGAGATTTTTCAACGATAAGATTAGATATTGAAAATATTTTAAAAGTATACTTCCCAAAACAGTGGCAAGATTTTAATGTTACAAGTGCTGGTATGGCTTTAGTTGATTTGTTAGCATATGTTTCTGATTTATTATCTTATTATACCGATAAAAGGTTTAATGAATTGTTTTTAGATGGAGTTTCAGAAACTTCTTCAGCATATAGAATAGCAAAAACTCTTGGCTACAAAGTGCCTGGGGTGAGGGGCAGTTCTACATTGGTAAATGTGAGCATAAGAGTTCCAGCGCTGTCTACTGGTCCTGACGAACAATATTTACCAATATTTAGGCCTGGTGTTAGGTTTGAAGGTGCTGGTGAATTTTTTGAGACAGCTAATCAAATAGATTTTTCTAATGATTTTTCGGAAGCTGGGGTTACGAACAGGTCTATCAATCCTATTTTTGACTCTTCACAAAATATACTTGGATACACTATAACAAAAAGAGAGTTTGTAGTAGCAGGAGTTACTACAACTTTTAGAAAGTCATTGAGTGATAGAGATGCTGAAACTCCTTTTTTAGAAGTGATATTAAATGATACGGATGTCCTTGAAATATTGGATGTTGTAGTTGTGCCAGGTTCAAATGTAGCAAACGAGCCTACATATACTGAATATAAAAATTTTGAAAATAGATATCACGAAGTAGAACACCTATCTCAAAGTGAAGTTTTTACAGAGGATACTGGTCAGTCTTCAGAATCTTTTGCTTTTGGAAAGTGGACTACTGTTAACAAAAGGTTTACAAAAGAGTTTATGTCTGATGGTTCTTGCAAACTTACCTTTGGAGGGGGCACGCCTAATGTTGATGCTTATGCAGAATATTTAAACAGTTTGGCGTTATCAGATTCGGGAGAAATTAGTTACGAAAGAATTCTTAATAACACATCTCTCGGAGAGAAATTACCTTCTGATTCAACTCTTTTTGTAAAATACAGAGTAGGAGGCGGAGAATCTTCTAACGTTGGTACAAATGTACTAAACAGCATATCCAACATAAATGCCTTAATACAAGGTACGGATGCGACCAAAAATGATGAAACACTTTCTTCGGCAAGAGGCACCAATATAATACCAGCATTAGGCGGAATGAATTTGCCTACCGTTCAAGAAATAAGATTTGCTGCATCTAGTAATTTCGCATCTCAAGAAAGGTGTGTAACTATAGCAGACTATATAGCAAGAGCAAAACAGATGCCTGGTAAATTTGGAGCAGCATTTAGAGTTGGAGGAAGAATAAATGACAACAAAGCGCAACTTTATATATTATCTAAAGATGGAAACGGGAAACTAACTGAACAAAGTTCTAATTTATTAAAAAATAATATTGTCAACTATCTATCTAAATATAGAATGATAAACGATTTTGTTGAAATAAACAATGCAAAAGTGGTTAACGTTTCTTTTGAATTAGATTTGCTTACCGACAAAAGTTTTAATAGTAATGAAATAAAAGTTAGTGCACTACAGCAATTAAAAGATTATTTTGATGTTAATAAATGGGACTTAGGACAACATATATACATATCTCAAATGACTGACATATTAAGAGAGGTGCCTGGTGTTATAAACGTATCTGGCATTCGTGCCTATAATTTAGACGGTGGACAATATTCTTCAACATTAATATCTCAAGCAAATGGAAATACTGAGTTGCTATCCGCTTCCGCAGGAGTGGCTGGTGGTGCTAGAAGAACTAGAATAAATTTTATAGACAATACCATATACTCAACTCCTCTTTCTATGTTTGAAATAAGATATCCAGAATCAGACATATTCATTAGGACTGCCTAATTCGTTCTTACAGATTTAGAAAGTATAGCAGATATATTTTCATCAGCCAAATAATCATTTAATAAATTTATTTCTTCTGTTGTGGCATATGGAACATTTTGAGGCGTATGTCTATGGTTTAAACAAAATCTTATTATTATTTTTAAAACCTTTACTAATTCATCTCCCAAAACTAAAGGGTGTAACTCTTTAGCTATATTGCCATAAGTTTCTAGGTCTGGATTTGTTGATATTTCAACATTTGATAAATCTTGTAAATTTCCACCTTCATCTAAAGCCCTATTTTGTCTGCTTGATGCATTTGATGATATTAAGTTTATGTTGGAAGCTACTATATTTTGTTGAGAATAAGCATTTCTTACAACAGTTACCTCAGGGGGGTCAAAAGGAGTGGGAGGAAGACCTTCTTTTGTTTGTATAACATTATCTTTCATTTGAATAAAACACTTAGTTTCATCATTAATATCGAAACTGTTGTTTTGGAGTTCCCCAGCAGTAATTAAAACTTCTCTAGGCTTAAATGTTATACTTGAATTGTTTTTTCCATCTATTCTAACATTATCATTAGAGAATGTGGTAATATTATTTATAGGCTGATTATCTGCATCTTTTTGGCCGTAAGAGTTCACTGTAAACAACTTGTTGGCAGAAGCTGCACTTTCAAAATTAGACTGCTTTTTTTTCACACTTCTTATGGGGCCTATATAGAACCTTCGTGAAGATTGGTCTTTAGGGTTTTCTAAAAACACATATACTAACTCTCCTACTCTAGGTATTACATTTACAAATTGATAAATTAAAGGAAAAGCGTATTTTGGTATATTATCGTTTTTATCTTTACCAGGCTGTTCTTCTCCATTTACGTCATTAAAGTCTATTATAGTAGCTTGTATTCGACCCATGTTAGACCTGTCTACATTATCTACAACTCTAGCCAGATATATTATTTTATCACCTTTTGTAGCACTTCCAGCAGTAGGTGTTTGACCTCCCATAATATTAAGGCTGTCAGCCATACTATCCAATCCACCCATCTTACTTTCTTTTTACTTCTTTTTTTAATTGATTATATTTTTTTTCTAAATATTCAACTTCTTCTAGCAATAAATCAATCATTTGTTTTTTTTCGAAAAACTCATCTACAGTGTTTTGAATTTCTCTTAAAATTTGAGTTTTATTTCTTTTTTCCACCTCTTTCATAGTTTAGTTTTAAGTAGCCAACCCACTTCCACTGTGAGGCACTGGGTTTGAGCCTGTTGTAACTACTGGACCTCCCGCATTTGCTCCACTGCCCAAAACAGTCATGCCTGCATCTATTGCAACATCAACTCTCATATCTGTCTGTAGAGCATCAACTATTTCATCCATAACCACTTTAGTATATTCTTCCATTACATTGGGAGCTCCATTTTCAAGTGGGCCAGATGGTATTCCTATTTTATCAAATTTTGAAATAATTTCTGAACTGATAGAATCGCTATCTAAGCCTGGTCTAGTTTTTGAAAGAAGAATTTGAAATAAACTAAATTTTGGTATTTTAATTCTATTTTCTTTAAACAAAAATAATATAAACTTAGAAAGCTCTTCTGACTTTTGTAACTTATCATCTACTTTTATACATCCCATATTTATAAATATTAAATTTAATTTTTATTCTAATCCACCTGAATCATCTGACTCTCCACCTTCTGCTTTTTCCTTTTTTATAAAGGAAAAAATATCTTTTAGACCAGAGCCTTTAATTTGGTCTTTATATTCTTGAGCCTTGTCTACAGCTCCATCCAATTTGCTTAAAAATTTAAATCTTTCTTTTTGCTTTCTTACGAGTTTTAAAACTTTTTCCTTAGCCTTTTCTTGTATTAATTTTCTTATTTTTGAGTTAGCTTCAGAAATTAGCCTTTTAATTAACATAGAAAGAACTAATGAATAAAGTGAATTTATTATACTTTTTGAAAATGAAGATTTTTCTTCAAAATCTTTTTTATTTTCACTTTTACAGGCCGCAGTTATTTCACAAGGACTTGAAAGTAATTCTTGTGGACTAATTGATTCTTGACCAGTTTTTGCAAGTTCAGAATTTATAATATTAAACACGCCATTTATTTCTGGGCTGTATGCAAATGCTACGCTAATGTATTGTAATATTTTGTCAATCATTATCTTAATGAAACTTTCTCTAACCTGAGTCGCGTCTTCTTCATTTCTTTGTCTTTGCATTTCAGACTTTACATAATTACCGACCAAAGTAAATGAATCTGCAGGGTTAGGCCTTTGAGATTCGGGTACCCCAGAGTCTATAGATGGTTGTAAATCAAATTCTTCCTCAAAATTTTCTGGTAATTGTATTTCAACTTTTTGACAAGAAACTGTTAATTCAATCTTTCCTTTTTCTAATTGTTTTTTTAACTTAACTCTATTGAATTCTAACTCTTTTTCTGTAACACTAGGATTGTTTGTTAATGAGTACATTTTTTCACCACACGCAGCTGAATTTAATAATTTATCTTGGACTTCTGGGTCGGGGCTCATTATCTCTTTTGGGCCAAATACCATTTTAATTATTTGCGCAACTAAAGCTCTTTTCCCTGCACTCAATAAAGGTTTTAAATATTTATCTAAATATTCCCTATTGCTCAAACCTACATCTTCTGGATTTATTTTAAAAGAAAATGCAGAGGCTAATTCATTTTTTAAATCACCAGTAATGCCACTCAATCCAGCATTTAAAACGTCTTGGTCTATGGTAATATTGGCTTCTACGCTCCCTACAAAATTGTTAAATGCATCAGTTACCACAGTTCCTCCTGTTGTTCCAGAACTTGCAGTGTCTCCAGTTAGTATAAAAGTTGAACTCTCTACAACACTACTTCCCGTAAAAAACTGAGCGCCCTCTGGGGGGTATGTAGTGCCACTTATAACTCTTTCAGTAGTAAATGAATACTTTAATGTCTCTTCTGCTAACCCTCCATCTACTGAGAAGTCATATGTCGGCAACCCAGCATTGTTATTTACAGAAAAAGTATAGTTAAAAGTTTTTCCTGGGTATTCTTGATTGTCCCAATATATTGTATCAGAATCATTAAAAGCCTCTATCCATCTGTTTTTTTCTTGATTAAGGTCAATATAATTTTGAAATAAACCGCCCTCCTCTATTGGGCCTATAGTGATAGTAGCTGGTGGTATTCCTTTGTTATTTGTAACTACCAGTAATATACTGTCATAATTATCATTTGGTGCATTAGGTGGTAAATTTTGATAGTTAAATTCATAAATTATAGGCTCTGAAACTGTTTCATATGAATAATTAATATTTATAGTGTTAGTAGTTCCACCTGTAGAGTTTGTAGTTTGAGAGCTAGTTTGAGCAGTGTTGTAATTAAGTCCACTTTCTGTAACACTTCCTTCATTACTTCCTGTAGTGCTTCCTGTAGTGCTTCCTGTAGTGCTTCCTGTAGTGCTTCCTGTCGCAGTCACCGAAGTGTTGCCAGTTTTATTAAGAGGGAATTCACGAATATTTTCTACATCTTGTCTGTCACTTATTGATGTTTCAAGAGTTAAGCTTTCATAATTTTTTGCAGAAGCTTTAAATACATACTTTCCAGCCTTTAAGCCTTTTATCAAATATTTACCATCAGCATCTGTCAAAACTCCAAGAGGAGGTTTTGCGCCCAATATTTCAACTAAAGCCCCAGGTATAGGAGTACCATCGTCTCCCACATAAACTTCTCCAGAAATATCGTTTGTTATATCGCTAACCTCATCTTTAAAAGTTCCAGTTGGAGGATATTGTATGCCTGTTTTTGAGTCTATGTAGCCATTTTTGTTAATTTCTAATTTTACTTCTTTAACAATTTCGTCAATTGTCATGCCAGTTTCTCCAGAATATGTTCCAACAGTAAATTTTGGGAGTTTGTCTAATATGTTACTCGTAACATCAACAAACCTGCCTTTAGGTGTAATTGTTTCAACTTCTACAACAGTTCCTGCAGGCGGATAAAATAAGCCATTTGCAGGTGTTACACCTGCTCCTTTATATGTAAACCCCTCACCTTCAGTTTGTTCTTTAGACTTTTCTATTATTTGCTCATTAGTTGCTGCTGTTGGTCTTCTATATTCTAGGCTTGGTAGTCCTATATTATTATTAAATATAAACCTTTTGCCCAGTGGAAACCCATTTCTAACCTCTATAATAGTGGGGTCTTCTATTTCTTCTATTATGTATTCATATTGAACAGTTTTGCTTTCTTTAGTCTTTATATCTTCTTCCCTTTCAAATCCTACATAGCCATATTCCACAACATTAGTAGTGGCAGAAGTGCCGCCCTTTAAAGATTCTACCGTAGTCCCACTTGGTAATTGAGGTGCTAAATATATCTCTCTTTTATCTAAAGCTTCTGATAGGGCTTTTATTATTATATCTTCTAGTAAAAATTGGTCTTCACCATAAGTTGCAAAAACTTTTCTAGTAAATTGTTGCAATACAGCATCTTGAATTCCTGGCCCTGCTATTGCATCAAGAAACTTTCCCGACAGGTCGAAGGTGCTTATTTGTTGACTTTTTTTTAAATTTTGAAATGCCTTTTTTGGTGCTGTAACATAAGTGTTAAGCGAATTTAACTTAGAAAGAGCTTTATTTTGACTTTCTGTAAGGGCTGAATTTAAGGGTGTCTTAAATGGCATTTTTAATTTTATTCAGTTGAATTGTTTTTATCTTCTTTGATATATTTATATATCTCTCTCTTTAAGTCGTCATTAGGTGCTCCTGATGGACTTAAGGTTTCTGAACTAGCTCCTTCTTTATATATGATATCTTTTATCATTTTAGCGACACCTATCATTGAATTTGAACGTTCAGCAGCTACTTTTAGATAGTCTACAGCAAACTTTCCTTGCAATACAAAATCTTCAGGACTAACTATAGTTTCATCTTGACGTCTATATCTTTCTAATGATAAATCTCTTTCTTCTTCCATGTTTTGCAAAGACTTGTCTAAAAGTTCTTTGAACATAGATTCTAAATCTTTTGACTTTTCTTCGTTGTTCATAATAATATTATTTATAAATAAATATATTTAACAAAAAAAAGAGGTTTAATCCATAGTCTTTAAAAATAATTCTTTAAAATCTTTGTACATACTGCGTATTCTTGTTAAGGAATAAGTTATCTCTTTTGCTTGTAAATCAGTTCTTTCTTTTATTAAATGGTACAATAAGTTTTTGTTATATATATTTATTACTTCATGTCTATTAAATATAAATATAATAGCCTCCATAACTTTTTTGTCATTAGGTAATACTTTTGGGTTTAATAGTTCTAATTCTAATTTTTTTATAATCTCTCTAAAAACAACATTATTTACTTTTTCAGACTCTAAATCCATTTGTCTATCTTCATTTCCTTCTTCTAAATTCATTTCAGCAGAAGAGCCTTCTAGACTAATATTGTTTTGTATATTTTTATATGAAACTTTTTTCTCTCCCATTAAATAATGTTTGGCTATAGTTCCAAAAAATGCAAAAGCTCTAGTTCCTTTAGATGGGTCGTATCTGTCCATTTTAGTAATTAAAAAAGACATACAATCTTCTTGCAACTCTCTTATTTCAACATCAGAGCGAAAAAGTTTATATGTAAATATAATGTTTTCAACAAGCTTTTTTAGAGGTTTGTATATATCATCTCTAAATATTTTTTCTTTTTTATCATTATTTTTTTCTACAATGAACTGGGCTATAGCTCTCTCTTGTTCTACAGTCCAATAAACTGAATTTTTTTCATACTTCTCTTCAACTTCACCTTCATTTACTATTCTAGAATATTCTTCTCTCAAATACTCAATAGTTATTTCTTTTTTTTCACTTTCGAATTCTGGGCTGTGTTTAGATATTTTACTATGTAAATAAATAAACTCTTCCCCTATGGATTCAAACTTTAATTCACTTAAAGTCTTTAAATTTTGTCCTGCCATTTTTGATTATATTTGTTTTGCTTAGGACATTTACTTATATTTGTAAATGCTTTACAATTTTTCATCTCTATATTGTGAGCAAACGTAAAGGGCAACCCTTGCAGGGGTTGCCTTTTTTTTATGCGCTTTGAGGTTCGTATTCTATATCTCTATCTTCAGACATGAAGTATTCGCTTTTAGCTTGCTCCATCCAAAAACCTATTTCATGAGCCGTTATTCCTCCGTCATCTTTTGACATCTTTGTTACATTGGAAGGTATTTTAGAAGAAAATCTGTCAAAAGTAGAACTGTTAACATCCATTCTCATTTGATAACCAAATCTAGGAATAGTGTATGTTTTCAAATCTTCATATACCATTCTTAAAAAGAATTCATAAGAAGAAGCGATATTCATATTTTCTTTAAAAGGATAATATAACCCTTCTCTTTCTTCGCTATATTCTTTGACGTCTTCTAAATTAATCATACATCCTGTTGGAGATAAACAATTCCAAGACATTAACATTTGCAAATCAGCTTGACCAGCAACTTCTGACCTACCCTCTAACCAAGTTGCCTCATTAAGGTGACCAGTCATATTTCCAGCCGAAACTTGTCTAACAATTGGAAAGAATACAGAAACATTGTCCACAGACTTTGAATATCTGTCAAAATTATATACCCAATTTGACTCAACAGTATCATCTTTATCTATAACACTTAGCCACTTATACCCATTTAATAATGCTATATTAAATGCATTATTGAAGATAGAGTTAAAATCTTTAGATTTTGTTGATTCAATTGCAAAGTTTAAACCTTTATCAGAAGTTATTTTTTCTGTTTTTGGATTACCTTCTTCATCTGTTTCAAAAATTCTTCTGTAAGGCTTGGAAGCTATTTCAGACAGCTTTTCTAAATCCTCTTTTTTACAATCATCAGAAACTAAAAATAAAACATCTGTTTCATGTGTTTGATTCGACAAACTATATAGTGATTCATTTAAAGTTTCTTCTTCAAATGTATTAATTGGCACTACTACCAATAAGTTTTTGTTATTTAATGTTTTTAAGTTCTTCAATTCTTTCATTATTAATTTCTTTATAAATGTTTAAAACAGACTCTACTTCTTTTTCTTTAGTATACTCTGAAAGTGTTTTTTCATATTCTTTTGCAACTTCTTCTGCATCTAAAAGACCAGAAAAATATCTATCTAAGGCCATGCCAATCAATTCTGCCAATTGAAAAACATCTCCATTAACAGCCCAAAATCCATTATCTTCGTTAATGTATTCTTTACTACCAAAAGGAGTCCATCCTACAACGTGAGTTCCACAAGCCATAGCCTCTAGTGGCAGAGTACCAAATCCAGCAACTTCATCTGTGTAAAGTGCAAGTGCAGAAGTTTTTAATTGAGATGCAAAATCTTCTTTAGAAAGACCTTGTAATGGAGCGAAACGAACCCATCTATAATGTGGGTAAAATTCATAAAAAGTTCTGATAACAGTATTTGTTTTCATTTGAGACTCAGGCCCTCTTCCTGGCATGTATGAAATCATTGGAGCTTTATCTGAAACGTTCTCTGGAACGTGGAACAAATCTCTATCAATTGCTTGTTTATAATTTTTTATGCTTAGCCCTGGCATTACTGTATTTAAGAATTCTGTGATACCATCAGAAACAGAAATTACATCTTTAATTCCAAAATGTTGCCATTTTTGACCCACCTTAAGTCCAGACAAAATATAATACCAACTTTGAGCCATAACAATTCTTTTGCAAGGTAATTGAGCTGTATTTTCCATAATGTTTGGAAATCCTTCAGGTATAATCATTATATCTTCTGGGTTCATCATTAGTGAATCGAACTTTTCTGTAGTTCCATCAGAGTAAGTAAGCTCTCCTTCAGCCAAGCATCTCATGCTTATGTCCTCTTTTAAAGAACCTAACCAAGAAGGGTTAAATTTATCAAAGATAATAACTGGTTCTTTTGCGCCCTTTAATCTAGCTTTTTTAGTAGCTTCTAAAGAAGCTTGATTGTTTTGTTGTGGTTCGTAAACAATCGTAACACTTTTGCCTGCATCTTTTAATATTTTTGCATGCTGAAACAAGACAGAAATACCTCCGCTTGGGCTGCTCATTGCAGGACAATATATGTATATTGTATTTTCGTTTTTATCTAACTTAGATACTAAACCTGCAATTGCTTCTTCCCTCTGCTTAAGAGCTTCTTCTTGCGAAATTTCTTGAGAAACTGTTTCCATAATTTATACTATTTTTTTATTTGATATCTAAAATAATAATATTATTACAAAAGTAAATGCTAACAAAAAAAAAGCTTCGAAAAATCGAAGCTTTTATAAGTGTTGTATATTTTAGACTAATTATTAACTTATTTTTTTGTCTTTTTCAAATAAAGATTTTATGAATTTCTCATTTTTCATTTCATTAATAGAATCAAAAGAGTAATCAGATTGAGAATATGTATTATACATATGATTAACTTTTATAGAAGTTTTATTTTCTGGTTTAGTTTCAAAAACTTCAGGACAATCACTTATTACAACATCAGCAAAATTCCAAACATCTTCATAATTATCAACAAATGCAACCTGCTTTATTTTACAAGCATTTTTAGCCAAAAAGTGATAAGTAGAAACAATAGATGTGTTTTTACACTTTGCAAATAAAATCACATCAAACAATTCTGAAACCTCCCCGAATATTTGTAAAAAATTAGCTGAGTCCATAGTTTTTGGAAACGAATGCGAAGAGCCAAATATTTGAAAAGAACAATCTGTATACATGAAACTCTCTAAAGCCTCTCTGTCTTCAAATTGATAATGATTTAATAAATCAAAAGTATCCAAAGGTAAATTTATTTTTTCGTCTATTTCTCTCTGTAAAGCGAGCTTATCTTCCTCAGTTTCTTCTGGGGACTCTACATAATTATAGTTGTCATCCATTTGTACTAAAGAATCATTTTTTATAAAAGTTCTCCTATACCAATTATCAAACTGAGAATAAACATCCCTTATTGTGCCATCAATTCCAATGGCTAACACTTTTCTTTTTTTAGACATATTTTTTAGTTAAATTTTATTCTGCAGGCTCAGCCTCTTGAGCATCTGTTTCATATTCAAAAGATGAATCTGATTTTAATATTAAATTGAATCCATAAAGTTCGTAATCACTTTGAACTTCTTGATTTTTTACAGAACCCTTCCCTTTGGGAACGACTGCATACAAATCTAAATTTGAGTCTTCTAAATAAATTTCTGAAGTTAAGTTTCCGCAAGACTCAGGAAGTTTAAATTTTACATTCCCATATAAAAATCCATCAGACAACCTTAAGCCATTCACAACACCACAACTCAAAGAGTCTAAAGTGAATTCATTATAAATATCTCTAGTCAAACCCTCCTCTTCATTGTCGATAGCAAACTCTAAATCATATCCTTCATTTCCGCCTTTAGGACCATTCATGTCACTATCAATCCAAGGATTAATAACTTCTTCAGTGTAAGCTCTATGGTTTTTATTTCTACTATCTACCATTAAAATTTTAAACTCTTTCTCTATTACTTTAATATTTGACATTTTTTATTTTTTTTAATACTTAAACAAATATAATAATTTTTAATTTATAAAAAAATTATTGTCTTAAAATAATTCATCAATAGAAACAGAATCCTCCCTAATTGCAAATTCTAAATCACGTTCATCTTCCAAAGACATAACTTCCTCTTCTAAAACGATACCAGGTCTACCTATAGTCTCAGCTTCACATTCCATATTGATAGACTTCACTAAGCCTTTAAACCTTTCTATTGTATCAATTTTTTTTCCAAAAATAGTATAATACATTTTTTCATTTAATATAAAGAAGTTGTTTTTGGATAATTGTAAAGCATTTTCTAATTCTTGAAAAGATTTTAACATGGTTTGTTTTACATTTTCTATATAAGAAATAGTTTCTTCAATATTTAGTTGTTTTTTGTTTTTAGTGTTTGTGTTATTGAAATATTGGTGATGTTTTAAAAGTACGGAGTTGAATTTTTCCAAACTATCACTTTCACTTGATTCGTCAAAAAAAGAAACTCTTTTCTCATAAGGCAATCGACTGGACACGGATAAGCCTTCATATTGTTGTTCGATAGAATAAACTTTATTTAACCCATTCTCTTTAAGTTTTCTATCAAAACTTAAACTCTTATTTTCTTCAAAAAATTTATTTATATACTTCCAAGAATTAAAGTTAACAGGAGAATTAGCGAAATTAAAGTGGTCTTCCATATTTCCAAATTTACCAATCTGTATATGAGACAAGGTTTTTGATGATTTATTTTTCAATGCTAAAACAGCTATATCTTTATTTCTAATCTCAGCAGCCTTACTAGACATACAATTTCTCATTGACTTACCTTCAAAATGAGCTTCTTTATAACTTATTTTAATAATATAATGCCCGTCTGAGAATTTGTGTAATATTCTCTCATGCTCACTCTCGTCAGTTTCTACCATTTGACAAGCCTTAAATATAGCTTGACTTAATGTTTTTGATTTTAATTTTGTTTTTTTATCTTTTGAAAACATCTTTAAAACCAACTTAACATACTCTTTAGATTTTTCTGATTCAATAGAAAAACTTTCTTTTTCTATTCTATCAACAAACCAAACAAGATGTTCTTTTGGAACTTTTAAATTTTTACAAAAATTAATAGTATCTAAACTTTTTCCTCCTTTTATTAAAAAATCTTCTTTTTTTGTTAATTTACTCATTTTTAAATTATTTAGATGTTGTATAGTTTAGTTTTCCTGTTTTGTTTTTGAAAAAATTCAAATGTTGAGCCTTGCCATTTTTATGTATTATGACGTGAGACTGTAGCCATGAACTGGGTCCGTTGTTATAACCTACCCTTACATGAGTGGATGTTCCTACAGCTAAGGCGCCATCCTTTCTACCAGGAGAATGGTAATGACCTACAACTATTTTTGTATTCAACTTTCTCATTTGCAGCAAAGAACCTCTTGAGCCATTAGAGCCAACATCCCCATGCTGACCCAGTTCCCATCCCAAAACTTTATAAGAATCTCTTCTTCCTAATGTTTTAAAATTAGGGAATTTTTGATTTATTATAGATGGTATTATACCTTTTATATTGTTTGGAGTTTCGGCATACTGTCTTAATAATATTGCTGAATATTCCATGTATAATGGTGAATTTTTTGGAGTAGGCTGTCGCTTCCAGTCCTCGTTTTTTACCCATCTATCTAAAAAATCATCGTGATTACTTCGAACTATAACCACATTTTCATATGTATCAAAAGGAGAAAGCCCTTCTAACATTTCTGTAACTTCTTTTTTTAAATCATTGTTCCCATTAATTTCTTTTCCATACTGTGCAAACGGGTCTTTCATATCATGATGAGATATAGAATATCCATCAAATACATCATGCAAAACAACATGTTTTGGCTTTATCTTTTTTAACATTTTATGAGTCAAGTCAACAATATTAGAATCATGGTGCCCCCAATGTAAATCTCCCAATATACAAGCTTCTATCTCTTTTATGTTTTGTATTTTAGTTTTTTGAGATTCTTTATCAAATTTAACTTCTTTATATAAATCACAAAAATCACCACTATCTTCTGCAGAAACTTGTCTTACATAAAAAGTTTCGTCATCTTCTATCTCTACAACTGTAAAGCCTATAACATGATGAAATTCACCCTTTTTTCCCGCTTTTGAATCTGTATAGTTTTTTCTCGTACAAGAACCTGAGGTTAGCATCATTTTAGACTTTTCGCCTTCGATTACTGGTATCATTTCCATTTGAAGTTTAGGAGAACCAAAAATACAAGAATTAATACCAGACAAAGCATGCATTCCTGTCATTGGATTTACTGCTGTAGGCTGAATTTTTACATCAGACATTATAGACATGTACTTGTGTATATTATGTCTATTAGCATCTAGATAATTTTGAACTCTTGTATCCCACCTCTCATCTTCTTCCTGGTCAGAAGACCATATTGATGTAGGGTTTTTATATCTACCAGCTATAACATGAATGTCTGCACTTATGTGTTTGGCATATGATTTCAGGTTTTCAAAAAAAGCTTTGTGTACTGGTGTGTTGTTTTGTGCCCATGTTATTATAAACTTCTTTTTCTTTTTGTCAAACTTTCTAGATTTTGCTTGCTCATACTCTACTGAAAGAGTTTCTTGCTTTTCATTTAAATTAAGCTTTTTAGAAGCCCATACCCTAACCGTTCTTTCAGATTTGCCAGTTAATTTCATTAACTTTTTCATTCTATCATCCCAAGACAAATCTTTATTTTTGTAAATTTTGGAAAAGATTTTTATATCTTTTTCCGTCATATCTTTGAATCTCATGTAAGTATTGTTGAATTTATTTAAACAAATAAAAAGAAAACTTTAATAAAATGCAAATAATTTAAGTTATATAATTAAAAATTACTTTCTTATTTTGCTATAATTAATTTCAAACCAATCTATAGTCTCTTTTAAACCATCATACAAAGGAGTGAATTTAAAGTCAGGTAAATAATTTTTTATTTTAGAGTTATCTGAAGGTTTTCTAAGTTGACCGTCTGGCTTTTCACTATCCCACTTAACCTCTCCTTTGAAATTCATTAACTCCACAATAATAGATACAACATCTTTAATTGAAATCTCTTCTGAAGTTGATAATATTATAGGTTCATCTTCATTATAGTTTTCTAAAACCCATTCTGTTAATTTTGCAACGTCTTTATTGTAAATAAATTCCCTAAGAGGTGTGCCGCTTCCCCATATTACAAAAGGAGTATTAGTTTCTCTGGCAACATAGCACTTGTGAATTAAAGAAGGTATTACATGTCCGTTTTCTATATCAAAATTATCATTTATTCCATATATGTTTGTAGGAATAACTGATTTATAATTCAAACCATACTGTTCTCTATATGCTCTTATTTGAACTTCTGCCATACGTTTTGAATAAGCATAAGCGTCATTACTGTAATGAGGTGGGCCTAAATGTATACTTTTTTCAACCAGAGGATATTCTACGCCATCAGGAAATACACATGTAGATAAAAATACAACCAAATTTTTAACATCAGCTTGTCTGCAAGACTCTATGACATTTGTGTTCATCATAATGTTTTTGTAGAAAAACTCTCCTTTATGATTCATGTTTCCCATTAGGCCGCCAACTTTGGCTGCCGCATGAATAACACCATCCCAATCTCTCTTAATTATATCGTAAGCTTGTTTTTGGTTAATTAAATCATATTTTTTAGAGCCTATTTTGTGATACCTTTCTCCATTGAACTGAGAGCCAACAAGTCCATTACCGCCAGTAACTAATATTTTATCCATCATTTATCTATTGTATAAAATTTATGACCTTTTTTTTCTAGTTTAGCCCTATCATTTTCAGACATAAGCTTTACAAGTTCTTTAAAGTTTATTTTAGGAGACCAGTCTAATTTTTTCTTTGCCTTAGAATAATCACCTAGAAGGGTGTTTACTTCTGAAGGTCTGAAATACCTTTCATCCACTTGGACTAGTAGTTTTCCTGTAGACTTATCATACCCTCTCTCTTTTACGCCCTTTCCCTTCCAGATTATTTCATAATCAAAGTAAGAAACTGCCTCTTCTATAAAATCTCTAACCGAGTATGTTGTGTTAGTCGCTAAAACAAAATCTTCAGGCTTATCTAACTGGAGCATTCTCCACATACCATCAACATAATCTCTTGCGTGACCCCAATCTCTATTTGCGTCAAGGTTTCCTATGGTCAAAACATCTCTTTTTCCGCAAGCCACTTCTGCTAAGTTTGTGGTTATCTTTCTGGTTACAAATGTTTCTCCTCTTCTTTCGGATTCATGATTAAAAAGTATTCCATTACAAGCATACAGGCCGTGAGCTTCTCTATAATTTCTTACAATCCACAAAGCATATAGTTTAGCAACTCCATAAGGACTTCTGGGGTGGAATTTAGAGTTTTCTGTATAGCCATTTTTTGGCATATTATAACCCATTCCACCATAAAGTTCGGAAGTTGATGCTTGGTAAAATTTAGCGTTCGGGCAATGATTTTTTATTGCCTCTAACATTGCTAAAGTGCCCAAAGCATCAGTTTGAGCAGTGTAGTATGGCAACTCAAAAGATACTTTAACGTGAGATTGAGCAGCGAGACCATAAACTTCGTCTGGTTGTATTTTTGATATTAAATTTGATATTACCAACGGGTCTGTTACGTCTCCATAATGAAATTTAAAATTAGGATTCTTATCTATTATGTGGTCTATTCTTTTTGTATTGAATGAGCTGGAGCGCCTAATCATTCCGTGAACCTCATATCCTTTTTCAAGAAGTAGTTCCGTTAAATATGAACCATCTTGACCATTTACTCCTGTGATAAAAGCTTTTTTAACTTTGTTTTTTATACTGCTCATTTGTTTTTGTTTGTTTGTTTTAAACATAGGTAAAATTATAAAAAAGTCAACCCTATTAACTATAGTATGTTGTCATTATATTTTAAAAATTCTCTATGCCTCAATTCATCATGAAACTCTTTCGTTTCCTTTATTTGTTTGTAGATGTTTGGTATTGACTTTATTAAGCCAACATGATAATCGCCCGGCGTGTCTGTATTGTTATATTTTGTTAACAAAGTTCTGTTTACTGAAGGGTTTGTTTTGATTGATTTTAAAGTTATGTTTAGTTCATAAATCTCATCTATCATGTTTATTAGTTGAAACTTATTTACATGTGGAGAAAAAACATGCCTAACCCCCTGCCAGAATTTATTGTCTTTAATTATTTTGTTTATCACTTTGCCCAACTGTAAGCAAGTCACCCCACTCCAATAATGATTTTCATAACCATCAATAGCATTTCCCTCATTTGATTTAACCCATTCTAAAAGTGATAATTTATTAGATTTTTCTTCACCAATTATTGAAGTTCTTATGGTTGTACAATTTTCAGGTTCTCCCATAGATTTACTTCTCCCATAGTCATCAAGAACTTCGTGAACGCAATCTTCAGTATAATTACCTTCTTTTCCACTAAAAACACAATCAGTTGTTATGTGAATCATTTTAATGTTTTGTTTTTCACAAATGCTTGCAATTCTATGAGGCAAAAGACTATTTACAGCAATAAAATCAGAAGTGTTCGCATTTTTTCTGTGTTTTATAATCCCAGCACAATTAATAACAATATCACAACCAGAATTTCGTATTTTATCATCTAATTCTGAATAGCTACATTTAGACAAATCAATTTGAAATCTATTTAAAGTATTAACTTTATAACTTAAACTTTCAAAGTATCTTAAAAGCGTGTTCCCCAACATGCCTGTAGAGCCTAATATTAATATTTTTTTATCTTTCATTTTATTACATTAATAATTTATTAATTAGTCTTAATTGGCCTTCTATCAAAACTAACCTTGGATATATAATCATTTTTACAGACTTGGTTAATAATAATGTTATTAGGAAAACCAATTTCATTACCTCTAATTTTACAATTGTTCCTTGCTGGGTTTATTCCGTCATAATATAGTCCGTCATAAGCTTTTTCAAAAACCTCTTCACCCAAAACATATAGACAAGATAATGCAAACAAACTTTCTGCTACACGTCTCAATCTGTTGTCATTCATTTTGGTTAACAAATCAACAATACCAGTTTTGTCATTTAACACGTCTATGAAGTCATAATCTATAATACTGAGACATCCAAAACAGCCAGACCATTTATCTTTTTTTACAAACATATCTAAAGCATATTTCTTAAAGTCTGCTTTAGTTACAAACCTATTGATTGCATCTATTACAGCATCATCGTGAACTCTTATTCCATTTGATTTATTATATTCTGTTTGAGGCTCTTTTATTTTGTGCCAATGTAATCTGTGATTAGTAAAATACCATATATACCTTATAGATTTAATATTCTCTATTTCAACTAAAGGCTTTTCTAATACCATACTGTCTTGTATTATAATTGCCTTTTTAAATAATGGATTATCTTTAAAAACCTTATATGTAACCATGTCCCCAGCAGATTTAATTGGCGAGATAATAACTTTAACATTTTCACAAGCCTTTAAACTTTCTGACAGATTCAAATCAGAATAATCATCAATAACAATTACCCCTTTTTCTGGGTGGTGTTTTTTAATTGAACCAAGGCATCTCTTTAGTTGTAGCAAATGAATTTCACTAGAGCAATAAGAGGGTATTATAAATCCAAAATCATCCATTATATTGATTTAAATTCGAGTTTTTTTGCATCATCCTTATTAAAATATTTAATTTCTGGAAACGCTGTCATATAGTTGTATTTTTTAAAATTTGTTTTATCAACTATCATTTTTGAATAATTCCAAGCAAATATAATTAATAGGTCAATATCACTTGCCTTCAAAGTGTCCAAGCTAACTATTGGTATATCTGTGTTTGCTATGTACCTTCCACATCTCTCTGGGGATTCGTCTACTATAAATTCAATTTCATCATTACTTAGACCAGTTATATTACAAAACATATTTGCCCTGCCAGAAGCTCCATACCCTGCAATTATAAGCCCTGAATCTTTTGCTTTTTTAATTTCCTTTTTAAAATCATCAATATGGTTTATAACATTTTCTTGAAAGCTTTTTAAATAATCAATGTTACAAATGGTATTCTTTTCTTCAGCAATAATATCTTTAACTTTTTGTGACATATCTGCTTTTGACTTTTCAGAAGTAACCCTTATCGAACCGCTATGAATAGATATTTTTTCAACATCAACTATTGTCATACCATATTCTTTCAGCATATTATTTAAAGCTGTTACGGAGTAGTAGTATATGTGTTCATGATATATGTTGTCCCACTGTAATTCATCAACTAAATTTTTTAAATAATGAACTTCAAAAATAAATTTGCCACCTGGTTTTAAGCAATGTTCTACTGCTTTGGTCGTATCCTTAATGTCTATTATATGTGCGAAAGCATTATTGCTCAATATGAAGTCAAACCTCTCTTTCCACTCATCAGTCCCAAACGTATGGTAGTTGAAGTATTCTGTTATAACATTTAACCCTTTGTCTCTAGCGATTTTAGACACATTTATTGACGGGTCAACACCCAGCGTATTGGCTCCCAACTTATTTAAAGGCTGCAACAAAACGCCGTCATTACAACCAAACTCTAATATTTCTTTCCCTATAATGTTATGTTTGTCATCTAAAGATTTAGCAGCTTCCTCAAAATGTTTAGTTAAACCAATAGATGATAAGTATCTATAATCCCTAAAAAGAATATCTGGGTCTATTACTGAATCTGTTTGAACCAATTTACATTTTTCGCACATTTGTAACTTCAAGTCAAATGAACTAACACTGTCCAACTCTTCTTTTTTAGGAAAAAACCCAGCTAAAGGAACTTTTCCTAAGTCTAATATGTCTTTTAACACTTTGGAGTCGCAGCTGGCACAACATTCCCTTTTACTGTAACCCTTCATAGTTTCTATTATATAACATTGCTCTTTTGTAAAAATTCATAAACCTTCTCATCTGGCATGAGTGAGTCAAATGAATTATAAGATTTAGATTCTGAATTTATTATTTTGTCAGTTATCAAATAGTTCTCTCCAGCATCAACCGTTCTCATCCATTCAATATCTGAAATCATTTCTTCGTGCAGTTTTTCACCTGGTCTTATTCCAATAACATCTAATTGTCTATCAATATTTTTCCATTTCATTAAAGACTCTGCTATTGATGTGATAGAAAATGATTCGACCTTTGGAATTGCAATCTTACCGTGTGAGTCTCTTCTTTTATATGTCCAATCAATTAACTCAGTAGCCTTATCTAAAGTTAGTAAAAATCTTGTCATTCTAGTGTCAGTGATTGGAAGGGATGTCTTGCCTTCATTTAATAGTTTCTTAAAAAATGGAATAACTGAACCAGTTGACTCTAAAACATTGCCATATCTAACTAAACAAACTTTTATTTCCGACTGTTGATTTGCATATTCAACATAAAGTCTTTCTGATATTGCTTTGCACATACCGTAAACATTTATTGGCTTGCAAGCTTTATCAGTACTTACAAATATAAGAGTTTCTATTTTGTGATTAGAACTTTTAACTTCTTGTATTAAATTTTGATGTCCTATAATGTTTACATTTACTGATTCAAATGGATTTTCTTCACATATAGGAACATGTTTTAATGCTGCAGTGTGTATAATAACATTGGGCTTGTAGTCTATAATTGCATTTCTTAAAGAACTTGCATCTTTAACATCTCCTATCATAAATGAAACCTTATCATTATTTAGCCAGCTTTCCTTGCTTATATCAACATGCTTATGTTCGTCTCTGCTTAATATTAAAATATCATTTTTGTCTTGATATTTTTTGGTCAGAGTTTTCCCTAGTGCACCCGTTCCTCCTATTATTAAAATTTTTTTATTTTCCATTTATGTTAAAATAATTTTTTATTTTTTCTTCTAATCCCTCTGTTTTCATAGCATGTACAATAGCGTCTGACTTCTCAAGAGTCATCATGCCTTTGTCGTCTGCATAAATGTCGAATATATCAAAATAACCAACATCTAAATTGTTACAAAGATTTTTTAGTTTTTCATTAAAATAATATGTAACCTCTTTTCTTTCGTTGTCATTACCAACAAATGGAAATAAAGGTTTTTTATCGCCAAAGTTTTCTTTGTATATTGTCGGAACAATAGATTGTATATGAATATTAAATCTATCATAATATTTTTTTATGAAAACTTCTAACTTCTGACACATTTCATCAACTGTAGACTTATAGTTTTCATATCCAAACTTTAAAATGTTACACCTAACGTCTATTTCTCCAAAAACTAACATAACATCTTGTCCTTCTTCACATTTTGTAGTCATATTACATCCTACCGAAGGCATATATTGAATACTAGAATCTAAATCAACAAACTTCTCTTGGTCTCTACAAAGCCTCCACATAGTGACTGGGCCTATCCACTTTACATCAAACAAATTTAATAGAGAATTATCCTTCCATACACCTCTATTTCTAGATTCTATATCAGAATATAAACTAGCATGACTATCTCCTATTACGACTATTTTATTCATGTTACCAACTTATAAAGTTACCATCTACACTCACCAATCCCTCAACTCCTATCTTTGGATAGGTAATATAGTTGTTTTTGAAGAATTTTACAAAATTTTGTTCAAGCATTCCGTTGTTTTTTCTACAAAAATCTAAAGTGTCTTTATATAATTTAAAATCTTTTTTATTGACCTTATACATTGCAGTTCCAATTGCTGTCTGATTCGGACCCTCCTTAAATACGTTTTCGTTATTATTATATTGATGATAATTAAAATCTTCACTAAAATTATATCTTCCAGAAATTTTAAATATATTATCATAGTCATTTATATCAACCACTTTAATGCCTTCCCATATCTGTGTTGATTCAGCACTTCCTTTTGACTTTCCGTTAACTATTTTTTTTACCTCTTCGTTATTGTGCATGTTAACATAGAAATCTACCTTACTTTTTATGTTTGATTCCTTGTCTAATTCCAACCCCGAAGTTTCTATGAACAAAATTTCTTTATCTTCTATTTTTTCACAACTTTTTATAGTTTCTAAAGTTTGTGCATACCTCTCTTCTTTTGTGTATACAGACCTTACAGAAGTATAATCTAAAGGGTTTTTAGATATGTTAATAACTGATGTTATTATTACTAAATTTCTCATTCAACCTCTTGTTTTTGGTATTTTTTAATATCAGATATTAATTTAACAAATCTTTCCGAACACTTCTCAACAGTTAAGTTGTCATGTATAAATTTTCTAGGCTGATATTTGTCTAAGTTTTCTACAAAAAAATTATACTTATCTTCTAGTTCGTTTTCTGTAAAAAACAACTCTCCACAAGATTTGTCCCAATAAGGAACAGTACTAACCTCGCTTTTTACATTGTAATATTCAGCAGGACATCCTTCTTCTTGGCTTCTTAATTTAACTCCCCAAACAAGCAGTGGTATATTTTTACACATTACAGACTGCAAAGCGAACCCTTGACTTTCGTGCCTTCCTAACCATATAACAAACTTTGCTCTATTTAATTTTTTTTGATAATCATCTTCTTTATAGCTTCCATAAGTTATTAATTCGTATTTTAAACCCTTAGATTCAACAAAAGACTTTAATGCGCTTAATTCTTCAGGACTTCTTTGTTTATAATATATCAAAGCTATATCCTTTTCTTCTTTAGAAACTTTGTAATCCTCTAATTTAAGAGGAAAAGGAAATTCTTTTACTGGTATATTTTTAAAAGAAAACTCATCAACCCAGGTGTCCACAGAAGGTTGTGATGGCTGTATGTATATAGCATTATTGTTTTTTCCACTTATTTGTCTAGCGATTGAATTTGGAAATACTGAAAAATGTGGTCCAAATATAAACTGTTTGTCTGGGTGTTTTGTGGTGTCCAAAAGAGTGCTTGGGCTATATATTACATCAGCACCTTCAATAGATTCTACCCTATTCCAATTAGAATATTCTATCATGTCGTTTAACGACCTTTTGTTCATGTGGTGAAAATATCCTTTTACTATATGAATATTCATTATTTTTTATTTATTAAGTAAGTTTTTCTTCTATTGTTACCAGTAGAATCATCTTTTGAATTGTCCATAATCATAGCTACTGTCATTCCTCTTTTTTTGAAAAAATCAATTTGAGAAGCGCCTTCTTGAACGTTGTTTATTTCTAAAATAATATCACATTCATAAGATAAACAAGTGCTATAAAGATTCTCCCAAGTCTTAACCCAACTGCCCAGGCTTAATACAAATATAATGTCTGGTGTAAATGTTATTTTACTCTTTAGGCTATCGTAACTTTCTTTATCAAAATCATGAACCTTATAAGTCAGGTTGTCTCTACCTAATATTTTAGAAATATTATTTGCTGCGTTTATACATTTTGTATCATAATCAAATCCAGCCCCATTTTTAATTTCATGCAAATGATGCAACATAGAACCAACATTGCACCCAAAATCTATAACATTTTTACCCTCAAAATCAACACTCTTTCTGATTGTTTCTAATCTCATTTTTGGATTTCTTTGACCAACTATATTAATGTCTTCAATATTATATGAATGATACCCAAATGTAGTTCTATTATTCCACCCATTGTAGTGGCTTCCTGAAACAGTTTTTGTTAGCTCTTCTTTAATTTGTTCTTCTTTCATAATTTTATTTTAAATATTTCTAAGGGTAATGAACCTTCTTTATCTAGTTTTTTATATTTTATTATAGCCATTCTATGACTTCCATCTTCTATTAAAAACTTTCCCAAATCTTTATCCCACAAAATTGTTATCTTATTTTTTTCTTCTTTTAATTTTTTAAAATCAAAATCTTCAATTAAATTTTTAAAAACATCTTCAGAATGTTCTTTTTGCTGAGTGGTTTCTATCAATTCTTTATATATTTCAAAACTGTTTTTCTCTAAAGCCTTAAAGTGAATACTGTCTTCTATAGCAAACAAATGATGAGGTTCTTTATAAAATATTGATTTATCTTTGTTTTTATAATCAAATTTTATAAGATGTTTTATTAATATTTGTTCTGTAGGTATCCTTAACATTTCATTGGTATTTTTCTATCACAGATTTTATGTCATGTTTTTTTGTGTTGAAATTACTATCTTTATGAACTCTATGTAAAACTAGTTGTTTTTTCAAATTTACAAACCTACAGCCTTTTTTCATTAATTTTAACCAAAAATCGAAGTCTTCTATCCCAGATAAACTTTCGTCCCATCCATTAATTTCCTTAGTTATACTAGTCTTGAAAATAGCAGAACTATTTGCAATTTGATTATTCCCCTTCATTGAAAGTGAGACTATTTTATCATGTTCTGTAAACAATTTAGGCTGTCCTGTTATTTTTTCTAATTCATTACAATAAAATATTCTAGAACCTATTACATCATATTCACCAGTGATGGCTAAATTCATTTGTAGTTCTAATTTTTTAGGAAACCAAACGTCATCATCGTCCTGCATTGCTAGCCATTCACCTTTAGCTTTCTTTAATAGTTTGTTTAGGGTTTTAGACTTTCCCTTATCCATTCCGTAGTCAAAAACTCTAATTCTTTTATCTTTAAATTCTTTAACAATATCTTTACTGTTATCAACCGTACCATTAAACCCGATTAATAACTCAAAGTCTTCATAGGTTTGACTTATTATAGATTCTATAGAACTTCTTAAATATTTTTCTCCGTTATATACTGCCAATAATATTGATACCATATTAAACTCTTATTTCTGAATGATTTTTATCTAATGCTAACAACTTTTTCTCAAAAGGTATATTCCAAGATTCTGGGTAGCAGTAACTTGGATTGAGCAATTTGGGTATATTGTCTATAAAATATCTATTCATTTGACTTTCGTCATGCCAAATCGCAATAACATCTTTTTCCAAATCCTTGTCAACTCTTTCTTTTATTGTTTTTGACATTTTTAAAAATGACTTTGATGTACCTCCATTAAACCCCCCAGCACAATATGCAACACCTTTGTTGGGAGGAACGTATGCGGTGGATTCTTGTCTAGTCTCATAAGTTCCTCTTCTTCCTCCGTAAAAGCCAGGATGTTCTGTTCCAACTAATCCATTTGAGTTTTTTTCTGGCAATATTTCATCCCCAACGTCAGCCACAAATTTCATATCTGCATCACAATAGTACAGATAATCCATTTTTGATAATTCTCTTTTGTTTTTATCAAAAATATGATACCTTTTTAAAGTTGCGTTAGGCCACCCCAAATGTTCTTGCTCTACTCTTTTTATAATATCATTTTCTGGTATTTTACCATCTGTAAAAACAAACATGTTTACCTCATGGCCTTTCATAAAGTGTTTATGAACAGACTTAAATAGTGGAGGTACAAACTGAGTGTACTTTCCTGTCGCTATAACTAATAACCCTATTTTCATATCTTTTCTATTAAAAGAATATTTGTATTTGTAAAAGGAAATTTTTTAATAATTTCATCCGTTCTATGCTGTAGGTATTTTAATTTATTTATAAATACTTGTTTGCCATCCATCTCTTTTATAGATGTAGGATTTAAGCATTCAATTTGTGTTTCTCTATCTCTAACTGGTATAAATATAGAATGATATTCTCCATCATATGTACACATACCTCTTACTCTATCCATATAAGAAGAAACGTCTATAACGTCTATGTTTCCTATATTAATATAATGTACTATTACTGGTTTCATTCTAATCTTATGTAAATTCTTCTAATTCAGTTAAAGGCAATTCTAATTCTTGGTGGCACCCCTCTATATTTGAAAAATCAATTTTATCATAATCAATCTCTTGTCCCAACAAAAAAGCTATATTTAACTCCTCTACACTAATGCCGTGCTCTTCACCCTTTCTGTTTTGATAAACCTCTTGAACAACATTTGAAGGAGAGTTTACTAATGCACTTTCTTTATAAGCCCACATATGTTTTCTTGGAAAATTATCAAAAATTTGAAGACCAGCTTCGTATGTGTTTGGATTTTCAAAAGATACTCTTTTTGAAAGTTTCTTAATTTCATTCGTTCTAAAAATGTGACCATCTACAGATAGAGGGTATCCAAAGTCCAAATAGTGTAACTGCCAATTCCAACAAATAAATTTATCGTCTTCATGATGAGGTTTTATAACATTGTCAGCATTCATTGTATAACACTTTACAGTATTCTTACCCAGTCTAGTTGAAAAACAAAAAGCATCTTTATCCTCTTTTAGTTTAGAGGTCAAATCTTCTTCATTTACTTTTCTATATACAATATCATCATCCGTAAAAAAACAAGTATATTCACTTTCTGTGTTTTCAATGGCAGACATTACATCGTTTTTAAAGTTTGTAGATTCTTTCATCCACTTTACTTCTGGGTATTTGTCTATTAGTTTTTCATACCCTTTTTCAAATGCCACTTCAGACGAGGCGTATATAACCTTTATCTGAAATACATCTTTTCCGTTTTTTTCTATGGATTTAAGTAACAGGTCTAATTGTGCTGCTCTATCTTTTGAAAATACTATGCTATTAATCATTTATTTCTACTTTTTCAAATTTGTAACTTTCAATTTTATTGAAGCTTTTCTTTTTGTTTATCTGAAGATGTATAGCGGTTTGTAAATTTTGATTTACTTTATCATCAGATATTGGATTCTCTCTATTATAAACATATAAAGGTATATTATTATAAAAGACGTGTTCTTTTCCAGCCATTTCAAGCATTGGTAAAAACATAGCTACATCATATGTCATTTTATACCAATTACCAGCAGTATCTTTCATGCAAGAATAATCTTCATCTTGCTCTGCAATTTTAGCATAAAGACCAGCTCTGAAGGTTCTAATATGAGAAACTTTAAACTGTGTCTTTCTTAGGTTATCAAACTCTTCTTCTGTATACTCTCTAGCACAACATTTCATTCCGTTAGTCCACTTAGAGCTTCCGTACATCATCCAACACTCTTTATTGTCATTATAAAAGTCATTGATATATGATAAAACATTTTTATTGCAAAGCCAATCATCTCCGTCAACAATAACAACTATATCTTCTGGGTCTGTGGCAAACCTCATTATACCGTTATGTAAATTAGGTAATGCAGTAACCCTTTCTCCAGACCTCCAAGCCAATATGTTGCTACACTTTGTTTTGTCTAACAAATGATGTTTTGATTCTACTATTGGCTCTTCATTTTCATCCATTATTAAATCGCCATTATCATCTGCTTTATATTTTACTGCAGGTATTTTAGAAAAAGATTCATCTGAAGAGCAATCATCTATAAATAATATTTCATAATTATCGTAATCTTGAGTAAGTAAAGAATTTACACATCTATCCAAGAATTTACCAGGATTATAAAATGGGACAATGATTTTTATTTTATTTTTCATATTTATTGTTGTAACATTTATAATTAAAGCAATATACGTTTTTTTTACGATAAAATAAATAAAAAATAATTTTTTTTATACTATTTATTTCTAAAATTATAAATTTTATATAATATAATTTAAAATGAAAACAAAAACACTAAACAAATCGAACATTCTTAACCTTATAAAGGAAGAAGCGAATTTCATTCTTAAACAAGAAGAACTTCACAATAAAGTAACTCAAATGAACGAGGAAATTAAAAATCTTTACGAAAATAGAGATTTTGTTGGAACCTTTGGGTTTGAAGGTGATAATAAAGACAAAAGTGTTTCTGGATTCGTTGATACTCCAAATATTTCATATATAGCTCAGTTAGAGAAAGATTTTGCAGCACAAGATGCTAAAGAAGATGTTTCTCCGATTAATGAAGATGAATTAAATGAAATAGATGAATTAAAAAAAGAAAATAAAAATCTCAAAAAACAAATAGAGGAAATTTCAGCATTCATATCAGAAATGAAAAAAGCTGGTAAATAATAGTTAAATTAAAATAAAATGAAAATTACAAAATCAGAATTAAAGCAAATCATTAAAGAAGAAGCTTTAAAGTTTAAGAAAAAATTACAGTTGGAAAGCCAACTTGCTGAAGTCGAAAAAGAATTAGCAGAAGTTGCTGCTGGCGACATGCACGAACTTCCTGATGGAACAAAAAAGTGGAAACCAGAATTTGAAGAATTAAGCAAAGATGGTGGATATCCTGCTCTAAAAGAAGAAGAGGCATGCGAAGAAGGTGATGAGCCATTAAATGAGGTCTTAGTTACTGCTGCCTTAGCTGGTGTTGCTGCTCTTGTTGGAGGAAGTGTAGGATTAGCTGTTTTAGAACAAAAAGCAGAAGAGGCTGCTAAAGGTAAAATCGAAGACAAACCTATTTATAAAGCGTTTAGAAAAATTCAAAAAGCTGTTACTGGTATTAGTAATATAAAAGCAGGAACTAATGAAGGTGAAATGCACGAAGGTGAAGAAATGGATTTAGAAGCGGCTGCTGAAGTTGCTGAAGAAATGCCAGAAGCACCAGAAGCTAAAGAAATGGCTACTGCAATGAAAGATTTAGAAGATGCTGCAAAAGCAATGTCTGATGAAGATAAAGCTGAATTGAAAGCTGAATGTTCAGCAATGGAAGAGTCAATGGCTTGTAAAGAAGAGCAAACACTAGAAGAGATGTTAGCTGAGATAATGGCTGAAGACGAAGAAACTTGTGAAGAAGGTGAAGGTGTAGATGAAGGTGAAAATTGTGAAGAAGGTGATGAGCCATTAAATGAGGTTGCAGTACTTGCTGCCTTAGCTGGTGTTGCTGCTCTTGTTGGAGGAAGTGTAGGATTAGCCTCTTTAGAAATGAAAGCAGAAGAAGCTGCTAAAGGTAAAATCGAAGACAAGCCTATTTATAAAGCGTTTAGAAAACTTCAACAAGCTGCTACTGGATTGAGTGGCATCAAGAAAGGCAACATGTACGAAGGTGAAGAAATGGATTTAGAAGCGGCTGCTGAAGTTGCTGAAGAAATGCCAGAAGCACCAGAAGCTAAAGAGATGGCTGCTGCAATGAAAGATTTAGAAGATGCTGCAAAAGCAATGTCTGATGAAGATAAAGCTGAATTGAAAACAGAAACTGAAACTTGTGAAGAAGAAGTAGTTGCTGAATCAATAGATAATTCAAAGTCAGTTCTTACTGAAGAGAAAAATAGAATGAAACAATTAGCAGGATTGCTATAATCATAAATTTAATTATTATTTTAAACCCTTAACGAAAGTTAGGGGTTTTTTTATGGAACATAATTATGTACAGATTTGACTCAAAAAATGAACATATTACAATATTATGTACAATCATTGATGTAATCAACTTAAAAGTGTAAGCGTTATAGCAAAATATGTAACTAAATTTTTGGATAAGTTAGAACAGTTTACACAATTAGGTATGCCAAGAAATATGTTGAGGTATATTTTGAGAAATGAAATATATTATTAAATTATATATAATAATTTTAAATTTTGTTTATATAGTTTTACTATAAAACCATTCTTCCAGAATTGTTGTGCTCTTTTATTTCAAAAGAATTGTGACAACAACTACAGGTATAAACTTTCACTTTCTGAGATTTGCTTGAATTTGAATTTTGTGAATCTAACAACAAATCGTGATTAGATGTATTAACTGACTTAACGCTTTCTAAAAAAGTTGTGTTCTCACAACCTTGAGGGCATTTCATTTTTTTGACAATCATAACTTAATGTTTTATTTATTTATTATAAATATAAAAAATTATTCATTTTTATAAGTATCTAATATTTTTTGAATAACTGGATTCCTTACAACATCTGATTCTTCGAATGAAATTGTACCTATCTCTGATATTTCACTAAATCTATTAAGAGCATCATAAAGCCCTGTTTCTAAGGTGTTTCTATATCTATCAGACTGCTCCAAATCCCCAGAAATTATAAACTTACTTTTGTATCCTATTCTAGTTAACAAAGTTTTAGTTTGTCTTTTTGTTGAGTTTTGAAACTCTTCTGCTATCAAAATTGCATTATCTATATTTATACCTCTCATGAATGCTAATGGCATTATTTGTATATGCTCTGAATCCATTAAAGATTTAACATTCTGTTTTCCTATTATCTTTTCTAATAAATATATTGTAGAGTAAGTATATGGAGACATTTTTTCTAAAATATCGCCTGGTAAAAATCCTAATTTTTCATCAGCCTCTACAGCTGGTGTTGTTAGTATTATTTTATAAAATTCATTATCAGGAGATGCTAACAATTCTAAAGCTTTTAAAACAGTAAGATATGATTTTCCGACACCCGCAGGTCCCGTACAAATAATTATTTCATTATTCTCAATTAATTCGTAAAATTCTTGTTGTTTTTGATTTTTTGCTTTAAAATAAATGTCTCCGATTATAGTTTTTAAAAATTGTTTAGTTTCGTTTCCTCTTCCTTTTGATTTTTTTCTATTTGACATATATTATTTATTAGTTTTAGTTATTTATAAATATGAGTAATATTTATTGTTTCGAGCTAATAAGCTAATTTTATTAATATTTATTATTAAAATATCTCACAAAAAAAGACATGGAAAAAATAAATACTTCACAGTTAGAAGATATGATTAGAAATAACTTTTTAGAAAAAGGAGCTTCTGCAGACGAAATAAAAGAAGAAATAGTTAAATCTATATCTGAAAAAATAAAGAACAAATCTAAGGAAGGTGTTGAAAATATTGAAGAACCTAAAGAAATAGATGTTATAGATGTGAATATATCTAAACCTAAAGATGTTGAAGGTAAAATTCCTGATGCAGTAACTTCTTCAGTAGAGAATTTAGAAAATTCTAAAGAGAACATAAATAAAGAGGCAGAATTAAAAATAAAAGAAGAGGAGCTTGCAAAAAGAGAAGAAGAGTTAAATCAGAGAGAATCTTATTTAGAAGCAATCGAAAAAGAAAATAAATACGAACCAGAACTCCCAGAAAAAATAGAAGAGTTAGAACCAGAAAAACTTTTTGTTTTTGATAAGAATGATATTTCTGTAGGTGCTGAAAAATTGTCTACCTTAGAAATGAACTTATTAAAAAGCCCAGAGGAAAAAACCAGCATGAGAACTATGTGGCTTAAAGATGCTGTTAAAGATGTTGAGTTATATGTTGCTAATTTTGAGAAAATAGGAAAAATAGAATTTGACCCATTTGAAGGTGTTGCTGAATTTAAGGCTGTAGAATCTGAAGAAGTTGAAGAAATAGATTCTGAAGACATAAAACTAGATATGCAGGGAAATATGAAAGATTCAATTGAGCCAGTTAGTAATGTAACTCAAGCGACAATAAATGAATCGGTGGAGATTAATCCTAAGTCTGAGCAATTGTCTGAAGACATTATTAATTCAATTTTTAGAATAGATGACTCAATGCATTATCAAGATTTCGCCATTGCAGTAGCTAGAGTTTTAGAAGATAGTTATGGGTCTCATAATTATTTACCTTTTATAAGTGAGTTAAAAAGACAACTTTCAAATGATTAATGAATCTTATAAACATAGAATTCAAAGTTTAGCTGGGGTTATTTCTGAAAACAGTGTTGAGTTAAGCTCAGATACAGGGAGGAGTGATAAACACACTTTAGGATGGTACTCAGAAGAGTATATATTAAGATTGGGCTCTGAAATATTAAACAAAATAGATAAGGTGGCTGATGAAGATGATAACCTGACTTTGAAGTTGATAAAAAAATCAACAAAAATAAATCAGAACTCTTTATTTATAAATGTTATTTTACACAAAGATATAGAGGGTTTAAAAGTTGATGATGAATTTGATTTAGTTTTGACTGTTCAATTTTCAAACGACTCCAATACTGTTGCTTCAACAAATTATAAAGGGGTTGATAGTAGGTTTAATTTGAATTCTAAACATTCTGCTCAAGATTTAGAATTATTCAAAGATGAAGTAGTAAATAATATATTTAATTCCATTAAACTTTCTTCTTATAAAGAAAAGTAATTTATCGTTTACTTTTAGTAGTTATTAACTATTTTCGAATTAAATAAAAATTTAATTATGAAAGTTTGGAAAATAACAAATAAAGCAAAAGAATCTGTAAAAATTGCTTGCAAAACTGCTTCAATGCACTCAAAGGGTATAATATTACAACCAGGTGAATTTTGCTTATCTGAAGCGCAATTGACAGCATCAATGGATGCTCAAGAAAGAAGAGGGTTTATATCTGTAGATAGAGAATTTGATAATTCTAAATTAAACTTAAAATTTGTTGAGAACTATACACAAAAATATGTGGATGATTTAATTTTAGAATCAAGCATTGAAATAGAGCCTATGGATTATGAGGTTTCAAGTAACAAATCTGACTTTGAAAGAGCGGCTGAGGATGCTGAAAAATATATGAAAAAATAATTTTAATGCCTGAAATTTCTTCATCTAGTAATTGTTTAATAACGTATACTTCAAACTATAGTAATTGTTTAACGTCTAATTCAAACCAAATTATGTCTTTCGAGTTTGGAGAAGATATTATAATTTCAGAAAGCATGCTTATAAAGTTAGAAAAGAGAGAAGATAATTTTTTAATAACAAATAAGGGTGAATCTTTAATAACTTGGTGTAGGGATAAAAATTCATGGTGCGATTTTAAGGTAAAAAAATTAAAAAAATTTTTTAAAAAAAACTTAAAAGAAAAAGAATTGTCATATAAGGGTTTGGGGATAATAAATTTATTAATATCTCAAAACGAAAATTGCTATATAGACTTAAAAGAAAATTCTTATTATGTTTTTGAAAATGATTTTTGGCACAGTGTTGATTTAATTGGAGATTTAGAAATAGAATTTGAAAAAAATGTCAATTTAAAATCATTTAAAAAAAATAAAAGTCTTTTAATAGAAAAAACAAAAATTTGGAATGTCTATGTTGGTCTAGATGCTGGCTACATTTATGCTCCTTATGTTCCTGCTGGTAATTATTCTATGTCGATTGATTCAGATTCTGATTTCATTTCTTCTAGTCGTATTTCAACAAGATATGCCACAAGTACAAGTATTAATAGAGCTTATTATACACTTGCAGATGGTGATAACAATTAATTAAAAATAAAAACAAATAAATTATGTCTGATAAAATAAAAATATTATTTCAACCTTCTGACCTAGCTGGTGTAGGTCACTTCCGTTCTATTTGGCCTGCTCAAGAAATGCAAAGAAAACACAAAGATTCTTTTGAAGTTAAAATTGATTTAAGTCCTAACTTTAATGATTTAGAATCATTAAAAAAATATGATATTATACATTTTCATAGACATTTTGGCCCAATAGAAAGGCTTGATGAAATATTTGACACTCTTCAAGGTGCTGGAGTTACTATGATAATGGATATTGATGATTATTGGTCTCCACCAAAATCTCACCCGATGTATCATGCAGCAAAAAATGAGGGTATAGAAGAGAAAATAACAAAAACATTAATAAAATCTGATTATGTTACAACTACAACAGAGATTTTCAAAAAAGAAATACTCAAGTATAATAAAAATGTAATTATTATGCCTAATGCTATAGATGTAAATCATAAGATGTGGAGAAATAGTGAAAAAATTGAAAAAGGAGATAAGCTAAGAGTGTCATGGATAGGTGGCTCTTCTCATTTAGAAGATTTAAAGTTATTGGAGAATTCTATGGGCAGATTAAATTCAGATGATACATTGAAGGATAAATATCAAATTATATTATGCGGATTTGATACAAGAGGTCATATTACTGAAATAAATCCAAATACTGGTGAGAGAAAGACTAGAAAAATAACACCTGATGAAACTGTTTGGAATCGTTTTGAAAGTATTTTTACAACTGATTACAAAATAGTAGATGAGGATTATAATAAATTTTTGAAAACTTATAAAAACGAAAAATATAAAGGTGATTACTCTAATTTAAATTACGTTAGAAGATGGACACTTCCACTTACACAATATGGTAGACATTATAATTATTGTGATGTTTGTTTGGCTCCTCTGGTAAAAAACACTTTTAATAAAGTTAAATCAGAGCTTAAAATAATAGAGGCGGGTATGACTAAGAAAGTTTTAATTGCACAAGACTTTGGAATATACAAAGATTTAATAGAGCATGGTGAAACTGGGTTTTTGGTGCAAGATGCTAGAAATCATAAAGATTGGTATAAAAATATAAAAACTTTAATAAATAATCCAGAAGAAGTTGAAAGACTATCTACAAATTTACACAATTTTGTAAAAGAAAGATATAGCTTAGAAAATGTAACTAAAAATAGAGTAGAAAGCTATATAGTGCTACACAAAGAAAAAAGCTTACTAACTGTAAATTAAAATTTCCTTCATATTTATTTGAAAAAGATTTATAATGAAAAAAATTAGCCTAAACTTCGGTGCACTAAAAGATACTGTTTACAAATTATCTTGTAAAGAGATTGTTTCTGAGTCAAATAAAGATTCTAAAAAAGAAAATTCTTTAACTAAGTTTATAAAAAAACTAAAAGAAGAGCCTTTATTAAAAGTTCAATATATGATATTTGAAAATTTGACAAAGGGTCACTTTGAAAGTGAAAGGTTGGCCGAGAGATATATTAACGAAAATATATCTTTAGCTGAAAAATTAGACTGGAATAAGCTTTTGGAGGTTAACAAAATAATGAGAAAAGAAATTTTAGATGAACATTTTGTTCAAGGCTCTGATGAATTCGAAGATTTATATGAAGCTATTCACACTCTAATAGAATCTAGAAGTAATATAGCATATTCTAATGTTAACAAATCACATGAATCATATGAAACTATATTATCTCACTTACAAAGAGAAATGTCAGATTCCTCAAGAAAAGAAGAGGAAACAAATGATATGCCTAAGTTTTTATCCTGGAGATATGTGAATGAACATGCTGTTAGTAATTTTAATAAAAGATATAAACATCTAAGCGACTCTGATAAAAAAGTTTTTAAAGTTTTAGTGTCTTCTGATGAAGTTAAAATAAAATACGCGGAAGATTTAAAAAACGAATGTTTATCAATGGTTGAAAAAGCAATTATAGAAGAAGGAGATTCTTTTTTGGATAATTTCAAAGATAAATTAAGTTCTATCAAGGATATTAACTCTAATAATGTTGATGAAATCATTATAAACTGTTCTGAACTTAATGAAAGCTTATCTAAAAAGTAATTTAAAATGAAATTATCAAAAGATAGATTAAAAGATATTTTAAAAGAGGAATTAAATGTATATATCAATTCTTTGAAAAGTGAAAAGTTGCTTAGTGAAATAAAAGAAACGATTAATAAAAATTTAATTAATGAATCTAGCAAACCAAATTACAGTCCAAAATTAGGATTTACACTTAAACAATTCATGGAAGAGTTAGGTAAAGGTAATAAACAATTAACAAATGTTGAGTTCGTTAAAGAAGACGGTGGAAAAATGGTATTTTCCACAACAACTAAACCTGAAAATGTTATTATTCAATCTTTAAATGACGATAATAATTTTCCTCCTTCAAGAGCACTAGATAATGGTGCTGGTAAAACTTTTTTATACTTTGAGAAAGAAGAGGGTGTAGATACTTCTATTTAATTATATATTAAAAACATTTTATTTTTTAGCCCTGTATATTTTAAACTCCTTTTTACTTTTTAGTAAATCTGATTCCGCTATTATCTGACAAACTTTTTTAGACTCATCAAGCAGTCTAGTATCATTTTTTTCACTTAAAGAATATTCTTCTTGTATGTTTTCATTTATGTTAATAGTGTGTAGATTAAGTTCTAAAGAAACAAAGCTCCTTTTTTTGTTATAATTTATATTATCAGGATAATCGTATACAAATATGTTTTCTAGATATTTTGGAAAAATATTATTATTTCTCAAAAGCTCTTTTAAATCTTTTCTATATATATCCCTTAAATAAGATGATAGTTTTTTCGAAATATCTGAATTATAGTCATAAAAGGAATATCTGTCACTTTCTTTTGGAGATTGTCTTTCTTTTATATCTATCCAGAATCCACATTCTATATAAATGGTTTCAGGCTTTTGTTTATTAAAAACGGCTCCAACTTTGAATTTTAAATCACTGTTATTAAAGATTTCTCCGTCTATTTTAATTTCTTTTCCTGTTCTTTTTGTCTTTTTGTCTTCTAATGTTAAATCATTACTAATATTCATTTCAAGTTATACAATAAATTAAATCTGCTACACAATACAATTTTATATGTTTTTTTTAATTAAAACAAGTTTTTTAATTAAAAATTAATAAAGAGATTTTTCAAACTATTTATATGTGTTGAATATTCTATAAAAAAAAAATAAAAATGAATTCAGATAAGTACGTAATATCAGAGTTTTATGCTTTTGAAGCAGACTCTTCTTTAATAAAAGAAGCTGAAGAAAAAAATCAACCTATCATATTGAAAGGTATACTTCAGAAGGCAAACACTGAAAATAGAAATGGAAGAGTTTATCCATTAGATATATTAAAAAGAGAAGCAAAAAAATACGAAGAAGCAGTTAATGAAAAAAGAGCTACTGGGGAACTAGACCATCCAGATAGTGCTGTGGTAAGTTTATCTAATGTTTCTCACATAGTAACAGAGATGTGGTGGGAAGGAGATACTTTAATGGGTAAGGTTAAATTATTAGAAACTCCTTCTGGTAACATATTAAAAGGACTTCTTAAAAGCGGAGTTATGTTGGGCATATCTTCTAGAGGAGTAGGTTCTGTTAAAAACAAAAGTGGACTTGATGTAGTTCAAGAAGATTTTGAATTAATTGCATTTGACTTTGTTTCTTCACCATCTACACCAGGAGCTTATTTATTTAAGGAATCAAAAAGTTGGGGACTTACAAGGCTTGATGGTAATAGTTCGAAAATATTAAAAACAAATGACTTAGATAATTTTAATAATTCTATGACGAATTTATTGAAAATGTCTGAAAAAGAATTCTGGAAAAAATAGTGATTTAAATGGAATTTAATTTTTTATAAACTATTTATCCGTAAACCTTTCATTTAAGTAAAAAAAATAAAATGTCTGAAAAAAATAAAACATCTCTAGAGAAAGCATTATTAGAAACTAGAGAAATAGAAAAAGCTGCCGTTGATAGTGCAAGAAAAATAGTAGAAGAATCTACTGTTGCTAAAATGGATGAAGCTGTAAAAAAGGCTCTTGAAGAATTGGAATCAAAAACTATTGAAGAAGGTGTTGAAATTGAAGTTGGTGATGCTGACGTTTCTGTTAGCGTTGAAGATGGAGTTGCTTCTATTAAAGTTGATGCCGAAGAGGAAGACTTAATTATTAACACTACTGATGAAGAGGTAGAAGGTGAAGAATCTGAAGAAGAGTCTGAAGAAGAATCTGAAGAAGAATCTGAAGAAGAGTCTGAAGAAGAGTCTGAAGAAGAGTCTGAAGAAGGTGAATTGTTTGAAATAAACTTAAACGAAGAAGAAGAAGAAGAAGAAGAAGAAGCACCTGCTGAAGAAGAAGAGGTGCCTGCTGAAGAAGAAGCGCCTGCTGAAGAAGAAGCGCCCGCTGAAGAAGAAGCGCCTGCTGAAGAAGAATCATCTGAAGCTAATACGGTAGAGGTTCCTACTGCATCGGCTATTGAAGATTTATCTGCAAAATTAGATACAATACTTTCTAAATTAGAAGAACCACAAGAAAATGCAGATGCTGCTAATGCAGATACTGCTACAGAAGATTCTGAGGAAGCTCCTTCTGCTGAAGGTGAGGTTGAAATTGAAATTACTGATGACGAAGCTCCAGAAGCTCCAGAAGCTCAAGAAGCTCCAGAAGAAGAGGTGGTTTCTGAAGATAGTTTAGAAGAAATAGAAATAGTTGATGAAGAAACATCATCAGATAAAGAAATAGAAGCTATGATAGCTGATATTATGCCTACTGAAGAAGAGGAAGATGAAGTTTTAGATATTGACATCGAAAATGATAATGAATTAGAAGAAGTAATGGGTGTTGGACATGGAGTTAATAGAGCTTTTGGAAATAGTACAAAAGACCAAGGACACCATGCACCAGTTGCTCCTTTACATGAAAATATAGCTCAAAATGAGGCTAAAATAGCTGAGCTCACACAGGAAAACGTAAGTTTAAAAGAATCCCTAAAAGAGTACAAAGAATCTTTCAAAGTACTCAGAAAACAAATCAACGAGGTTCAAACTTTTAATGCAAAGTTAGCATATGTTAACAAATTGTTCTCCAAGGGAGGTTTAACAAATGATGAAAAAGTTCAAATCGCTGAAAATTTTGATGAAGCAAATA